>ENA-OPZZ01001663-OPZZ01001663.1-human-gut-metagenome-genome-assembly--contig:-NODE-1663-length-12865-cov-2.377532_pt1 | contig 12865 bp, 14 predicted proteins | sample MGYA00242487_ERZ504511 | MGnify/ENA primary metagenome ERZ504511 (study PRJEB26092, sample SAMD00036241) | human gut metagenome | host: Homo sapiens | study: EMG produced TPA metagenomics assembly of... | reverse complement strand
GCGGTTTTCCTTGATATTTAACACCTTCAAAATTTCGTCCGCACGGTTGGGAATAAACGGCTGGCGGCCCTGCCGGCGCAAAAACGCCTGTGTTTCCATCGTACCAACGGCAAAGCCAAGAAACCCATTCCCATGATTGGACAGGCCGCGGGCATCCATGACCCATAAACGGTCATTTTCTGTCAGAAAAAAGATCGTGGCGTCCCGGATCGACCGCCGTCCCAGGAGGACGGCCAGCCCGATCCCCAGAGCACTGACAGCAGTCAGAAGGATCAGAGAAAATGCTTTTTTGATTTATCCCCAGGGATAATGACAGAAGGGTCCCTCCGCAAAGCAGCAGGACCATCAGCAGAACGATGCCAAGGATACCGCCGACTGCCCGGTATCCATATTTGCTTTCTTTTCGTATCCGGGGACATCCATACTTTTTCAGTTCCATATATCCTGCTCCTGTTCGATTTTCTTTCTGGTTTCATATTCTAATCAGCTGTATAAAACGGAAACATTTCAGCAAATGATCGGTCGCCCTGTGTTTGAACCAGTGTTCAGCTCTTGTGCCCCTGTACAGATAGATCCCGTTTTGCCGCTTCATGATTTATCTGTCCTTCCGCTATGTACGTAAACAGCCTTATTCCTTTTTCCCTTCGCAATACTTATTTTTTCTTTTTTGCTTAGGCATTGGCAGTTCCTCGTACATCGCGTGAAACAGACCTGTTAAAAATTCTTTTTGATCAACCTCGTCTACCAGCAGCATTTCCTTTGCTCCCTCATAAGGTGCTTCATATACTGGATCCGCCATATGGGCAATTGCCGACTTAGTAGGTTTTACAAGCAGTCGATCGTCATAAATGCCGCCCACGATTTTTCCGCGATAATAAATAATAAACTCTCCCATCATCGCCCGGTATGTAATATCATCCAGATCAGACAGCTGTCCTAAAATAAATTGTAAATAATTGTTACCTGATGCCATTGTTTATCTCTCCATTTGCTTCGTCTTGCCGATATTCCAGTAGAGACAGAATCACCTTCGTCAGCCTTTTTACAAGGCTTGGCTGAACAGCGTTTATGCAGCCAACGATTCACCTAAACTACTTTTTTAAGTCCAAAATAAGCCCCTGTACTTTTACCTCCAATTCAAAAAGGCAGATACTATGAAACCGACACACACAAACTTTAAGCCAATGTGCAATCGTTTAAAAGTATTTTAAAACACAATCTACATGCTCGAAATCATATAACCACTACATGGATTTGGTGTTTACACTTATCAGCATAAGTTTATGAGTATTCCCCCATCCCTTCCACAAATAATAGGGAGTATGTATTCCTCTATAAATCACAGGAACATCTGCCTCATGCCCCTGAAATTTCAATGTATGAACCTCGACTTGTGGTATATATCCTCCTGCAAACGGCTTATCTCTCAAAAATTTAATAATATCTGCCGTCTTATACCGTGGCCTCTCCGTGTTTTCAATTCCACAAACAGAGCCATCATCATTTGCTCCATATATTAAACAGGCATCTCTATCCTCTAAATTATTAGCCATTCAAAATATATCATGAAGCTTCTCCCCAGCTGTATTCGGATAATCCGATTTATAATCCCAATCCTCACCTTCATATCCTTTTGCCAGTAATTCTTCGATCATTGATTTTAAGTCCATATGTTTCTATAATTATTCATATTACAGGAAAGGGCCGCCGTTGTGATACTGGCAACCCTTTTCACTATTTATGCTCTATTAATCATGCTCCTTTTTGGGCAGCGAGTTTCTGAATCTCTTCGACTGTAAATCCTGTATGTTTTGCAATTTTCTCATAAGATAACTCACCATCTGCAAGCAAACTGCAAGCAATTTCTTTTCTTTCTTCTAATTTAGCCTCGTTCCGCATATCTTCCATCGCCTTACACATAGCAGCCACTCCTTTCTCATCTTCCTTGAAATATCTTACACGTTCTGCCAATGTTCTATACTTCATATCCCTGGCATCTGTACAGGAAAAATCGTGCATCAGGATACCTATGGGCGACTCATCCCGGTATTCACCGTTCACATATAAAATATGAGCCTCATCGCCAAAATTCTCGCCGGTTTCTTTGATCACCCGGTCAATATGATAAATCGGTTTTCCCTTTCCCAGCACATCACGCTCTGTAATAAAAATTTACATAAGTTTCTACCAGATTCTCCAGCTTCTCTCCTGGCTCGGTCACATTGGCATCGATCAAACTGCTGTGATACCTGGCTCTTTTTGCTCCCGCACCGCGATCTGCTCTCTGGATTTCCACATTATATCTTTTTTCCAGCATGATCCGTAGCATAGATATCAAAAATAATTGATCTGCCCTGCAGATTTTTCAAGCTGATGCTGGATTGCTACCTTTTCCACCTTCAAATCATCTCTGCCAAGCACAATTTGCAGTACCAGCTCCGTACACTCTATATTTTCCTCAAAACATTTTGACATAAAGTCATCATCCATCAGGCGAAATCCACGAAGGCGCTGCAGATCTTCCGGCCTGAACTTTTCTTTCCAATCCTTACTCATGTCTGCTCTTCCTTTCTCTGCCTGTTTTTCTCAGAAGTATACACTTCCCCTATCATACCTAAATTTTATCACAGCCACACTTTTGTTGCAAGGTTCATTCCAACTCCGCTTCTTATGCCAAAAGACGCAAGAGCCTTTCGCTCCTGTGTCTCTATCTTCTCACTTTTAATTCGCTCTCTCCAACTTCACCACACATTCTGTACTGCCCCGTAAACGGAAACATATCCACCCCCCACGCCTCTTTCGCCTCGTAGCCCTTTCCTCTTAAATACCGCCAGGTCCCTGGCCAGGGTGATCGGGGCCGCAGGAGACATACACCACCCGGACGGGCTTTAAGGTGGCCACCGCGTTTATGAATTCCTCCGTGCTTCCGCTGCGGGGCGGATCCATGAACACCACGTCCGCCTTTCCTCCCTGGGAGGCCATCTGGACCATGAATTTTCCCGCATCATTGCAGTAAAACCGGATATTTTTTACTCCATTGACCTTGGCGTTGGTGACCGCGTCCCGGACCGCATCCGGATTGAGCTCCACGCCGATCACCTCCTTCGCCTCAGGCGAAGCGGCGATGCCGATGGTGCCGATGCCGCAGTAAGCGTCAATGACCGTCTCCTTCCCTGTGAGCCCTGCAGCCTGGATGGCCAGCCGGTAGAGCTTTTCTGTCTGGACCGGATTGATCTGGTAGAAGGATCTGGAGGAGATCCGGAACCGGAAGCCGCAGAGCTCGTCCACGATAAAGCCGGGGCCGTAAAGCACATGCTCCTTTTCTCCCAGGACCATGCTGGTGCCGCGGCCGTTGATGTTCTGGACCACTGTGGTGATCTCCGGATGGGCCGCCCGCAGAGCCTTTACGAAATTATTTTTAGACGTGAACACAGGAGAAGCCGTCACCAGCACCACCATGATCTCGCCGGTGCTGTGCCCGGTCCTGATCAGCACATGGCGCAGGAAGCCGTACCCCGTATCCTCATCGTATACCTTCATTTTAAACGACGGGACCAGCTCCCGGATCGTCCTGATGATATCGTCTGCCTTCTGATCCTCAATAAGACAGGTATCCACCGGAAGAACAAAATGGGTCCCCTCCTTGTATACGCCGGAAATGATCCTCCCCTTCCGGTCCCTGGCTATGACCGCATGGACCTTATTTCTGTAATGCCAGGGGTCCTCCATTCCGATCACGTCACGGACCTGACAGAATGGCTTTAAAAGCTCTGTCAGCTGTTTCTTCTTTTTCTTCAGCTGCTCCTCATAGGGCACGTCCAGATACTGGCAGCCGCCGCATTTCCCAAAATTCGGGCACAGGCCCTTTGCCTTCTGTTTTTTTCCACTTTCATTTCTGTTTTCCATATACTTTATCTCCATATTCTTGCTTTTTCTTACGTTTCCATTATAATGATGTTGGGACTCCAAAGGATCTCCGGCGATCCCGGTCCGCTCCGTCAGGAACCCCTTACAGACCCGCGCCGGATCTATGGCCCCCTGTCCCCACATCCCTGGACGGCATCCCCGGATCCAGGGGCCGTACTATTACGATTATAGCGTTTTTCCCCTTAAAGTACCAGCGTTATTTCAACGCCCAGTCCAGACAGAAAGGATACAAAACATGGATTTTTATATTGATGAAACTGTATATACAGGCAGTCCGGAGGACATGTCCGGCCGTCTCCCCAGGGAGGTCCGCACCTACGCCCTTCTGGATACCCTCGGCATCCCCTTTACACGGGTGGACCACGACGCTACGGCCACCATCGACGCCTGCCTGGAGGTAGAAAAGATCCTTGGGATCCACATATGCAAGAATCTCTTTCTCTGCAACGCCCAGAAGACCCGTTTTTATCTTCTGATGATGCCGGGGAATAAGAAATTCAAGACAAAAAATCTTTCAAAGCAGATCAATTCCGCCAGACTGTCCTTTGCCGGAGACGAATACATGGAGCAGTTCTTAGACATCACTCCCGGCTCTGTCAGCATCCTGGGACTGGCCAATGATAAGGAAAACCAGGTCCAGCTGCTCATCGATTCTGATGTATTAAAGGATCCCTTTCTGGGCTGCCACCCCTGCATCAATACCTCCAGCTTAAAAATAAAGACAGCAGACCTTACGGAAAAATTCCTGCCTGCTGTCCATCATTCGTATATCACGGTGGATCTTCCCTGGGAAGACTGACCATCCGTTTTCATAAAGCTCCAGGCTGCCGGATCCGGGCCTGGAGCTTTTATTTTACTGCATGACGCCGCTTCCATTAAAGGAGTACGTCACTCCATCGATGACCATGGAGGTATTGGAGACCATGGCTCCTCCGGCTGCCGGATCCATATAATACCAGTTTCCGTCGGGGCGGATCCAGCCGGTATAGCGGCCTCCGTTGTTTTCAAAATACCAAACGCCGTTTTCTTCCTTCCACTGGCCGGGCGTGGCGTCCCCTGCCTCCAGGGCTGGAGCGTAATCCTTAAAGGCAAATTCCAGGCACACGTTTCCATTGATCCCGTCGATCACGCCCTTATCGGTGGCCTGCCACATGGTCCGGTTGGGATAATTGTGATCGCCGCCGTATCTGGCCAGCCAGATATCATAGGGGATCTGGTTCGTATCCATTTCTGTCGTAAACTTATGGTAGTCGCTGTATACAATGGGCGTGTATCCTGCCTCCGCCACCACACGGCAGAAGGCGTTGGCGATATCCGTCAGCTCCTGGGTTGAGAGATCCAGGATATACTGGGACTCGATATCCACTGCCAGGGGATAAGAAACGTCATAATTCTTCGCCACATCCACCGCATACCGGGCCGCCGCCTCTGCCTCCTCCACAGTCCTTGTCTGGAGATAGACATAGGGCGTCACATGGACGCCGTTGGCGCTGGCCTCCCGCATGTTCTGGTCAAAATATTCGTCCATGGTATATTCTCCCTCGTAGCCGATGGACGCCATCCGCACCAGGGCAAAGGAAATATCATCAGCGGCTGCCTTCCCCAGTCCACATCTCCCTGCCACTTGGATACACTGACACCCCGAAGGACTGCGCCGTCGATGGCCTTTCCCGTATCGTCCACATAAACGCCGTCCACCTTCGTCCAGGGGGTAAACGCACTTTCGGCATTTTCCTCCGCCGGTGCTTCAAAGCCCGGGCCGATCTGGTTCTTATCAGATTCCGGCGCACTGACCGATGCCAGGGCTGTCATACAGGGCTGCACAAAAAAGCCTGCGGTCAGAGCTGCTGCCAGGATGGTTTTCATATTCATGATCTCGTCACCTTTCTTTATAAACGTACAAAAATTTACAGATTTCCATATATATAGATTATAGCACCTGCTTCCCTGGATTTCCATTAACAATTTATGAAGAAAATGCGGCAGAATTTACGCAGGAACCTGCCCTTTACTTCCAGAAACTCCCATGCTATGATTAAAGCAACGACTTTATATGCACAGGAGGAATCATGGACGTACTAAAAAAATTTGCAGCCTATTATAAGCCCTACAAAAAATTCTTTTTCCTGGACCTTTTCTGCGCCACCATCATCAGCGCCGTGGACCTGGCCTTTCCCCAGATCTTAAGAAGAGCGGCCAGCGACTGGTTCACCCGGGGCCAGGAAGCCATCCTGCGCTCCCTCCCCCTCCTCTTTGCAGGCCTTCTGGTCCTTTATGTGATCCAGATCCTCTGCAAATACTATGTGACCTACCAGGGCCATCTCATGGGGACCTGGATCGAGCGGGATATGCGCCGGGATCTGTTCGATCATTATGAAAAGCTCTCCTTTTCCTACTATGATAAAAACAACACCGGACAGATGATGAGCAAGCTGGTCTCCGACCTGTTTGAGATCTCCGAATTCGCCCACCATGGGCCGGAAAACGTGTTTATCTCCTCCATTAAGATTGCCGGCTCCTTTGTATTCTTATTCCTGATCAACGGGAAGCTGGCTCTCCTGCTGGCCGTGGTGGTCCTTCTTATGGTGCTTTTCTGCTGCCGCCAGAACGCCCGGATGCATGAGACCTTCATGGACAACCGGAGAAAGATCGGCGACATCAACGCCAGTCTCCAGGATACCCTGTCCGGGATCCGTGTGGTCCAGTCCTTTGCCAATGAAGAGATCGAACGGAAAAAGTTCGGAAGGAGCAACGAGAACTTCGTCCGCTCCCGGGACAATAACTACCGGGCCATGGGAAAATTCCACGCAGGCACCCTGTTTTTCCAGGGCATGATGTATCTGACCGTCCTGGTGGCCGGAGGATACCTTATCTCCATCGGGGAGATGGAGCCAGCAGACCTGGCCATGTACGCCCTCTACATCGGAATTTTCATCAGCCCCATCCAGATCCTGGTGGAGTTTACGGAAATGCTCCAGAAGGGCCTTACCGGCTTCAAGCGCTTCCTGGCAGTCATGGAAACAGAACCGGAGATCGAGGATGCGCTGGACGCGAAGCCCCTTACAAATGTACAGGGCCATATTTCCTATGAGGACGTAAGCTTCTGCTATAACAGCAGCGAGCCTGTTTAAGCCATGTTTCCTTTTCCATCCCTGCCGGCAGATCCATCGCCCTGGTGGGCCCCTCCGGCGGCGGAAAGACCACCATCTGCTCCCCTCCTTCCCCCGGTTCTACGATGTGACCCACCGGAAGGATCGCCATTGACCGGCCAGGATATCCGGAAAAACCACCTTCAAAGAACGCCTCAGAAAGCTCCCATCGGCCTGGTCCAGCAGGAGGTATACTTATTCGGCGGCACCATCCGTGAAAACATCGCCTACGGAAAACCAGGAGCCACTGACGAGGAGATCATTGCTGCCGCCAAAAAGGCCAGCATCCACGATTTCATCATGGAGCTTCCCGACGGCTACGACACCTATGTGGGCGAGCGCGGCGTCAAGCTGTCCGGCGGACAGAAGCAGCGGATTTCCATTGCACGTGTATTCCTTAAGAATCCTCCGATCCTGATCCTGGATGAGGCCACCAGCGCCCTGGACAATGAAAGTGAACGCCACATCCAGAAAAGCCTGGAGGAGCTCTCCAGAAACCGCACCACCATCACCATCGCCCACCGTCTCTCCACCATCCGGAATGCCGACGAGATCATCGTCATCGACGGCCAGGGCATCGTTGAGCGTGGAAGCCACAAAGAGCTCCTGGAAAAGAACGGTCTGTATGCCAGATATTATGAAATGCAGTTTGAGGGCCTGGAGGAGGCCTAGTCTTCCGCCATAACAGAAAAGACCCGGCCGGAGAGCACTGGAATCTGCTCACCGCCGGGCTTTTTCACGTTTTTTACTATTCTTCCTCCACCGTATCGCCCATCATTTTTAAGACAAGCATGGCTCCCAGCATCAGGACGATGCCCACAGGAAGGGCGATCCAGGCAGTCTTTACAAATCCTGCCACAATGTACGTCACAAAGGATACGGCGGCACAGGTCACCGCATAGGGAAGCTGGGTCATCACATGGTTCACATGCTCACACTGGGCTCCCGCAGACGCCATGATGGTGGTGTCGGAAATGGGCGAGCAGTGGTCTCCGCAGACAGCTCCCGCCATGCAGGCAGAAATGGAGATGATCATCAGCTCCGGATTGGTATTCTGGAACACGCCCACCACAATGGGGATCAGGATACCGAAGGTCCCCCAGGAGGTGCCTGTGGCAAAGGCCAGCAGGCAGCCCACCAGGAAAATAATGGCCGGAAGGAAATTCAGCAGGCCTCTGGCATGGTTATACACCAGATCTGCCACATATACGTCCGCACCCAGGCTGTCTGTCATGGCCTTTAAGGTCCAGGCAAAGGTCAGGATCAGAATGGCCGGTACCATGGCCTTAAAGCCCTCGGGGATACAGGCCATGCAGTCGTGGAAATCCAGGACACGGCGCACCTGGTACAGGACCAGAGTGATCAGAAGGCCGAAGAAGCTTCCAAGGGTCAGTCCCAGGGATGCGTTGCTCTCCGAAAAGGCAGTCACAAAATCCACGCCGGAGAAAAATCCGCCTGTATACAGCATACCGATCACACAGCAGATAATTAAAGAAATAATCGGGATCAGGAGGTCCATGACCGTTCCCCTGGAGATCACTGACGGATCGGATTCATCTGCATAAGGCCGTCCCTCTGTGGTAAAGAGATCCCCCTTGACCGCGTTCCTTTCATGCTTTAACATGGGCCCGAACTCCACCTTCATGAGCACCATCCCCACCATCATCACAATGGTTAAAAGAGCATAGAAGTTATAGGGGATGGCCTGGATAAAGATGGAGAAGCCGTCCTCTCCCTCCACGAATCCCGTCACAGCCGCCGCCCAGGATGAAATGGGGGCAATGATGCATACGGGAGCTGCCGTGGCGTCGATGAGATACGCCAGCTTTGCCCGGGAAACCTTGAACTTATCCGTCACCGGCCGCATGACGCTTCCCACTGTAAGGCAGTTGAAATAGTCGTCGATGAAGATCGTAACCCCCAGAAGGATGGTGGCCAGCTGGGCCCCCACCCGGGTCTTGATGCCCTTTGCCGCAAACCGGCCAAAGGCAGCGGAGCCGCCGGCCTTGTTCATAAGACTGACCATGGCTCCCAGGATCACTAAGAATACCAGGATCCCCACGTTGCTTTCATCGGTCAGGACTCCGATGATGCCGTCCTGGAAAATATGGACCACGGTCCGCTCAAAGCTCCCGCCGGAATACAGGATCCCCCCTACGGCGATCCCGATAAACAGGGAGCTGTAAACCTCCTTTGTGATCAGCGCCAGTCCGATGGCTACCACCGGCGGCACCAGCGCCCAGAAGGTGGAAAACAGGGCGGGGACGTACTCTGCGGTCTCCCCCTCTGCCCCAAAGGCCGTCATGGCAAAGGCCATGAGGAACATGGACGCCAGAGCCAGTACAGCCAGGCTTTTCGTTTTCGTACTCTGCATTTCTCATACTTCCTCTCTTGAAAATCAAAAACACCACAAACGGCAGTCCCTTACGGAAAACGCGTTTGTGGTGTAGATCATGCAGATAAAAAGCCATACAGGCTGGAACCAGCAACACAAGATAGCGCTCCACGTATCGTGACAGTACGCCGCATCTTCTGCGTCGTACCAGGAACCCTGCCCCGGACCGGGCAAAACTCCTTCGGCGGTCTCCCCTTTGGCGGAAAACGGCGGTCCAGCCTTGTCTTCCGTTACTCTTGAAGCCCGCGCCTCTATCCTATTGAACCTGCCAGGTGTGCAGGTGCTTTTGTCATGGGTTATTGTAGCATACCTTTCTTAAAAAAGAAAGTACATTTCCAATTTTCCTGAAATTTCCCACAGCAGGCTCCGCCATGGGGGATCCTAGAATCTTCCCTCTTCAGCCGCCTGCTGGATGGAAACGGCCACAGCCACAGTCATGCCCACCATGGGGTTATTTCCTGCGCCGATGAGACCCATCATCTCTACGTGTGCCGGAACGGAGGAGGAGCCTGCGAACTGGGCGTCAGAGTGCATACGGCCCATGGTATCGGTCATTCCGTAGGAAGCCGGACCAGCCGCCATATTGTCGGGATGGAGGGTACGGCCTGTGCCGCCGCCGGAGGCTACGGAGAAGTATTTCTTTCCTTTCTCCACGCACTCCTTCTTATAGGTGCCTGCCACCGGATGCTGGAAACGGGTAGGGTTGGTGGAGTTTCCGGTGATGGAAACGTCAACGCCCTCTTTCCACATGATGGCAACGCCCTCGGTCACGTCATTGGCGCCGTAGCAGTTTACCTTTGCGCGGGGGCTTTCCGGATCAGAGGAATAGCATTTTCTGAATACCTCCTCCACCTCTCCGGTGTAGTAGTTCATCTTTGTCTCCACATATGTAAAGCCGTTGATGCGGGAAATGATCTGGGCTGCGTCTTTTCCGAGACCGTTTAAGATCACGCGCAGGGGTTTCTTGCGGACCTTATTGGCCTTCTCTGCGATACCGATGGCGCCCTCAGCGGCTGCAAAGGACTCGTGGCCGGCTAAGAAGCAGAAGCAGTCTGTCTCTTCCTCTAAAAGCATCTTGCCAAGGTTTCCATGGCCAAGGCCAACCTTTCTCTGATCGGCAACAGAGCCGGGGATACAGAAGGCCTGGAGGCCCTCTCCGATGGCTGCGGCAGCGTCAGCGGCCTTACGGCAGCCTTTTTTAATGGCAATGGCTGCACCCACTGTATATGCCCAGCAGGCATTCTCAAAGCAGATGGGCTGGATCTTCTTTACCTGGTCGTAGACATTTAAGCCGGCGTCCTTTGTGATCTTTTCAGCCTCTTCGATGGAAGCGATGCCATAGCTGTTTAAAACAGAATTGATCTTGTCGATTCTTCTCTCATATGATTCAAATAATGCCATGATGTATTAACTCCTCCTTACTCCATTCTCGGGTCGATGATCTTCACTGCGTCTGCCACACGGCCGTACTGGCCCTTTGCCTTCTCATAAGCAGTTGTGGGATCGTCGCCTTTCTTAATGAAATCGGTCATCTTTCCAAGGTTTACGAACTGGTAGCCGATGATCTGGTCCTCTGCGTCGAGAGCGATCCCGGTCACATAGCCTTCTGCCATCTCCAGATAACGGGGACCTTTCTTTAAGGTTCCGTACATGGTACCGATCTGGGAACGGAGACCCTTTCCAAGGTCCTCCAGACCAGCTCCGATGGGAAGGCCGTCCTCAGAAAATGCACTCTGGGTCCTTCCGTAAACGATCTGAAGGAACAGTTCTCTCATGGCTGTGTTGATGGCATCGCACACAAGGTCTGTGTTTAACGCCTCCAGCAGGGTCCGGCCCGGAAGGATCTCTGCCGCCATGGCTGCGGAATGGGTCATACCGGAACATCCGATGGTCTCCACCAGTGCCTCCTGGATGATGCCCTCCTTCACGTTCAGGGTCAGCTTACATGCACCCTGCTGGGGTGCACACCAGCCGATTCCATGGGTCAGGCCGGAAATATCTTTGATCTCTTTGGACTGTACCCATTTCGCTTCCTCCGGGATCGGAGCTGCGCCATGGTTTACGCCCTGGGCAACTTTACACATTGTTTCTACTTCATGTGAATAAATCATTTTAAGACTCCTTTCAAGATATCTGTCGCAATTCTCTTGTTAAAAAAATTCACATCTTGCTTGTACCATTCTCTCACAAAATCTCTCATTCGTCCATAGTTTTTTCGATAAATTTTGTATTTCTTCGTTCCAGACCTTTAACTCCTTCAGTATGGAGACGACGATCACCGCGGCCATGACACTGGTACAGACATCCGCAATGGGCTGGCAGAGCTGCAGCCCCAGGATCCCCAGGAAACGGGGAAGCGTAAGGAGGGCCGGGATCAGAAAGATCCCCTGGCGGCCCGCTGCCACAATGGATGCCCGGAAGCCGTAGCCGATGGACTGGGTCAGCATATTGGACATGATGATCCAGGCCTGGAACGGCAGGGTCAGGCACTGGAACCGCATGGCCCAGGTACCGATCCCGATCACCTCCAGATCCCCCTTCCGGAACAGGCCCATAATGGCCTCTGCCCCGAAAAAGCTTATGACACCCAGGGTGGTCAGGAGGATCACTGCCACCTTCAGGCAGAACCAGAACGCCTCCAGGACCCGGTCATACCGCTTCGCCCCAAAGTTGAAGCCGCACACAGGCTGGAAACCCTGGCCGAAGCCGATGAGGGCAGAGTTGATGAACATCATGTATCTCGTTACAATGGACATGGCTGCGATGGCCGCATCCCCAAAGGGATTGGCCGCCACGTTTAAGGCCACTGCCGCCGCGCTGGCCAGACCCTGGCGGCACAACGACGGGAGGCCTGCATGAAGGATCTCTCCATAAATTTTTAGAGACGGAGTAAATTTTCCGGGCCTCAGCCGGATGCACCCCTTGCGGAAATTACACTGGAAAAACAGGATGCAGAAGCTGACGCACTGACTTATGACCGTGGCGGCCGCCGCGCCGGAAATGCCCATGCGGAGACCGAAGATGAACACCGGATCCAGGATCATGTTTAAGATCCCGCCGGTGGTGATCCCCGCCATGGCATAAACGGCATAGCCCTGGGACCTCAGCAGGTTGTTCATCACAAAGGAGCCGGTCATCACCGGCGCTCCCAGAAGAATGTACCGGGCATAATCCCTGGCGTAAGGGGCGATGGTCTCTGTGGCCCCCAGAAGCCGCACCAGCCGGTCCAGGAAGGAAAGACCAGTCACTGCCATGACCACGCCGATCCCAATGGCCGTAAAAAAGGCTGTGGCAGCCGTCCGCACTGCGATGTCTTCATTTTTTGCTCCCAGACTGCGGGAAATATAATTCCCGCGCCCATGCCAGGGTAAGCCCACGGCCTGGATCATGGCCC
>ENA-OPZZ01001662-OPZZ01001662.1-human-gut-metagenome-genome-assembly--contig:-NODE-1662-length-12866-cov-3.331109_pt1 | contig 12866 bp, 12 predicted proteins | sample MGYA00242487_ERZ504511 | MGnify/ENA primary metagenome ERZ504511 (study PRJEB26092, sample SAMD00036241) | human gut metagenome | host: Homo sapiens | study: EMG produced TPA metagenomics assembly of... | reverse complement strand
CGATCAGTTTTTTGGGAACTGGTATGCTGGCGTTGATTACATTCCCGAGAAGCATTCGTCTGGTAGATGTGGGAATATCGGTAGCATTTTATGGTTTTTTGATTTCTGTATCGAATGGGCTTAGCAGGATGCCTGAATGTTTTCTTTGGCAGATTGATTGATAAATATGCATGCTTAGAGCAGGTGCTAAAGAGTATGCTTGTTTTATCCTTATTGGGACATGGTGTTTTTGCATGTACCAGGAATCCGGGAATCTTAGGGACGATGTTTGTTGTAGAAATGGCTGCGGACAAGGTTTTCTCGACATTTATGTACCGTTTGATAGAACGTATTTCCGGAAGCCGGTATGGGTCAAGTCTTGGAATATATAAAATAGCAGGTTCTGCTGCATGGATTATTTTGCCGCTGCGTCTGGCTTTGTTGTAAAACAGTTTAGCTTTCGGAGTTTGGCTTTGCTGGTGGTTTTCATGGGATGTATGAAGCTGGTGTTGTTTATAAAATTGTTTGAACTTTATAAAAGGTATTCCCCAGAAGGTCCGCAGGCACGTCTAAGGCGAAATTGAGCGTTACGGTCGGAGTGATCAATCTCTTTTTCTTATATATGCTGAGCAGCTTCAAAGTAACGGAGGATTTTCATATTTACAGATTTATTTATCCAGGGAACTTGGGTTAGATGAAATTATTTCCGGAATTATTATTTCTTCTTCTGGTTTCTTTGAAGTTTTTATATCGGTAGGGATTGGAAAATTATGTGATCTCAGTAAACGAATGTCGCATCAGGTTTTGGTTGCCGGATGTATCCTATCGGCGATCCGGTGGTTATTGCTGGCGTCAGCGGGATCTATTCCTATATTGATTTTTACACAGCTTTTGCATGGCATAATGATTTGTACAATAAATATTACGTTTATGAGTTATTTAAGACAGGTGGTGCGTGCGGAAGAACTTGGTACGATGCTTGGTTTTATGGGGGCTTTAAGCAGCTTTGGAACAATTGTGGGAGCTGGTGTTTTTGGCTATTTCAGCGAAATGTATTCATTGAAAATGGCGTATTATGGTTTGGGTTTCTTTTCGCTAATAGGAGTTGGGATTTATTTGTTGGAAGAAAAATTCTTTTCAGCAAGAAATTTTTAGTGGAAAAACATATAAAGATAGTATGTATGAGATTTATGATGTTATGGTAGAACAGAATGCATACGCATATAAAGGTGTGGAGAAAGTGTCCACGCTGATCAAAAAACAATATGATTATACGTTGAGTATTGACGAACAATTATATTTGTTGATTCATATAAAACGAATACTAGATGAACAATAGAATAGAATTATTAAGTTTGTTATTATTCAGTTAAGCAAGACTTGATCATAAAAAGAGGCTATCCCGGGAAATGGCGTCTTTTTGTGGTCGAGTCTTTTTTATATTAAAATCAATAAGCAATGAAGAGAAGGAAAAAAGTATGGATTACGAAAGCGTAGCAAAGAAAATTTTACAACGTGTAGGTGGAGCAGAAAATGTTACCGGACTGGTACACTGCATGACCAGACTTCGTTTTAATTTGAAAGACGAGTCCATCGTAGATGATGAGGCAGTCAAAAAGACAAAAGGTGTTATGGGGGTTATGAAGAAAGGAGGACAATATCAGATCATCATAGGAAATGATGTGGGATATGTCTATGAAGAATTGAACAAATTGGGGAAATTTTCAAATCAAGTACCGAAAAAGAAGGAAAACAGCACTGAGAAGAAAAATATTTTAACCATGTTAATGGATACGATTTCAGGAATTATGACTCCTGTCATTCCGGCGATTATCGGAGCTGCGATGATCAAAGTGCTCTTGACATTGCTGCCAATGATTGGAGTGCTAAATACAAGTGGAGATACATATCAACTCTTAACTGTGATAGGAGATGGTGCATTCTTCTTCATGCCGGTTCTCATTGCAGTGTCTGCATCTAAAAAATTTGGCACGAATGTATATTATGCGGCAAGTATTGCATTGATTATGCTGCATCCTAATTTCATCAGTATGATGACAACCGCGCACGATGCAAATGAGACAATTCGATTTTTAGGCCTTATACCTGTGACATACGCAACCTATTCTTATTCGGTCATTCCGATTATTTTAGCAGTGTGGTCACTGAAATATGTAGAAAATTTGTGGATAAAATCACACCGGTCATTACGAAAAACTTTTTAAAACCAATGCTTGTCGTATTGATAGAGGCGCCGATTGCATTGATCATATTAGGACCACTTGGTGCTATTTGCGGAAATGTTTTATCGGATGTGGTTTATTTCATTCATGATAAATTAGGCTTTACTTGCGGTCGGACTCGTTGCAGGTATTTATCCGTTTGTAGTCATGGCGGGAATGCATCATGCATTTACACCGATTAAACTTGGCATGATCGCAACAACAGGATATGAGAATTTTATTTGTATTGGAGAACTTTGTTCCAATATGGCACAGGGAGCGGCATCGCTTGCAGTTGCCATCAAAAGTAAAAATAAAGATTTTAAACAGATTGCAGGTTCCTCAGCATTTTCAGCACTTCTTGCGGGAATTACAGAGCCGGCTCTTTACGGAGTAACATTGCGATTGAAACGGCCAATGCTTGGAGCATGTATCGGGGCTGTGGCAGGTGGTTTGTTTGGAGGATTCTTCCAACTGAAATGCTTTGGAATTGCCACACCTGCGATTGTAACGATTGTTCAATATGTGGAAGAAAGCCGTCCGATGAGTCTTTTGATTGCAGCGCTCACAATCTTGATCACAGTGATAGTTGCATTTATTGCTACTATGCTAATCGGATTTGAAGATGTTGTAGATGAAGATGACGAAGAAGAGTATTTTGAGGAAGTAAAAGAAGAACCAGAGTTGACAGATGGCGAAGAGATTACAGTCTTAAACCCATTAGCAGGAGAAATTGTTTCGTTAAATCAGGTGAAGGATGCAACTTTTTCACAGGAAATCTTAGGAAAAGGGGTTGCGGTGGTTCCGGCTGAAGGTGTTGTATATGCGCCATTTGACGGTAAAGTAGATATGATGTTTGAAACTGGTCATGCAGTAGGTTTAACGAGTGATAAAGGTGTGGAGCTGCTGATCCATGTTGGTATCGATACTGTTAACTTAAAAGGTCAGTATTTTCATCCGATGAAAAAGACAGGCGATGAGGTAAAAAAAGGAGATGTGCTTCTTACTTTTGAAAAGGAGAAAATAGAGCAGGAGTATGATCTTATGACACCGGTGATTATTTCAAATACAAACCGATATCAAGAAATAAAAGCTGTAAAAACAGGAAAAGCAAACGTGTTAGATTCAATTTTGACAATCAGATAGTAAGTGTGAGAGGAGAAAAATGATGGAACAGATCGAAAAAACAGCATTTCCAAAAGACTTTTTATGGGGGAAGCGCCTCAGCAAGCATATCAGATTGAGGGGGCATATGCGGAAGATGGAAAAGGAATGACAAACTGGGATGAGTTTGTCAGAATTCCGGGGAAGACATACAAAGAGACGACAGGCGATGTTGCGGTTGATCATTATCACCGCTATAAAGAAGATATCAGGCTGATGGCGGAGATGGGATTGAAAACATACCGGTTTTCCATTTCGTGGGCGAGAATTTTCCCAAAAGGAAAAGGCGAGATCAATGAGAAAGGGATTGCTTTTTATGGGGATGTGATTGATGAGTGCCTGAAAAATCACATTGAGCCAATGGTGACAATCTTTCACTGGGATTTGCCACAGGCGCTTGTGGATTCCTATGGCGGATGGGAGAGCGCGGAAATTATTGACGATTATGTAACCTATGCAAAGACATTGTTCCAAAACTGGGGAGACAAGGTAAAATATTGGATTACATTAAATGAACAGAATATTTTCACTTCACTTGGCTGGCTGACAGCGCAACATCCGCCGGGAAAATTTGACGATCAGAAGATGTTTTATCAAGTAAATCATCACGCTTTTATGGCGCATGCAAAAGCGGTTCTTGCTTATCGCGAGATGGGATACAAAGGTGAGATCGGAGCAAGCTTTGCATACACACCTTCTTATGCGCTGGATTGTAAGCCGATCAATGCAATGGCAAAAAGCAATTATGATGATTTGAAAAATTATTGGTGGATGGATGTCTATGCATATGGACGATATCCGAAAGCGGCAATGACCTATTTGAAGAAAAAGAAAATTGCGCCTCAAATGCAAAGCGGTGATGAAGAAATTTTGAAAGAAGCTGCAAAAGAGATCACTTTTATGGGTGTAAACTATTACCAGAGCTGCGTATGTGAATACAATCCATTAGATGGTGTTACGCCGTATGGAACAATGAACACAACAGGGAAAAAAGGAACTGCACAGGAAATCGGAATTCCCGGAATTTATAAAAATCCGGCGAATCCGTATCTTATGACAACAGACTGGGATTGGAGTATTGATCCGAAAGGACTTCAATTTTGCTGTCGCGAAATCACGAGCCGCTATGCGCTGCCGATTATCATATCCGAAAATGGATTGGGGGCATTTGACAAATTAGAGGAGGATGGCGCAGTTCATGACGTATATCGTGTTGAGTATCTGAAAGAGCATTTGAAAGCACTGGGTGAGGCGATCGAAGAAGGGTGTGAAGTGTTAGCATATTGTACATGGTCATTTACAGATTTGCTAAGCTGGCTGAACGGATATCAGAAACGATATGGATTTGTATATGTGGATCGCAACGAAGAAGGAGGAACGTTGAATCGCTATAAAAAAGACAGCTATTACTGGTATAAAGATGTGATTTCCACAAATGGTGAAAATCTATATAAATAAAAGAAAACTTCTTGACAATAATAAATTAGCGTGGTAAAGTACTAATAAATAAACCGATGAGGAAGAGTAAGTATCTTCAGTGTTTGCTTCACAGAGAACTGCAGATGGTGGGAGTGCAGTAAGATGTAGCTGTAGAGAATGGGCTTCCGAGGGCGAGCTGAACGGCAAAGATTTACAGTAGGTGAGCCGGAGACAGTACTCCGTTAACAAAGTTCGCATATGTCAGTATGCATAAGTGGGTATATAGTGAAAGATATACCAAGCCGGGTGGCACCGCAGGAGTTGAATTATGTACTCTTGTCCCTGCAATAGATATTGTATGGGACGAGAGTTTTTTGTTATATAGAATTTCTTGTCCCGCAGATTTCATATTGAAAAGGAGATAAACACAATGAGCGAACGAAAAATCCCTTATAAAATCTATCTGGAAGAAAGTGAGATGCCAAAGACATGGTACAATATGCGTGCAGATATGAAGAACAAACCGGCGCCGCTTTTGAATCCGGAGACGTTGCAGCCGATGACAGAAGAAGAACTCTCGGTTGTGTTCTGCAAAGAGCTGGTGGAACAAGAATTGGACAACGATAACAGATACATTGAGATTCCGCAGGAGATACAGGATTTTTATAAGATGTACCGTCCGGCGCCGCTTGTAAGAGCATATTGTCTGGAAGAAAAACTGCAGACTCCTGCAAAGATTTACTATAAATTTGAAGGAAATAATACGAGCGGAAGTCACAAATTGAATTCCGCCATTGCGCAGGCGTATTATGCGAAGAAACAAGGATTGAAAGGTGTTACGACCGAGACAGGAGCAGGACAGTGGGGAACAGCACTTTCGATGGCGTGTTCTTACCTCGGCTTAGACTGTAAAGTATTCATGGTGAAATGTTCTTATGAGCAGAAACCGTTCCGGCGAGAAGTGATGCGCACCTACGGCGCGAGCGTGACACCGTCACCGTCGATGGAGACGGAGGTTGGACGCAAGATTCTTGCAGAACATCCGGGAACGACAGGAAGTCTTGGATGTGCGATTTCGGAGGCTGTGGAAGTTGCAGTGGGAAGTGAAGGGTATCGTTACGTGCTTGGAAGTGTTCTGAATCAGGTTGTACTGCATCAGTCAGTCATCGGTGTAGAAGCAAAACTTGCAATGGATAAATATGGTGTTACTCCGGATATTATTATCGGATGTGCCGGAGGGGGATCGAATCTTGGTGGATTGATCTCTCCGTTTATGGGAGAAAAATTAAGAGGAGAAAAAGATTATCATTTCATTGCAGTGGAGCCGGCGTCTTGCCCGAGTCTTACAAGAGGTGTATTTGCATATGATTTCTGTGACACCGGTATGGTGTGTCCGTTGGCGAAGATGTACACACTGGGAAGTGGATTTATTCCGTCGGCAAATCATGCGGGAGGACTTCGTTATCACGGAATGAGTCCGGTGCTGTCACAGCTTTATGCGGATGGATATATGGAAGCAAGATCGGTAGAACAGACAGCTGTATTTGAAGCGGCGGAGCAGTTTGCGAGAGTGGAAGGAATCCTGCCGGCGCCAGAGAGCAGTCACGCGATCAAAGTTGCAATTGATGAAGCGCTTAAATGCAAAGAGACAGGAGAGGAAAAGACGATTTGTTCGGACTTACCGGAACCGGATATTTTGATATGTATGCGTATGAAAAATTCCATGATGGAAAGATGTCAGATTACATTCCGACAGATGCGGATCTGCAAACAGGATTTGATGGCATTCCAAATATTTCTTTATAAAATCAATAGCCTTTATCTGAGTGAAATATCTTAGATAAAGGCTATTTTTCAGTGTCTTCAGAATCTTCAAATGTGATTTTGACGATATTTTCAATTGGAACCTCCAAGATTCGACACAGCGATTCGATTGTGTGAAGGGTTACATTTCTGTTATGCTTTAAAGAGTCAAGGGTGCCTTTGGAAAAGTTATACTCTTTCAGTAAGCGGTAAGTAGTAAAATTTTTTTTACTTCTAAAGTTTTCCAAAGTCGGGCTAAAATCAATCATATAAAATCACCTTTCTTAATATCATTATATTTAGTAAAAATGTGCTTGGATATACCCGATATATAGGGTATAATATGTGGAAAAAAAGTAGATATTATGGTATAATATGCAAAACAAGGGAGGACGCTATGAATAGATTAATGGACAAAAAGGCAAAAAACAGTATTTTTAATTACATTATGTTCCGCAATGCTGATTGTTCATGCGTTTGCAAGGTTTGGCACTTCGTTTTTTAAAAACGGAGATGTCAAGAACACAGGATGAATTGGAGGAGATGGCGGAGTCTGGTATTCGTGAAACAAAGGAAAAGTATGCAGGTATGATATCTTCTCTGAAGACGTTGGCAGTTGCATTCAACGGTTTTTCCTCTATATATGATGAGTCAATTTATAAGCAATTAATCTTTTTTAAAGACATGACTTTTTTTTATCACATTGTGATCGCGGATATAGATGGAAATACAGTGGATTCAGATGGAAATAAGACGAATATTAAAGAACGAGAGTATTTTCAAAAGCAATAAACGGAGAAACTGTTATTTCAGAGATAATGGATTCTCGAATCATACCAGATAAAGAGATTCAGGTCATTGCGGTTCCGATTGAAAGTGAGAACGTGGTGACAGGAATTTTGTTTGGAATATTAGATACTGGTACATTAAACCAGGAGATAGGGGATTTGTATCTGAACCATATCTATATACAGATTGTAGATTCCGAAGGAAATTATATTACGAGATTTAAGTCAGAAGATGCGATTATGAATCATGCGAATGTTTGGGACGATCTCGAAGAGTTCGAATATCAGACCGGAAGTCTTGAAGAATTGAAGGAAGACATTTCGAATGAAAAAGAGGGGCATTTCACTTTTCGAAAAGGAGAGGAGGAACGAGTCTCATATTATGCACCACTAGGTGTAAACAATTATTATATTTTTGCCACAACAAACAGTAAATATCTAAAAGAGCATATCAGTAATATTAATCTGAAAGTATTGGGAATGGCAACGGAGATGACGGCGGCATTTTTAATCTTGATTTTGGGGTTATATTGGTACAATGGAAAAGTGCGCAAGGCGATTTTGCAGTCGCATGAAGAGGTGCTGAGCAGTGAGGAGATGATGCGTATTGCGATCAGCCAATCCAAACAGACCGTGTTTGAGTACAGTGTAAAGACTAAAGAACTGCATGCGAAAGTCGGAGAGCAGAATCCGCTGTTTCAGAAAACATGCCTCTCCAATGTCCCGGAATCTATTTTGGAAAGAAACGTGATTGACGAAGAATCTGCTGATAACTTAAAAGAGACGTTTGAGCTGATCAAAAGAAAGGAATTGTGTGAAACAGAAATCAAAGTCTTATATCATGGAGAGGTGCAGTGGTTCCGGATGATTATGAAGAATTTATACGATGAGAAACATCAGATTGTGAATACAGTGGGAATTCTGGAAAATATCAGTGAGAAGAAATATCAGGAGGAGCTATTGGAAGAAAAACAGCAGATTCAGGATGCACTGAATGCAGATGCATTTTTGCGATGTAAAATAGATCTTGAGACAGAGATGGTTGTGGAAGTCGATGGGAAAATTTTGAAAGAGCAGATCCCTTATCAGCAGTATTTGAAAGAAAATATTTTATCTGTGACAGGAAAGGAAGACTGGAAGAATGTAATCTGTCAATCTTCAAAAGAATATTTGATCGACGAGTATCAAAAAGGTCAGGATGTTATTGAAATCCAGTTTCAGATGCAGTATCAGGGAACGGAAAGATGGGTATCCTGCATGATTTATCTTATGACAGACAATTGCAGGAATGGTCATATCCAGGCGCTGATGATTTTAAACGATATCGACAAACGCAAGCGTGAAGAATTGCGTCTGAAAGAAAGAGCAGAACGAGATGGCTTGACAGGACTTTACAATGCGACTACTATGAAGATGAAAGCAGATAATTTTTTGCAGTCACTGTGGGCATTGGAAGGAAATCATATCTTTATGCTGATGGATTTGGATTGTTTTAAACAGATCAATGATACGTTCGGACATCAGTATGGAGATCAGGTATTGAAAGATGTGTCACAGACATTGACGAAAACATTTCGACATAATGATCTGATAGGAAGAATGGGCGGAGATGAATTTGCGATTATGATTTTGAATGTTTCTGATTTTTCAGTGATAGAACATACTGTACAGCAATTGTTAAAGGAATTGCACAAATCATATGAGCAGAATGGAAAGACGGTTGAGGTATCGGCATCTTTGGGCATTGTGACTGCCCCTGAACATGGAACGACGTTTGAAGAATTGTATCAGAAGTCGGATCAGATGTTATATGAAGTGAAAAGAAGTGTGAAAAACGGATATCGGTTGTATCAGGAGAAGGAATCAGAACATGAAACAGATTTTAATTGTAGATGATGATGTCAGCATCGGAGATATGCTGGAGGAGATATTAACAAAAGAGGGGTATGGCGTAAGCCGTGCGTATTCGGGGACGGGAGTGTTTTCATTCATATTATTTTTGAAAAAGAACAACTTCCTGCTTATGAATAGCTATTAAAATAACTAATGGATAAGGTGTTTGTCAATCATTGACAATGTATCTAAATATTTCCTATAATGATATGCGGCAGTATCGGCAGAGCACCGGTGCGAGACGAGTGAGAGGAGAACTATAGGAATGAAAACAGATAAGAAATATGCATCTGTCTTTGAATTGAATGGAATGCCGAAGTTTTCACAGGCATTTCCGCTTGCACTGCAGCATGTAGTGGCAATGATTGTTGGATGTGTAACCCCTGCGATCGTGATTGCAGGAGTGGCAGGATTAGAAGGAAACGATAAGGTTATTTTTGTGCAGGCAGCGTTGTTTATTGCTGCAATTTCCACATTGATTCAGTTGTTTCCGATTGGAGGAAAGATTGGTTCCGGTCTTCCGGTCATCATGGGAGTCAGCTTTGCGTATCTACCAAGTATGCAGGCAATCGCAGGAAATTTTGATATTGCGACTATTTTAGGAGCGCAGTTGATCGGCGGTATTGTGGCTGTGTTTGTCGGAATTTTTGTAAAGAAATTGAGAGTGTTGTTTCCGCCGTTGATTACGGGAACGGTTGTGTTTACGATTGGTCTGTCATTGTATCCGACTGCTGTCAAATATATGGCAGGAGGAGCATCTTCACCGAATTATGGTGCATGGCAGAACTGGCTTGTTGGATTTATCACACTGGCAGTTGTAATTGCGCTGAACCATTTTGCAAAAGGAATTTTGAAACTTGCATCTATTTTGATTGGTATGATTGTCGGATATATTGTGTCAGGATTCTTTGGCATGATTGATTTTTCAGCGGTAGGTTCGGCAGGAATGTTCCAAATCCCGCAGCCGATGTATTTCGGAATGAAATTTGAGGTATCTGCAATCGTTACGATGGTATTACTTTTCGTGATCAACTCTGTGCAGGCAATCGGAGATTTTTCAGCGACGACAGGCGGTGGACTTGACCGTGAGCCGACCGATAAAGAGCTGTCGGGCGGTATTGTGGCATATGGTATCACAAATATTTTCGGATCGTTCTTTGGAGGACTTCCGACAGCTACTTTCAGCCAAAATGTGGGAATTGTTGCAACTACAAAGGTTGTGAACCGCATGGTGCTTGGACTGGCGGCAGTGATTATTCTGCTTGCAGGGTTCGTCCCGAAATTCTCAGCGCTGTTGACAACGATTCCGCAGTGTGTACTCGGAGGTGCAACGATTTCGGTATTCGCATCGATTGCAATGACAGGTATCAAGCTTGTCGTACAGCAGCCACTTACATACCGCAGCACTTCAATCATTGGTCTTGCAGTCGCACTTGGAATGGGGATCACACAGTGTTCAGATGCACTTGCAAGTTTCCCGGCATGGGTGACAACGGTATTTGGAAAATCACCGGTTGTTGTTACAACAATCGTGGCAATTTTGCTCAATTTGATTCTTCCAAAAGATAAAAAACAATAATAAAAATGGGTTAGATTCCGTTCGAAAAAATGATTTTTCGGACGGAATTTTTTTGTTCATAACATAAAAATACGTGGTATAATAGAACACTAAGATTTAAGAAATTGAGAAAACAGATAAGGAAATGGATGACAACATGAGTATAGATGGAACATTATTTTTAGAACAATTGACAGAAAAATTAAAATATCGGATAGAGGAACTGGATGTAGTCATTTCAGAAGGACAGAAAGATGTCGAGAGTATGCATGAATACTACTGGGAGAATTATACTGAGATGGACGAGTATGGGTATGAGAACTATGACAACCAGCAGGCATTGCTGCGGCAGGTGAATGCGAATCAGGACAAGCTTTTGTTAAAGCACCGATTTGAAAAAATGTTGGATTCGCCATTCTTTGGGAGAGTTGATTTTATCTATGACGGGGAAGATGAGGCGGAGTCGTTCTATATCGGGATTGGCAATTTTGCAGAGCGCACAGGGAGTGTGCCGCTTGTGTATGATTGGAGAGCGCCCGTGAGCGGACTGTTTTATGATTTTGATCAGGGCCCGGCATCTTATGAAGCTCCACTTGGGACGATTGAGGGTGAGATTGTGTCAAAGTGGCAGTATAAGATTCGAAATGGAAAGATGATCTATGGATTTGAGAGTGATGTGAAGATCGATGATGAGATTTTAAAGCAAGAGCTTGGAAGTAATGGGGATGTGCAGTTAAAAAATATTGTGCGGACAATCCAAAAAGAGCAGAATGCAATTATCCGAAATACAAAAGACAAGATTCTCATCATTCAGGGGGCAGCAGGAAGTGGGAAAACTTCGGTGGCACTTCACCGGATCGCATATCTGTTATACCACGACAGAGAACATTTGAAATCTTCAAATATTTTGATTCTTTCTCCGAATAGTGTGTTTGCAGATTATATCTCGCACATTCTGCCGGAACTTGGAGAGGAAAATATACAGGAGATGAGTTTTGATCTGTTTGCATATAAAGAACTCAAACATGTAGTCTCTGATTGTGAGGATAGATACCATCAGATTGAACGGCAGTTAAAGTGGATGACAGACGAGGAAGAAGAGAGGTACAGACAGAAGCAGTCAGCAGAATTTATCGGTCAGACAGAAGGATTTTTGGCGGGGCTGGAAGATGAATTGATGGATTTTTCCGAGATAGAATGGAAAGGGTTAAAAAAGACAGAGCAGGAGCTGATTGAGCTGTTTTATTTTAAGTTTCAAGATGTGCCTCTATTGTCGCGTATGGATGCGGTGATGGAATATGTGATTGATGAGTATGAGACACTCTATGACCGGACAGTGTCGGAAGAAGAATGTGAGATACTCAAAAACCGATTTATGGGGATGTATGTGACAAGAGATCTTTATGAGATTTATAATTGGCTGCTTGAGGAGGCAGGGTATCCAACCCTTCCGGAAAGGTCTTACGAGAAACGAACCCTTCCGTATGAAGATGTATATCCGATGCTGTATTTGAAATATCGTCTGCAGCAGAAAACGTCAAGGCAAAAGATCAAACATCTGGTCATCGATGAGATGCAGGATTATTCTTATCTGCAATATTATATTCTGAAACAGCTGTTTTCTTGTAATATGACGATTCTTGGGGACAGAGCGCAGACGATGGACGACAGAGAACAGGACGTGCTGACATTTTTGCCGGGCATATTTGGGAAACAGGTAAAGAAAATTGTGATGAACAAAAGCTATCGAAATACGATGGAGATTGCAGCATATGCAGGAGCAATTACCGGAATTCAGGATCTGGAGTTGTTTGAACGGCATGGAAAAGAAGTGACCGAAGCAGTTTTTGAAAGGAAAGAGGATGCGCTGGATGCATTGGAACAGGAACTGCGCCTTGCGGAAGATGCGTTTGAGACTGCCGCTGTACTTACATTTACTGAGGAGGAGGCAAAAGCAGTCTATGAGGAACTGAAGCATCGTGGGAGAGAGGCTGCCTATATTGACAGGGACAGCTCTACTTTTCGAAAAGGGCTGACGGT
>ENA-OPZZ01001661-OPZZ01001661.1-human-gut-metagenome-genome-assembly--contig:-NODE-1661-length-12869-cov-2.787082_pt1 | contig 12869 bp, 15 predicted proteins | sample MGYA00242487_ERZ504511 | MGnify/ENA primary metagenome ERZ504511 (study PRJEB26092, sample SAMD00036241) | human gut metagenome | host: Homo sapiens | study: EMG produced TPA metagenomics assembly of... | reverse complement strand
AAGCTCCAAAGGCGTTGTAAAAGGAAAGAAAAAAGGTACTGCCAAAATCACAGTAACCTGCAATGGTGTTAAGAAGGTATTTACAGTAAAAGTAAAATAAACGATAACAGGTAAATAATTCACACAAATAAATGACCTCGGATTTTGTTCCGGGGTCATCTTAATGAGGAAAAAAACAACATTAGCAGAATCTGTTATATATAGATTTTATCACCTCATTAATTATAAATATCTTAATCATAATAAATTATATCATAATTTCAATCATACTAGAAAAGCCTGCTGATATGCAGGCTTTTTAATCTAATATTTTAAATGCTTTTCAATACTGTTTCATTTAATTTATTACCAGAAACATCGAAATTAGCTTCAAAAATTCTATTCCATGGCATTGTTATCGAAACATTTACTGCTTCATTAAATAAATTTAAATTATCACTTACAAAAGAACGCATTAATTTTGTACCATATTCTTCAATATATGGTCTTTTTGTATCTCCTATAGTTAAATAATCACCACTACCTGGCAATAAATTTAAGTAAGAGTTCACACTTTGACGAACATTTGCTTGATATACCCAATCATCTAGATATCTAGTCAATAATAATTCATTGCGTTTATCTTGGCTTATCTGATTGCCTACAATTCCCATGCCTAATGCAAAACCAGTGCTATTAGTTGCTGTATTCCAACCAGCATATCCATATAATTTATCTAATAAATCTCTATCTTGTAATTGTTTCATCAAAGCATTGTCTGCTCCATTAGCAAAAGCAATATCACCTACAGCCACATGATAGCCTGCATTGACAAAGCTTTCTATATCTTCAACAAAATCCATTGTATTATATCTTGGTTGAAGCGTATTTACTGGAGTATTAGCATCATATGTCCAGCCACTGCGATTAGTATTTATAAACATTACTAAATCAGCTTTTTTCAAATCATATGTTCTAATACCACCGATAGCCGTTATTTGACTTGTAAGTGTATTATCTATAGACTCATCTGAATATGTTGGCACAGTTGCTCCGCCATAACCAGAAGCATATTTTATATAAACATATGGCTTATAATTTTCTAATTCATTAACAGCTCTAGTTAAAACTAAAAGCCCAACTTCATCTAAACCAGTCAAAACTTGGAAACGATTATTTTTTAATCCTAAACTATTTGCATATTCTCTTAGCTCATTACTTTCTCTATGAGTCTGGGATAATTTAGCATTATCATCTTTTCCTGTTGCCATATACACCACATCATTGTTTTTAACTAAATTTATCAATTGTTTATTGACTTCTAAATTTGTTCTGCGACGAGAAAGCCAGTCTTTCAAAGCTGCCTCTGGCACACCTTCTCTTAGCGTTACTTGATAACTTTCATTTAACCCTGAAGTATCTGCATTATCAATTTTTGTATAATTAGCTATAGCTTTCCCATATTTTACATAGTATTCTGGCTCTTCTGTTCCTGAAGAAGCCCCATCTTTTGGCGTTCTCATGATAGAAGAAAATACATATATAGGCATTTTAGGGTGCGTATCATGCAACTTTTCTATATTTTTTACACGTCTTAACAATAAATCTCTTGGTATATGGTGTTTTCTTGAAGCTACTAAACTTCCATAAATCATAGCATCAGAAGATATTACTGCTACTTTATCTTTACCACCATTTTCCACTAACCAACGATTAATTTCTTCTGGTCTGCCAGCTTTATCTCTATCACCTAATAAATCTTTTGGTGGCATCTCTACAGTATAACCCATAGAACGGATTACTTGTGCTGTTTGATCGGAAGATATCGGTCTATCATCTTGAGGCACATACAAAATTACTTTTTTCTCATCTTTAGCAAATACTTTTTCTACATTAAAAATATTTACTAAACAAACGACTAAACAAACGCCTAAAACTAGTTTTTTCCAACTCCTAGAATACAAAATTTACACCTCTCCACTGCCAAATAGCGTATTATCTTCTCTGCTTTTTATTTTCTTTCATATTCTTTTTTTGCTCTTTAGTTAAAGTTATTCCTGCAGCTTTTTAAATCTTCAGATTTCACCTGATCAATAATTTTGGTTAAAAGCTCTTTTCTATGTTCTTTTTCATAATCTAATATAGCTTGATAAAAATTATAATCTACATCTTTTACACTCATTGTATTCATATTTTGAGTTGGTCTTTCATAATTAACATACAAAGAGTTATATCCTTGGTCTAAATATACACATTCTGTATATTCTACTGTTTTATCTTTTATATTTATTCGCAAATATTCTGCTACACCAGACAATTCATCAAATCTATATGTGCTTAAATTTCTCCAATTGTCTTTTCATTATCACATCTTGAATTTGCATATTATCAAAAAGTCTTACTGTTGGCACAATTAAAATATTCGTGTCGGCAATGCCATCTGCTCCAATTTCATAGGTCATAGCATCTTTATTAAAATAATAACTTGAACGAGGTGTTGCCTGCACCCACTGAAAAATTTCTTCAGATAACGGTTCTGTCGCCGCAAAAGAATTATTTATTGGAAAACTAATAACAGTCATTAAGCTTAATACTAAAATAAAAAGATATCTTTTCACTATATTTCTCCTTTCTTCAATATACAAATAACTATCTAACTATATAATGATATCATATTTAATATTCAATTTAAAGATAATAACTATTATTATTAAATTTATACTAAAAATTTTTTCACAATTATGGTATTATATGATAGTATACAAAATAAATCTCAGAAAGGTTTTGTCATGTCAATAAAAGAATATTTTAAATTTGAAGAACGAAAAACTTCTTATTTTACTGAAACCCTTGCTGGTTTTACTACTTTTTTAACTATGGCATATATCATCATCTTAAATCCTAGTGTTCTAAGCCAGACAGGTATGGATTTTAATGGTGTATTTTTTGCCACAATAATTGCAACTATTGTTGGTTGTTTATTCATGGGGATTTTTGCTAATTATCCTATAGCAATTGCTCCTGGGCTTGCAATGAATGCTTATTTTAGTTTTGTTGTAGTAATTTCCATGGGAATTCCTTGGCAAGAAGCTTTAGGTGCTGTATTTATTTCCGCTTTAATCTTTTTAATCCTTTCATTGACATCATTTCGTCAAGCTGTTATCAACGCTATACCAGCTTCAATGAAAGAAGGTATCAGTGCTGGTATCGGTTTATTTATCAGTTTTGTCGGTCTTCAAAGTGCCCATATTATTGTAGCTTCTCCAGCTACCCTAGTTACTCTTGGTAATTTTACTGATCCTGTAACTTATATGTCACTTATCGGTTTATTTATAAGCATTATTTTAGTGGTAAATAATGTACGTGGTGCCTTGTTTTTAGGCATGATTATTACCTCTATATTATCTTTCCTTTTTGGTTATATCAGTTTACCTGATACTATTTTCAGTACACCTGAACTCGGTAATACATTTATGCAAATGGATATCATGGGAGCTATTTCTCATAATCTTTATACTATAATTTTTACATTTTTCATTGTTACTTTATTTGACACTACTGGTACTATGCTCGGTATTGCCAAACAAGCAGGATTGATGAAAAATGATACTTTTCCTAATGTAAAAAGCGCTCTTTTAGCAGATTCTATCGCTAGCCTTGTTGGTTCTATTTTTGGTACAAGTCCAACATCTGCCTATGTTGAATCTGGTTCTGGTGTAGCTAGTGGTGGTCGTACTGGTTTTGTAAACGTCATCATTGCTTTATTATTCCTCTTAATGCTTTTTACAGCTCCAATTGCTAAAGTTTTATCCACTGTTCCAGCAGTTACTGCACCAGCATTAATTATTGTTGGTTTTTATATGATGAGCAGTTTATCTCGTATAAATTGGGATGATATGCAAGAAGCTTTTCCTGCTTTCTTGATTTTTCTAATGATGCCATTATCTTACAGTATCACTGATGCTGTTGGTATCGGTATTATCTCTTATTGCTTAATAAAAATATTCTCTGGAAAAATTAAACAAGTTCACCCTCTACTTTATGTATTTATGCTTTTGTTTATTATCCAATTTGTAGTCTTAAGCAATTAAAAATTTGATACTTAAGGAGGTCCTTTATCTTCTATGTTTTTTCGCAAATATAAAATTCTTGGTAGTTCTTTAATTGTCGCAGCTTGTATCAGTATTGGTTTTCCTAGTCAAGCTAGTATGACTCCTATGCAAAATAATTATACTTTAAAGGGCTTAAGTCAACATCAACAACGCGAAACAAGTGCTGTTATTGCTTTAAAAACTGATAATGATGATAATACTTTTGATAAAAAAGAAACATCTAATCACTCTGTATCAGAAAAAAATCGCTGCTATTTTAAAAGGCGACTCTGATAAAAAAGAACAAGATAAAGTAATAAATTATGGCAGTTCTTCTATCATGGGTTCAGCTATTGCAACTCGTGAACAATGCGTAAATTACTTGCTCAAAAATAACCCAAATCCTAAAATTACAGTTTCTGCTGAAGAATTAGTTAATTATTATTATGAAGAAGCTGGTAAAGAAGGAATTCGTCCTGATGCAACTTTTGCTCAAGCTTTAAAAGAAACAGGATTTTTTAGATATGGTGGTACAGTAACACCTGACCAAAATAATTATTGCGGTCTAGGTACAACAAGTGCTACTGTAAAAGGTGCTTATTTTGAAACAGCTCGTATTGGTGTTAGGGCTCATATCCAACATTTGTTGGCTTATGCTTCCGTTAGACCTCCTCGTGAAGATGTAGTAGACCCACGTTATTCCTTAGTTCGTGCCGTTTATTCTACATCAACAATTGATACATGGCCTGGTTTAAATGGTCGTTGGGCAGTTCCTGGAAATAATTACGGACAAGAAATTCTACAAATTTTAGATAATATTACAAAAGAATAAATAAAAAGAGTTGAAATATATACTTGAAGATTTTCAAATTAATATTTCAACTCTTTTTTATTAAAAATTTTAAACTCATCCAAAAATCCATATTCTAAGCGATAAATAAACTGTTATACTATTTTTCACTTATTTGCTATAATAAACATAATTATTTTATTTAAATACATTATATTAAAAATTTATGATAGAAGGTGTTAATTTGATAAAATTTCCTAAACAAACAAAATACAGTTCCTCTCATCGTTTACGAGAAATGGTGCTTGTTTTACGTAAGCATAATGTACTTACAAGCGATATGACACCTGAAAAATTGCGTTTAATCCTAGAAGATTTAGGTCCTACATTTGTAAAATTAGGTCAAATACTCTCTTTAAAACCAGGATTTTTACCTGCCGATTATGCCATTGAACTGACTAAATTGCAAACACAAGCTAAGCCTTTAGATTTTAGCATCATCAAAAACTGCCTTGAAAAAGAATATAATAAAAAATTAGAAGATGTTTTTCTCGATATAGATGACCATGCACTTGGCTCTGCTTCTATAGCTCAAGTACATAAAGCTACATTAAAAACTGGTGAAAAAATAGTCATCAAAGTACAACGTCCTGGAATTTATGAAGTAATGGCTAAAGATATAGTTTTATTAAAACGAGCTGTATCTATCTTACAAGTCTTTAAAACTTCATCTAGCATTTTAGATTTTAACGCCATTCTTGATGAAATGTGGAATATCACAAAACAAGAAATGGATTTCATGATGGAAGCTGAACATATTGACGAATTTAAACGACTCAATAGTGAAGATATTTTCGTTGATTGTCCTACTGTAAAACATGAACTGACTACAGCTCGCGTGCTTGTAATGGAATATATTGACGGTCATCGCATTGATGAAATAAGCAAATTAAAAGCCCAAGGTTATAATGTTGAAGAATTAGGTATTCATCTTGGCAAAAATTACGTAAAACAAATCATTGAAGATGGCTATTTTCATGCTGATCCTCACCCAGGTAATATTTGGATAAAAAACGGTAAAATTATTTGGCTTGATTTAGGTATGATGGGACGCTTATCTTCCAAAGAACGTGATGCTTTAAAAAAAGCTGTTTACGCCCTTGTTCAACATGATACTTATGAAAATGAAAAACGCTATTTTAACTTTAGGCACTGTTCAAGGAAAATTAAATCATATCCAACTTTATGAAGACATTGATAATCTAATGAACCGTTATAGTAATGCCAATTTCCAAACATTAAAATTAAGTGAATTAGCACATGATATCATAACTGTTGCTCGCCGTCATAAACTTTCTATAAATCCTGGTCTAAGTATGTTTGCTCGTGGTGTCGTTACGATTGAATCTGTTCTCAAAATTTGTTGTCCTAATGTCAATTTTATTGATAATTTTTTGCCTCTTACATGCGAGCTGATTTTAAACGAAATTTCAGTTGGAAAGAAGAATTTACTAAATTCAAACGAGATAGCTATTTAATGCTTCAAAAATCCATGCATATACCAGAACAATTATCTGATATCCTAAAAATGACAATGAGTGGACAAACTAAAGTTAATTTAGACTTAACAGGCTCAGAAGAACCACTTCGTCGTTTAGATAAAATGATTAATAAATTAATCATCGGTATCATTTGCTCTGCACTACTTTTAGGCTCTAGCATTATCTGCACTACTAATATGACACCTCAAATAATGGAAATCCCTATTTTAGGTGTATTAGGATATTTAGTAGCCGTCTTCTTATCAATTCGTTTAATGATTAACATTTTTAAAGAAAAATAGTTTTTTATGTTCATTTCTTTGGTGACAAAGAAACGAACCAAAGAAATCACCGCAGATAAAATTTTAGTTTTGAAATAATTATCTTTTCATACAACGCTTAGAAACTCGCTTCGCTCAAACATTCAGACTAAAAACGTATTCAAAGATAATTATTTTCAATAACCTTACGGTTACCACAAAATTTTATAATGCGGAAAATAAAAATCACTACATTATCTATAACTATTTAATAATCAACAATAAAATAATACCAAATATTTCCCGCATTTTAGCATCTTTTTGCGGTAGCCATAGGCTATTGGTAAAGATAAAAATATGACAATGGTTTTAGTTCTACTGTTTGAACGTAGTGAGTTTAGAACGTTGTTGGCATATTTTTATCTTTGCCAAAGTAAAAAGTGCGTGAGCGGGTCAATTTTTTCTTTTTGTTTCGTTTTTTTTACTTTTATAATAAAAAGAAAAATGAATATAACAAATATATTTACAATGAAAGGAATGTTTTTTATGCAAGGAATTAGAGGGGCTATCACTGTAGAGAACGATAATCGTGAAGAGATTATTGAGGCTGTCAAAAAATTATTAATAAACATTCTTGAAGCTAATGATATTACTGCTGAAGATATTGGTGCTGCTTTATTTAGTGCTACTAAGGATTTATCTAGTGTATTTCCTGCTTTTGCTGCACGTCAATTACCTAATTGGGATTTAGTACCACTTTTTGATGCTCAACAGTTATATGTAGAAAACAGTATGGAAAAATGTATCCGCGTGTTACTTTTGGTGAATACTGATAAAACACAAAAGGAAATAAAACATATTTATTTAGGTAGAGCAAGTCAACTTCGCCCTGATATTGCAAAAGCTTAACTGGTGTTATTATGTCAGAAACATTTTATCGCCTTTTATTTATATTTATTGATGTTATTTTACCTCTAACTATAGGATATTATTTCCATAAATATAAGATAATATCTTTAAATACTTGTAATTTCCTCTTAAAATTAAATATCCGTTTCATCATGATAATCACTGGACTTGGTAGTTTTTGGTTGATAAAAATAGACCAAAATTTATTTTTATTGGCATTCGTAGGAATTATCCTCATTTCAGCACTTCCAGGATTATTAGCTTGTCCATATGTAAACTGGCGACTTGGTAAAAATATACGCAATAGCGGTGCTTTATCTTTTAAGTAGTATGCTCTCTAATACAGGTATTTTAGGTGGTTTATGTGCCTATATAGCTATGGGACAATTAGCTTATGCTTATGTCCAAGTTATCGCTATGGTACAAAATATTTTTACACTTTCTTTTTGTTTTCCTCTAGCTGAATATTTTCATCAAAAATTCACATCTGGTTCGAAAGCAAAATTTCAACCGCATTGGCGTTCTATTCTAATCAGTTGGAACCAAATTGGTTTACTTAGTATGTTTATCGGTGCTATCTTAAATATTTACGAAGTACCTCGTCCTGATATTTTTGACCCATTTTTAATGCTTCTGTCCATCTAGGTGCTTGGTTTGGTATTTTACCTGTAGGTTATTTATTAAATTTTAAAGCAGCTCGCCTATATAAATATCTAGCTTTGACTATTGTACCTGTTCGTTTTCTTATCATACCTATATTATCATTTATCACCGCTAGCTTATTTACAGATAATACTTTACTCATTTCAGTCATCACTTTGATTGGCATGTGTCCTATTGGTATCAATTCTGTTGTAGTTACTCAACTATATAAATTAAACACCAGTATTGCCGAAGCAATTTTTTTAATCACTACTATTATCTTTATTTTTATAGCTTATCCTATATTTTTATTTTTAATGACATAAAAAAGCAGTCAAATACTTTAATTATAAATAAGTATTTGACTGCTTTTTCTCATCTTTATAATATAAATTTTTAGTCTTTTCATGTAATCAGTAAATAAATTTTCTGCTTTCACAAAATCAGAAAATTTTTATAGACACCACGCATTACTTCTCTATAATTTTCTGGTGTCAAAGATTGTGGTCCATCAGATAAAGCTTTTGCAGGATTTTGGGTGAACTTCAATGATAAGTCCATCTGCTCCAGCTGCTATTGCTGCAAAGCTCATAGGTTTTACCATTCTCCATTTACCTGTACCATGACTTGGGTCTACGATAATTGGTAAATGACTTAAATGTTTTACTGCTGCTACAGCACTCATATCTAATGTGTTTCTTGTATATGTTTCATAAGTACGAATACCACGTTCACATAAAATTACATTATGATTGCCTTCATTCATAATATATTCAGCAGCATTTAACCATTCATCAATAGTAGCGCAAAGACCACGTTTGAGCATAACTGGTTTATTACATCTTCCAACTTCTTTTAATAAACGGAAATTTTGCATATTACGTGCACCAATCTGTAAAATATCCGCATAATGAGCTACAGCATCAACAGCTTCTACTTCTGTTACTTCTGTTACTACTTTTAATCCTGTAACTTCACGAGCTTCAGCCAAATATTCAAGACCTTTATTTTCAAGACCCTGGAAAGAATATGGAGAAGTACGAGGTTTATAAGCGCCACCACGTAAAAATTGTGCTCCACCGGCTTTTACGATTTTTGCTGCTTCTAATAATTGTTCACGAGATTCTACTGCACATGGGCCTGCCATTACTACTACATTGCCATCACCGATTTTTACACCATCTACATCAACAACAGTATTTGCTGGGTGGAATTCACGGCTAGCTAATTTATAAGATTTAGAAATAGCCACTGTCTGTTCTACACCTTCCATTGCCTCTACTGCTAGTGAACCCATACGAGTTTTATCACCTATTACACCAACAATTTTCTGCTGTGCACCTTCCATTATCTTAGCTGTGAGCCCTACACTTTCAATAGCTTTTACTACAGCCATGATATTTTCTTCTCTTGCATCAGGATTCATTATTACAACCATTATTTATTCCACCTTTCCATTTATCTATATTTAAGATTAATTTATTTCATTTACTAATTTATTACTAGCTTTATATACTGGGAATTTTCCCAAGTTTTTAAGCCAAAAACATTTTTTACTAGCCTGCATAATTGCTTCCTGTAAAATATCTTTATCCACATTAGCATCTATTTCTATGAAAAAAATATACTCGCCTAAACTTGTACGCGCAGGTCTTGATTCAATTCTTGTCATATTTACTTTTCGACAAGCAAAATCACCCAAAAGTTCGTATAAACTGCCAGCTCTACCATCTATCTGACAAATTATCATCATATTGGCTACATCTTGATATTTTTTTACTTTATCTTTATTAGTCAATAAAATAAATCTAGTAAAATTATCTTCAACATCTTGAATATCTGTATCTATTATCTGCAAATTATATAAATTAGCTGCTGTTTTTGTCGCTATTGCCGCATAACCCTCTCCATAACAGCTTGCTTTTTCTGCTGCTCTAGCTGTACTAGAAACAGATTCTGTCTTTGCCGTTGGATAATGACTCTTTAAATATTCTCTACATTGAGCTAATGGTTGAATATGAGAAATTATTGTGTGTATCTTAGCATTAGGATTTTTTGTTAATAATTGATTATGTACACTCCATATTAATTCAGACTCTATCATTAAGTCAACATCATGAGCCAAAGTATCCAAGGTAATACGAACTGAACCTTCTATTGAATTTTCCACTGGTACTAAACAATAATCTACATCTTTTTGTGCAACAGCTTGTATCGCATCTTGTATTGTATTATATGCCACTAAATTCATTTTTTCTTTACGCAAATTAGCCATATAAATTGCAGCTTCTTCACTATTTGTTCCATGAGGTCCTAAAAAAGCTAATTTCTTCATGAAAAGCCTCCTTTCTTTTTTATCTAATTGATTTAAAAATAATAAAAGCCTCACCCTAATATAAGGGCGAGGCTGAATTCACGGTACCACCTTATTTATCTATAAAAATATAGATATCTCTCATCAAGTACGGGACTAATCCGATACTGTCCTTTTCGATAACGGTAAGGCTCCGGCTCCACCTACAATAAGTTCAGCGAGCAATTCCGAGGTGAACTTCAATAAATACTCTCATATCAAGTTTCCAGCATCCTTGACTCTCTGTCATGATTATATTTATCTACTTTTCCTCTTCATCATCTTTAGCGTGTTTACATAATATCATATAAAAAAATAAAATGCAATAGTTTTTATTGTAACTTTGTAATATTTAAATAAAATTATCATCAATATAATTTTTCAATTACACTATCATCTATTTTAAAACAATGCTCTTTTGCTGGAAATGTTTTTGCTTTTGTTTCTTCAATATAACCTTTAAAAGCTTTTGTCATTTCTTCACCAACATTTGCAAAGCGTTTCACAAATTTAGGTTTAAATCCGCCAAACATACCAAGCATATCTTGATATACTAAAATCTGACCATCGCAATCACTACCTGCACCAATGCCAATTGTCGGTATATTTATTTCTTCAGTGATAATTTTTGCCAATTTATCAGGAATACATTCTAACACTACAGCAAATGCACCTGCTTTTTCTACAGCTTTTGCTTCTTGAAGAATTCTTTTGGCAGCATCTTCACTTTTTCCTTGAACTTTAAAACCGCCAAAAGCATTAACAGATTGTGGCGTAAGCCCTATATGTGCCATAACAGGAATAGAAGCTTCGACAATTGCCTTTATCTGTGGGCAAACACTTTCTCCGCCTTCTAATTTTACTGCCTGACAATGACCTTCTTGCACTAAACGACCTGCATTTTTCACAGCATCATAAACAGATGTCTGATAAGACATAAATGGCATATCACCTACAACTAAAGCATTTTTTGCTCCTCTAGTAACAGCTTTTATATGGTGTATCATATCTTCCATAGTAACAGATAATGTATCTTCATAACCAAGCATGACCATGCCTAAGGAATCACCTACTAAAATTCCATTAACTCCAGCTTCATCAATCAACTTTGCTGTAGAATAATCATATGCTGTAAGCATTGTAATTTTATCTTTGTTTTCCTTTTGCATTTTAAATGTTGATACTGTATTTTTCACTATCAAAAACCTCTTTCATTTCACTATAATCTTTTAATGAATTTTTACTTTGTGCAATTTCAATTAATTTTTGTGATAATAACTTATAAATTTCTTTTTCTTGATTTAAATTTTCTTGATTAAATGCATTTAAATGTTTTTTTATCGTAACTACATCATTTCTCTCTACTGGGCCAGTCAAAGCATCTTTGATATCAAAAGTAGTTAAATTAGCTACATTACCCTGCAATAATGGCAATAAAATATTTTTTGCCATCTTTTTATCTACACCACAACGATTTAATAAATCTATACTCGTGGCAAATAGAGCTGTAACTAAATTACTAGCCATTACTGCACTAGCATGATATAGTGCTTTCTTTTGCGTATCGATTTTTATGATGTCATTACCACATTTTTGAAAAATCTGCATCAAGCTATCTAAATGTTCACTATTACCTTCAATAGTAAATACAGCATTTGCTAAATTTTTATAAGCTTCATACCTATCATTTATCGCACAAAGTGGGTGGATAGAATATGCATATGCACCTTTATTTTGAGCATCAAAAAAAGCGGTCGAAGATATCGAACCGCTACAATGACAAATATTTTTTATTTCTAATATCCAGATTTCTCATATAATCCCAAATTTGACTAATACTACCATCAGGCACTGTCAAAAATAAGGTATCACTGTCTTTTAAGATATTTTCAAGATTTATATATAATTTAGTACTGGTAAAATCTGCTGCTGATTTTGCCGATTTTAAAGATTTACTAAAATAACCTACAATCTCTACATCATTTTGACTGCAATTATTTTGTAAATATTTTCCTAGGGAAAAGCCTACTTTCCCCGCACCAATAAATCCTATTTTCATTTTATCACCTCTTTTTCTTGGAAGTAATACAATGAAATCTCTGGTAAGGTCTTGTTCTTTCGATACAATCCTTTTTAATTAGATAAAAATAAAAGTTTGTGGTACAGTTTCGCTTCGAATACTATCCATCACTATAATATATCATTTATTTATCTATTTCAGTATAGAGCTAAAATTTATTTTAATAAATCTTAAATTTTTCAAAAAACATTGACAAATATAAATCAATCTGATATTATAATATA
>ENA-OPZZ01001657-OPZZ01001657.1-human-gut-metagenome-genome-assembly--contig:-NODE-1657-length-12885-cov-2.414720_pt1 | contig 12885 bp, 15 predicted proteins | sample MGYA00242487_ERZ504511 | MGnify/ENA primary metagenome ERZ504511 (study PRJEB26092, sample SAMD00036241) | human gut metagenome | host: Homo sapiens | study: EMG produced TPA metagenomics assembly of... | reverse complement strand
GAAAGGACAGTTTATATTTCGCAAGATTTTATGCTAAAAATGGTACGCGTCAAAATAGATATTTCAAAACGCTGCCAGAAGCAAAAAAATGGCTTATTTCTTGAAGTGGCAGCACATTCTCATTGTGTGATGAAGCAGGAATCAAACGCTTTTATATGCACTCCTTACGACATACTTATGCTACACGCGCGATTGAACGTGGCGTACAACCTAAAGTGCTGCAACAGCTTTCAGGGCACGCAAGTATAAAAACAACAATGGACAGATATGTTCATGTTACGGATGAGTCACTGGTAAATGCAATACGTCAATTTCAACAAGCTACGCCGCCAGTTAAACAAAAAGGGCGTAAAAAGGGCGTACAAGAAATATAGAGAAAGGCAGAAAACCGCAAAATTATAGGGTTTCTGGACAGGTAAAGACAAAAATGAAATTAGGAATCGTAGGTTTACCAAATGTAGGAAAAAGTACACTGTTTAATTCTTTAACAAAGGCGGGAGCAGAATCAGCAAATTATCCATTTTGTACGATCGACCCGAACGTGGGAGTTGTAACAGTGCCGGATGAGCGTCTCAACGTACTTGGAGAGATGTATCACACAAAGAAAATTGTCCCGGCGGCGATTGAGTTTGTTGATATTGCAGGACTTGTAAAAGGAGCGTCAAAAGGAGAGGGACTTGGAAATCAATTTCTTGCAAATATTCGTGAAGTAGATGCAATTGTGCATGTGGTAAGATGTTTTGAGGACAGTAATATCGTGCATGTAGATGGAAGTATTGACCCGATTCGTGATATAGAGACAATTAATTTAGAGTTGATCTTTTCTGATATTGAGATGTTGGAAAGACGTATTGCAAAAGCGGTAAAAGTGGCCCGCAATGATAAAGCGGTAGCAAAAGAGTTAGAACTTCTTGAACGAATCAAAGCACATCTGGAAGAAAATAAGATGGCGAGAAGCTTTACTGTAAATGATGAAGATGAGCAGGCGCTTCTTGAAAGTTATAATCTTCTGACATACAAGCCGGTCATCTTTGCGGCAAATGTGACAGAAGATGATCTTGCAAATGACGGAGCTGACAATGACGGAGTGCAGGCTGTCAAGGAATATGCAGAAAAAGAAGGCTGTGAAGTGTTTGTTGTATGCGCACAGATTGAACAGGAGATTGCAGAGCTGGATGATGATGAGAAAAAGATGTTTTTGGAAGATCTCGGATTGGAAGAGTCTGGTCTGGAAAAACTCATCAAAGCAAGCTATAGTCTGCTTGGACTTATCAGCTACCTGACAGCAGGTGAGCAGGAGGTAAGGGCATGGACGATTAAAAAAGGAACAAAAGCGCCTCAGGCAGCCGGAAAGATTCACTCTGATTTTGAACGTGGATTTATCCGTGCAGAGATTGTAAGCTATGATGATCTTATGGATTGTGGAACCTATACAGCGGCAAAGGAAAAAGGACTTGTCAGACTGGAAGGAAAAGAATATGTTGTGCAGGATGGAGATATTATTTTATTCCGATTCAATGTGTAGAGATTGAGAAAGAAGGAAGAAAATGACAGAGAGTATTAATTTCCCGAATTTGGGAATTCATTTGGAACATGTGGGACAAAAGATATCGATATTCGGATTTGATATTGCATATTATGGAATGATTATAGGAATTGGGATTCTGGCAGGGGTTTTGATGGCTGTAAAAGAGGCAAAGCGGACAAAACAAAACCCGGAGACCTATTATGATCTGGCGCTCTATGCGGTGATCTTTTCCATCATCGGTGCCCGGCTTTACTATGTGGCGTTTTCATGGGATTTGTATAAAGATGATCTGTTGAGTATTCTGAATCTCCGCGAGGGAGGGCTTGCAATTTATGGTGGAGTAATCGCTGCTATGATTACTGTGTTTGTGTTTTCGCGCAGAAGAAAGATTTCTTTTGGATTGCTTGTGGATACGGCAGGACTTGGGCTGATATTGGGACAGATTATCGGCAGATGGGGGAATTTTTTTAACCGAGAGGCGTTCGGAGAATATACCAACAATCTGTTTGCCATGCAGCTTCCTATAGATGCAGTTCGGGCATCGGATATCACGGAAAAAATGCGGGAACATATTGAGGTAATCAACGGAATTGAGTTTATACAGGTGCATCCTACCTTTTTGTATGAGTCGGTATGGAATATCGGTGTGCTCATAATCCTGTTATTGTGGAGAAAGCATAAAAAATTTAATGGAGAAATCTTTTTGATGTATCTGTTTGGATATGGTGTCGGAAGATTCTGGATTGAAGGACTTCGAACAGATCAACTGCAATTTTTCAACGGAGTTGCCGTATCACAGGTTCTTGCAGCGGTGCTTGTTGTAGTATCGGCAGTTTTATTAGTGGTTGGAAGAAAGAAAGTTGTGCCAATTGAACAAAAATAGTAGACTAATTGAAATTAATTTGTTATACTTGTTGAAAAGAAGGGGATATCACTTACACTATTGATATAGGAGGATGAGAGATGTATTGTAAAAATTGTGGAAAAGAGATTGACGACAATGCAAATGTGTGCACATACTGTGGAACAGCACAAGGGCAGGGAGGCATGGTGCCGTCAGCAAACAATGACAGTGGGAGCTTTGGATGGAGTGTTTTAGGATGCTGTATTCCGATCGTAGGCTTGATTTTATTCCTTGTCTGGAACAAAGAAAAACCGAATACTGCGAAAAAAGCAGGAATCGGAGCGATTGTTGGTGTGGTTCTCAGTATACTGTTCTATGTTATTATCTTCGTGATTGGAATCGGATCGGCAAGTATGGGATACTATTACTAAAAGATGCGTGCTTTTATTTATAAGTGGTTGCCGATATTTTTCGGTTGTCACTGCAGAAAAGAACGATCATTTCATTTTCGAGGAATACAGTTCCCGATTTGTGCGAGATGTACAGGCGAATTGGTTGGCATGATTTTATTTTTCTGTCTGTGTGCATGGTACATACCAAATCTTGGGTTGACTGTTCTGCTGATGATACCGCTGCTCATAGATGGTTTATTACAATTTTTGACTTCATATGAGAGCACGAACAGCAGAAGATTTGTGACAGGTCTGCTCTTTGGATATGCGTTTGCGTGCCTGTTTGTGAAAAGTATTTTGTTTGTATATCATGCAGGGTATGATAGCTTTTTGGAGCGTCACGGAATAGAAAAAAATAATTAGTGTGAGGGAAAAGTAGTGGAGAGCTGCTTTTCCCTTTTTGTATTTTAAAAGAAACAAAAACGAACTAGACTTTTAACTTCGAAAGGACTATAATATCATATATGTCAAAATACAATTTTGAAAATTTGAAGGAGGAACAAACCAATGGGAAGAAAAATGAAAACCATGGATGGTAATCATGCAGCAGCTCATGCTTCATATGCATTCACAGATGTTGCAGCTATTTACCCTATTACACCTTCATCAGTTATGGCGGAAGCTACAGATGAATGGGCTACACAAGGTAGAACAAATATTTTTGGACAGACAGTTCAGGTTACAGAAATGCAGTCAGAAGCAGGTGCAGCTGGTACAGTGCACGGATCTTTAGCAGCAGGTGCTCTTACAACAACATATACAGCATCTCAGGGATTACTGCTTATGATTCCTAATTTATATAAAATCGCAGGAGAACAATTACCAGGTGTATTCAACGTATCAGCACGTGCTTTGGCCAGCCATGCATTATCAATTTTTGGTGATCATTCTGACGTATATGCCTGCCGCCAGACAGGATGTGCGATGCTTTGTGAATCAAGCGTACAGGAAGTTATGGACTTGACACCGGTTGCACATTTATCAGCAATCAAAGGAAAGATTCCGTTTATCAACTTCTTTGACGGATTCCGTACATCTCATGAGATTCAGAAAATCGAGACTTGGGATTATGAAGATTTAAAAGATATGGCAGATATGGATGCGATTGATGCGTTCAGAAAACATGCGTTGAATCCAAATCATCCATGTCAGAGAGGTTCTGCTCAGAACCCGGATATCTTCTTCCAGGCAAGAGAAGCATGTAATCCATTCTACGATGCAATGCCTGCAATCGTTCAGGAATACATGGATAAAGTTAATGAAAAGATTGGAACAAACTATAAATTATTCAACTACCATGGCGCAGAAGATGCAGAACATGTAATTATCGCTATGGGTTCTGTATGTGATACAATCGACGAGACAGTTGATTATTTATTGGCAGCAGGAAGAAAAGTAGGTGTTGTAAAAGTTCGTCTTTACAGACCATTCTGTGCAGAAGCTTTGATCAATGCAATTCCAGAATCTGTAAAACAGATCACAGTTCTTGACAGAACAAAAGAACCAGGTGCACTTGGCGAGCCATTATACTTAGATGTAGTTGCATCATTAAAAGGAACAAAATTTGATGCAGTACCTGTATTTACAGGACGTTACGGATTAGGTTCCAAAGATACTACACCGGCACAGATCGTTGCAGTATATGACAATACTGAAAAACAGAAATTCACAATCGGTATTGTGGATGATGTGACAAACTTATCATTAGAAGTTGGAGCTCCATTAGTTACAACACCGGAAGGAACAATCAACTGTAAATTCTGGGGACTTGGCGCTGACGGTACTGTAGGTGCTAACAAGAACTCTATCAAGATCATCGGTGACAATACAGATATGTATGCACAGGCTTACTTTGATTATGACTCTAAGAAATCAGGCGGTGTGACAATGTCTCACTTACGTTTCGGTAAGAGCCCGATTAAATCAACATACCTGATCAAACAGGCGAATTTTGTTGCCTGTCATAATCCGTCTTATATTAACAAATATAACATGGTTCAGGAATTAGTTGACGGTGGTACATTCTTATTGAACTGCCCATGGGATATGGAAGGTATTGAAAAACATTTACCAGGACAGGTGAAGGCATTTATTGCAAATCACAACATTAAATTCTATGTGATTGATGGTATCAAGATTGGTAAAGAGATCGGACTTGGCGGACGTATCAACACTGTTCTTCAGTCAGCTTTCTTCAAACTTGCAAACATCATTCCGGAAGAACATGCAATCGAATTAATGAAAGCAGCTGCAAAGCTTCTTATGGTAAAAAAGGTGATAAGATTGTACAGATGAACTACGATGCTATCGATGCCGGTGCAAAACAGGTTGTTGAGATCGAAGTTCCAGAGTCTTGGAAAGACGCTGAAGATGAAGGTTTATTTACACCGCAAGTAAAAGGCGGAAGAGAGACGTTGTTGATTTCGTTAACAATATCCAGGCTAAAGTAAATGCTCAGGAAGGTAACAGTTTACCAGTATCTGCATTTACAGAATATGTAGATGGTACAACACCATCAGGATCATCTGCATATGAAAAACGTGGTATTGCAGTAGATATTCCAGTATGGCAGCCAGAAAACTGTATCCAGTGTAACCGCTGCGCATATGTATGTCCTCACGCAGTTATCCGTCCGGTTGCATTGACAGAAGAAGAAGTTGCAAATGCACCAGAAGGATTAGAAACAATCGATATGGTTGGTATGCCGGGGCTGAAATTTACAATGACAGTATCTGCTTATGACTGTACAGGATGTGGTTCATGTGCTAACGTATGCCCAGGTAAGAAGGGTGAAAAAGCTCTTGTTATGAAGAACATGGAAGAAAATGCTGGAAAACAAGATTTCTTCGATTACGGAAGAGAGATTCCTGTAAAACCAGAAGTAGTTGCAAAATTCAAAGAGACAACCGTAAAAGGAAGCCAGTTCAAACAACCACTTTTAGAGTTCTCAGGAGCTTGTGCAGGTTGTGGTGAGACACCTTATGCAAAACTGATCACACAGTTATTTGGTGACAGAATGTACATCGCAAACGCAACAGGTTGTTCTTCAATCTGGGGTAACTCTTCACCATCTACACCATATACAGTAAACGAAAAAGGACAAGGTCCTGCATGGTCTAACTCATTATTTGAAGACAATGCTGAGTTTGGTTACGGTATGTTATTAGCTCAAAAAGCGTTGAGAAATGGATTGAAAGCAAAAGTAGAATCTGTTGCAGCTTCTGAAGCAGCTTCTGAAGAAGTAAAAGCAGCTTGCAAAGAATGGTTAGATACATTCAACTGCGGAGCTACAAACGGAACAGCTAACGGATAACTTAGTTGCAGCATTAGAAGGTGCTGACTGCGAAGTTTGCAAAGACATCGTAAATAACAAAGACTTCTTAGCGAAAAAATCTCAATGGATTTTCGGTGGAGACGGTTGGGCTTACGATATCGGATTCGGTGGTGTTGACCATGTATTGGCATCTGGTCAGGACATCAACATTATGGTATTCGATACAGAAGTTTATTCTAATACAGGTGGACAATCTTCTAAATCTACACCAACAGGTGCAATCGCTCAGTTTGCAGCAGGCGGTAAAGAAGTGAAGAAGAAAGATATGGCAAGCATCGCAATGAGCTACGGATATGTATATGTAGCACAGATCGCTATGGGTGCTGACTTCAACCAGACTGTTAAAGCAATTGCTGAAGCAGAAGCTTATCCGGGACCATCACTGATCATCGCTTACGCTCCATGTATCAACCATGGTATCAAGAAGGGTATGAGCAAAGCTCAGACTGAAGAAGAATTAGCAGTAAAATCAGGATACTGGCACAACTTCCGTTTCAATCCTGCAGCAGAGAACAAATTTACACTTGACAGTAAAGCTCCAACAGAAGACTACAAAGAATTCTTAAATGGAGAGGTTCGTTACAATGCATTGGCAAGAATGAATCCGGAAAGAGCAGAAGAATTATTTGCAAAATCTGAAGAAGCAGCAAAAGAGAGATATGCTTACCTGAATAAGCTTGTTACTCTTTATGGAAATGATGCTGAATAATCAGAATCAATAAAAGATATAAAACTCCTGGATTAATAAACAAACATTGTTATTTTGCTTATTGAGCCGTTTGGGTAGCTTTTTTGATACGATAAGGGATCAAAATGGAATGAAATTAAATGTTAGAATGAATCATACGAAAAAAAAATTGATGAGATAGACAACAGCATGAAGCCATTGTTTTTAGAACGGCTGGCATGTTCAAGACAGGTTGCAGAAGCAAAGGCGAAGACAAAAGAAGAGGTATATGTGCCAAAGCGGGAAACGGAAATTATAGCGGACAGATCAGAAGACACACAAGGAGAAACGCAAGAGGCATACACTGCGTTTTTTGAAAGATGTGATGCAGATCAGCAGAAGATATCAATATGGAGTTCTACAAGAACTGCAGGAAGAAGTTTTGAAAACAACGCTGAAAAGTGCAGGATTTACAGGAAAAGAGCCACATGAACGAGTGGTCATGAAATTTTGCTGTGAGAAAAAAGAAATGGGATTGTATATGCATATGTTGTATCTGAATCGGATAGCGGTAAGTGGAGTATCGGCAATGGAATATGGAAATAGACTCAGTTGTGAACTTACACTGGAGGGCAACGTGAACGAAGAAAATATGAGACGTATGATTTGCCAGTTTTGGAAAGAGACAGGTGCATTTGCTATCGTCAATTTAAAGTAGAATAAAAGAGTGGTATTTATTGATGATTTCGATAAATGCCACTCTTTTATAAAATAAATCAATTTTACAGGGGGGAATGGATTCAAGTAGAATAGACGGGTAAAAATAAAGGAGGATTAGTAAATTATGAAAAGAAAAGCATTATCGTGTATTTTGGCATTGACAATGTGTGTAGCGCTTTTGGTATCAGGCTGTGGAAACACAAAGTCGGACAAAAATGACGATGGTAAAAAATCAAGTAAAAAAGATGAGATACATATAGCCATTTCTGCGAATCCGCCATCGCTGGATCCGCAATCGGTAAATTCTAATATCGTCGGGGGAATTGGAATTCATGTATACGAATCGCTGTTTGCAATGGATGAAAATTATGAGCCAACACCTGTCTTAGCAGAGTCTTATGAGGTGAGTGATGATGGAATGACTTACACGATTAAGCTTCGACAGGGTGTGAAATTCCACAATGGGGAGGAGATGACGGCAGATGATGTTGTTGCATCTATGAACCGCTGGATTGAAACTTCTCCGAAAGCGAACACGTTGATTGGAGGCTCTACATTTGAAAAAGTAGATGACTATACTGTGAATTTAAAAGTAAATCAGGCGTCATCTGACATTATTATGATTCTTGCAAGTCCGATTCAGTTTGCTGCGATTTACCCGGCAGAAGTAGTTGAATCAGCAGGCGCAGACGGTATCAGCGAATATATTGGTACGGGACCTTACAAAGTGTCTGAGTGGAAACAGGATCAATATGTAAAATTGGAGAAAAATGAGGATTATCAGCCTTCAAAAGACGCATCGACAGGTATTGCGGGCGAAAAGAAAGCAGCTACAGAGACACTTTATTTTGATGTAGTTACAGATGCGGCAACTCGTATTGCAGGTCTGCAGAATGGTCAGTATGATATTGCGGAGGAAATTCCGGCAGATAATTATGAGGAGCTGTCAAAAGATGAATCTTTAAAAATGAGCGTTGAAAGAGGAGGTACACTGAATTTGTTCCTCAATACAACGGAAGGAATCATGGCAGATGTAAATATGAGACAGGCAATTCTTGCAGCACTGAACTGTGACGATATTCTTCTTGCAAGTTATGGTAACAAAGATTTATATGAAGTGAATGCAGGATGGTGCGTGCCTACTGATACTCAGTGGGGAACAGATGCAGGAAAAGAATACTATAACCAAAATGATGTGGAAAAAGCAAAAGAATTATTGAAAAAAGCAGGATACAATAACGAAAAGATTGTTTTGGTAACGACCCCGGATTATGCAGAAATGTATAATGCCACTTTGGTTGTGCAGGAACAGCTAAAGAAAGCGGGAATCAATGCAGAAGTAGAAAGCTATGATTTTAGTACTTTTATGGAACATCGAGCAGATCCGAAACAGTTCTCTATGTTCATTACAAGTAACAGTTATAATATGCTTCCAATCCAGCTTTCTGTATTGGATAAAGGCTGGGCAGGTCTGGACCGTCAGGAAGTCACAGATGGAATCGCAGCGATTCGTTCGGCGGCGACAGCGGAAGATGCTTCTGCGGCATGGGCAGATTTGCAGACATTCTTATATGAATATGGTGCAGCTACGGTACTTGGACATTACACCGGAGTGAATGCCATGAGTGCAAATGTAGATGGTGTGGATTATTTGAGATTTCCGATTTATTGGAATGCAACAGCTTCAAAATAGAAACAGGTTAACAGCGGAGTGCAAAAGCAGTCCGCTGATTTTATGAGAAAGGAAGTGTATTTGGATGTTATCATATATTTTTAAACGTATTTTGTCACTGATACCGGTTTTTGCTTGTAGTGTCCTGTGTTGCTTTTTTGATTGTATATATGATACCGGGCGGACCGGCGACGGCATTACTTGGAATGGAAGCAACACCGGAACAGATACATACTTTGAATGCAGAGCTGGGATTTGATCGCCCATTTCTTACACAATATGTGGATTGGTTTGGGAAAGTACTTCAAGGCGATTGGGGGACATCATATTTTTTACATCAGTCTGTATTAGAGGCTATCGCAGAATATTTTCCGCCAACATTGAGTCTTGCAATCCTTGCACAGATTATTGCACTGCTGTTAGCGGTTCCGTTGGGGATTCTTGCTGCCTGTAAAAGAGGAACTGCGGTGGATGTGGCAGCTGTCACAACTTCACTTTTTGGGGGTGGCGCTTCCGGGGTTTTTGCTTAGTATGTTTTTGATGCTTATTTTTAGCGTCTACAATCATTGGTTCCCGGTAGCTGGTTATGCAAGTTTGTCAGAAGGAATACTGGAACATTTAAAATATCTGTTTGTGCCGGCACTTTCACTTGGAATTGTGCAGGCTGCATATCTTACAAGAATGATTCGTTCTTCTTTGCTTGATGTACTGCATATGAATTATATTCATACGGCACGCTCAAAAGGTCTTAAAGAGAGAACCGTAATTTTGAGATATGGTCTGAAAAATGCGGCGCCAGTCATATTGACTGCAATCGGTCAGTCTTTCGGAAGTCTCATTACCGGAACGATTGTGACAGAGACATTATTTAACATTCCGGGTCTTGGTATGCTGACGCTTAGTTCGATCAATCGAAGAGATGTATTTGTGATTCAGGGAGTGGTTCTCTTTGTCACATTGTTATATGTGATTGTGAATTTGACAGTAGATGTACTGTATGGTTTTGTGGATCCGAGACTTCGGCCAGGATTGAAATAGGAGGTGACGAAAAATGTATTTTACACGTAAAAGTATGTCGGAGGCAAGTAAGACGATTTTTAAGGAACAAAGAGAGCTTACAAAAGAAAGGATTTTGGGAAATCCTGCATTAATAATAGGAACAATCGGGTTTCTTGTCATCTTGACAGCTGCGGTTTTTGTCCCGCTTATCAGTTCTGCCGATCCGAATGCAATGTCGGTATCCGAGCGTTTCAGAGCACCCGGAGGAGCATATTTATTTGGAACAGATGAATTGGGGAGAGATCTTTTTATTCGTCTGATGTATGGGGCAAGGGTTTCTCTTTGGGTAGGGGGAAGCGTAGCCGTATTATCCTGTGTTATTGGAACACTGATCGGAATTTTATGCAAGCTATTTTAAAATATTAGATCAAATTTTTAATGAGGATCTGTGACGGATTGATCGCGATACCTGGAATTCTTTTGGCGATTGCGCTGATAGCCGCATTAGGCGCATCAAGCTGGAATGTAGTGATTGCGCTTACGGTTGTCTACACGCCGAGTGTTGCCAGAACAGTGAGGGCGAGGGCGTTGGTTATTCGGGAACAGCCGTATGTGGAAGCTGCCAAGGTACAGGGATTTAGCAATTTTAGAATTTTATGGAAATTAGTTTTACCAGGGGTTATTTCCCCGCTTACAGTGCAGGCATCTTTCATTTTTGCACAGGCGATTATCTCGGAAGCCTCTCTCAGTTTTTTGGGAGCAGGAATCCCGGCGCCGGCGGCAAGTTGGGGAAATATGCTTCAGGCGAGCAAACTTGTTTTTTCAAAGGCGCCTTGGACGATGTTATGTCCGGGGATTGCTGTTATCGTATGCGTGCTGAGCCTGAATCTTTTGGGAGACGGTCTTAGAGATTTTCTGGATCCTAAAACGAAAGGAGGAGCAGGTAAATAATGCAAGCGAAGAACAATGAAAGAGAGCAGGAAGTACTGTTGGAAATGAAGGGGCTGAAGGTGTCGTTTCCAATTCATAAAAAATGGTTTCCGGCAGTTGACGGTGTGGATTTTTCTGTTTATCCGGGAGAAATCACAGGAATTGTAGGAGAATCGGGTTCTGGGAAAAGTGTTATGTCCCAGTCTATTCTGCGTTTGAAAGAGCATGATACATCTGTTCGGTGTGAAGGAGAGATTCTCTTTGAAAAAGAGGATCTTTTGAAACGTCCTCTGTCTCAGATGCGAAAAATCCGAGGAGAAAAAATTTCTATTATTTTTCAAGATCCATTGAATTCATTGAGCCCAGTTCATACGGTTGGGAAACAGTTGAGTGAGATTCTTCTTTTTCATAAAAACATTTCCAAAAAAGAGGCGCAGGAACGTTCGATTGAAATGTTGAAATTGACAGGGATTCCAAATCCACAAAATTGTATGAAAAATATCCGTTTGAGTTGTCGGGAGGAATGCAGCAGAGGGTGATGATTGCGATGGCGCTGGCATGTGAGCCAAAGCTTTTGATAGCGGATGAACCGACGACAGCTTTGGACGTGACGATTCAGGAACAAATTTTACATCTGATACGAAAGTTGAATGAAAAAGTGGGAATGTCGGTATTGTTCATCACTCATGATATGGGCGCGGTATCGCAGTTGTGTCACAGTGTGAAGGTGATGTATCTTGGACAATTGTAGAGATGCCGTGACCGAGGAGCTTTTTCTATCCGCTTCACCATATACAAAAGGATTATTGTCATGTATTCCGCATCTGGAGTGGAACGAGATGTGGAATTGTCTACGATACATGGAGCGGTTCCGTCTATCTCGCAGATACCGGACGGATGCCATTTTTTGCACGAGATGCCGGTACGCTGATAAAAAAGTGCGAACGACAGCAGCCGCCTTTGATAGAAGTCACTTCGGGACATTTTGTAAAATGCTGGAAATATATAGATAAGGGAAATGCGGAAAGTGAGGAGTGATTATGGGCGAATATTTGCTTGAAGTAAAAAATCTGAAAAAAACATATCCGATATATAGAAATACAGGAAAACTTTTTGGTTCAAAAGAGCGTATGAATGCGGTGGACGGGATGTCATTTTATATCAAAAAGGGAGAGACCTATGGGCTGGTAGGAGAGTCTGGGTGCGGAAAGTCGACAAGCGGACGGGCAATTGTAGGATTGTCTAAAACAGACAGCGGTTCGATTTTTTATGAAGGGACAGATTTGTGCAGTCTGAGTGAAAAAGAATTTCGTCCGTTTCGAAAGGAGATACAGATGGTGTTTCAAAATACACTGTCTGCATTGAATCCGCGTCAAAGGATTGGAAGTATATTGGAGGATATTCTTTTTATTCACGGTGTGAAAGACCGTGAGGAAAGGAGAAATCAGGCAGTCGAGGTGCTGAGACGTGTGGGACTTGAAAAAGAGTATTATTTTCGATTTCCGCATGAACTTTCCGGAGGACAGGTTCAGCGTCTTGGGATTGCAAGTGCACTGGTTGTACAGCCCAAACTGATCGTGTGTGATGAACCGGTATCGGCTTTGGATGTATCAATTCAGGCACAGATTTTAAACATGCTCAAAAAGCTGCAAAAAGAACTAAAACTTAGTCTGCTTTTTATATCGCATGATATTGGTGTTGTGCGGTTTATATCGGATCGTGTGGGAGTAATGTATCTT
>ENA-OPZZ01001652-OPZZ01001652.1-human-gut-metagenome-genome-assembly--contig:-NODE-1652-length-12925-cov-6.574543_pt1 | contig 12925 bp, 17 predicted proteins | sample MGYA00242487_ERZ504511 | MGnify/ENA primary metagenome ERZ504511 (study PRJEB26092, sample SAMD00036241) | human gut metagenome | host: Homo sapiens | study: EMG produced TPA metagenomics assembly of... | reverse complement strand
AGTGAAAAGAGACAAGATACCTATCCTTAGCCTCGATGCCTCCTATATGATTCAACCTAAAACGGGTTATATCCGCATCAACCGTTTTGGAGCAACCACTGCCGAAGAATTCAAAAAAGCAATGACAGTCTTCAGAAGCAAGGTATGAAGGATATGATTCTCGACCTGCAAGGAAACGGAGGTGGTTATCTCAATGCAGCCATTGACCTTGCTAACGAAATTCTTGGGACAAAAGGAGCTAATCGTATATCTCACACAGAGAAGAATGTATTCGGACTTCTTCAGCAGGCAAGTGGAAGAGAAGAGTTTGTTCCAATTGACAAAGTTGTGTTAAATACACTGGATGCGATCGAAGAAGCGGCAAGTTCTGCTGGGCGAGTCACAGGTATTGCAACAGGATTTACAGATCTTGATTACAAATTATCGGGACTACATCCATCAGAACTGATCATCGTGGCGGCACGTCCTGCTATGGGTAAGACAGCATTTGTGTTGAATATCGCACAGAAAGCGGCAGTCAGGGATCACGTTCCAACAGCGATCTTTAGTCTGGAGATGTCGAAAGAACAGCTTGTAACCCGTATGATGGCGATGGAAGCGATGGTAGATTCACAATCTATCCGTACTGGTGATCTTCAGGAAACCGACTGGGAGAAGATCATGGAAAGTGCGGGAACGATCGGTCGTTCTCCATTGATCATTGATGATACACCAGGTATTACGATTGCAGAATTACGATCTAAGTGTCGTAGATACAAACAGATTCATGGACTGGACCTGATCATTATCGACTACCTGCAGTTGATGTCAGGTGGTAAGCGTTCTGAATCCAGACAGCAGGAGATTTCAGAGATCTCAAGATCGTTAAAAGCATTAGCAAGAGAGATGAATGCACCAGTGATCGCATTATCTCAGCTAAGTCGAAGAGTTGAAGAGAGAAAACCAGCCAAGCCAATGCTATCAGATCTTCGTGAGTCAGGATCGATCGAGCAGGATGCCGACGTTGTTATGTTTATTTATCGTGATGAATATTATAATGAAGATTCCGAGAAGAAAGGGATTGCAGAGATCATCGTCGACAAACAGCGAAATGGTTCAACAGGTAGTGTAGAGCTTGTATGGCTCGGACAATACACCAAATTTGGCAATAAAGAGAGAGCACCACATTAATTTTTGGGTGCTTTTTCTTACATGTATAATTGGATAAAATATACAAATAAAACAAAGTTCTACAATTTTAAAACGAGATCAAATGATGTGATCGAATAAGGGGGTATCTTATGTTATCATTTCTATTTCCTCCGATCTGTCCGTTATGTGCCAAAGAATTATTGGACAAAGGAGAACGTATCTGTAAAATATGCAGTAAAAAGCAGATTTTTATCAAAGAACCCACATGCTATTCTTGTGGAAAATCAATGAAGAATCAGGAAAAAGAATATTGTAGTGATTGCAGACAGCATCCGAAGAATTTTGAACGTGGTATGGGGTTATGTATTTACCAGAAACCAGTCACTGATTCACTGGCTGCGATCAAATATAAGAATGAGAGAAAATTTGCACAGTATTATTTGGAAGAAATTCGAAAAAGAAAATACAGGGAATTGCTGCGACTAAAAGCAGATGCGGTAATTCCGGTGCCGATTCATAAAAAAAAGAGAAGAAAGAGAGGGTTTAATCAGGCAGAAATCTTTGCAAAGGGGATTGCAGAGATGTTGGATCAACCGATGTATACAAAGATTGTGGAAAGAATCCATGATACGAAACCACAGAAACAATTAAGCCCAGGAGAGAGAAAAAACAATTTAAAGAAAGCTTTTCGTGGAAATTTGAAAGAATATCAGAAAGCAGGGACGCCGAAAAGGATATTGGTGATAGATGACATTTATACGACAGGATCAACAGCGGAAGCAGTGACGACAGCGTTAAAACAATTGGGAGTGCAGGAAGTTTATGTATTTTGCATAGCGATCGGAAAAGGATTTTCCTGATATTTCCGTCATGGTGTTTTGTGTACTGGTTTGTTATAAATTTGTGGCGAAACCCCACACGCTTGCGTATGGGATGAAAGCCACATTTCACTTGACATATACATAGATTAAATATACAATCTATGTATATTAAAATATAGAAAGGAAACAGAACATGAGTAAGAGCAACTATGATATAAACACGCATACAACAACACAAAATAATGCTGCACAATATCATTCAAGTCGTGGAGGAAAAAATAATGGCACGAACTAAAAGTGACAATGTACAAATAAATATTTCCATTCCTACTGGATGGAAAACAGAACTTGAAAATCTTGCTCGTATCTATTCTGTTGAAGAAGGAAAAACTATCACTTTTCTTGACTTAATGCGTAGAGGTATTCAGGAAAAATATCAATTAGGAGAAAAAGACAGTGAGTGAGGAACAATATCATAGTGCTTCACATTGTAAATATTTGATACAGTATCATATCATTTGGTGTCCAAAGTTCAGATTTTCAGTATTACAAGGAAATGTCGATATCATTCTTAAACAGATATTACAGAAAATTTGTAATGATTATAAATACAAGATCAAAGCACTCGAAGTGATGCCAGATCATATACATATTTTCATAGATGTTCCGCAGACAGTTGCTCCTTGTGATGTTGTAAGAACTCTAAAAAGTATCAGTGCTATCAAATTATTTAAAGTATTTCCAAAATTAAAACAGTTCTATGCGAAATGTGGAGTATTATGGTCAAGAGGATACTTTGTATCTACTGTCGGACATATAAGCGAAGCTACAGTGATTAAGTATATTGAGGAGCAGAAAAATGATAAGTGATAAAGAATATAAAAAACTTCTAAAACAATTTCATAAACTTTCTGACAGGCATATCTTGGTTGTAGAAACCGATATGCCATCTTCTGATGTACAAAAGGTCGTGATTCTTTCTGATAAGATCAGAAAAGCAGGTAATGAGCTTGTTGGTCTTATGAGAAAGAATTATGACCAACTTATGCGTACTAAAAAATATCGCAAGCTGCTAAAACTCTATGGTTCTACCAAAGATAAAAAGAAACGCAGAGATCTAGCAGATCAGCTCAATGAAATGCAAAAACAATACAATGTCACATGGGATCATTGCAGAAACGCTATGATACATATAGGTAAGAAATATAGTATTGATGCCGTATTTGCCCTTACAAAAGCTGAAGATATATGGCGTGGTATTGAAAAATGTCTTTATAACAATGGTAAAACGATTCATTTTTCTAAATATGGTGAGTTGCCTTGTATCAGGGCAAAACAGATAAATCGTGGCATTTCAATGTCTGTTAAAGATAATGGATTAAAATTCAAATTAAAGGGAAATGTATTTGGGATACAGGTTAAAGATAGATTTCAAACAGATGAAGTTTGTGCAGTTTTAGAATATTTATCAAGATCAGAGATCATAAATGATAAAGCAATAAATAAATTTTTAGATAAAGCATACTGCATTGATACATACAGACCTTGCTATGCTACTCTTGTACCTAAATTTATTCGTGGAAAATATAGGGTGTATTTGCATCTTACTATTGAAGGTAAGGCGAAACCTAAATATGATAGGTTTGGTAATCCAAGACATAAGTTTGGCAAAGGTATTATAGGTGCAGATATTGGTACACAGACTGTTGCGTATACATCAAATACTGAGGTGGGCTTGAAAAATCTTTCAGAGCGTGGTAACAGTATTCAGACTTCTGAAAGAAGAGAACGCCTGCTTTACCGTGCGATGGACAGGTCAAGACGTGCAACTGATCCGCAAAACTATAATGATGATGGTACTGTTAAAAAAGGCCGCAAAACTTGGAAATATTCTAATCATTATAAAAAGCTAAAAGCTAAACACTCTGAACTATGTCGTATCAATGCTATAAACAGACAGCTTGCAATAAATGAAGACGCTAACCATTTAAGAAGTCTTGGGGATGTATTTATCACGGAACCTAAAAATGCAAGTAAACTTATGAAACGAACTAAAGATACTACAGTCAATAGTAAAGGTAAGTTTCATAAGAAAAAGCGTTTTGGCAGATCCATAAAGAACAGATGTCCTTCTGGGTTTCAAACTACTGTAGAGCGGAAATTTAAGACATCAGGTGGTATATATATTGAAGTACCTAATAATTACAGAGCAAGTCAATATGACCATACAGCAGATGATTATATCAAGAAAAAGCTGTCTGATAGAATATATAAACTTACTGACGGAACATTGGTACAAAGAGATTGGTATTCATCATTCTTATTATACTGTTACGATTACAGAACTAAAGATATAGATAAAAACAAATGTATTTCTGAATTTGATAAGTGTTACAACAAAGAAAAAGCCCTGATCGAATGGATCAAGGCTAATAAGATCAAAATATTAAATAGCGGAATTAAGATAGCGTAAAACATATTTAGGGAGATTGACTATACTTCCTTACGAAAGTAGAAATTTACCGTCAATGTGGTCGTTGGACTGCTTGGTAATGAAAGTTCTGATTTAAATAGACTTACACTTGTAACTCCAAAGTCTGAAAATGATGTACGATTACAAGCTACACTTGACAATCAGAACCCCAAGGGCTTGCCCATGGGAGTAGTCAGAATAGGGACTGGTATATTTGTTGAAGGATATTATTTAGAAAGAGGAAAATAGATGGAACAACGATATGATTTAAGCGGATCATTGCTTCACTGGTACGATTATAATAAACGGATCTTACCATGGAGAGAGAATAAAGATCCATACAGAATCTGGATTTCCGAGATCATGCTGCAACAGACAAGAGTGGAAGCGGTAAAGCCGTATTTTGATCGTTTTATGGAAGTACTGCCAACGGTTTATGATCTTGCCAAAGTAGATGATGACCGGTTGATGAAATTGTGGGAAGGACTTGGTTATTACAATCGAGCAAGGAATTTAAAAGCAGCAGCACAGACAATCGTTGAAGAATATGGTGGACAACTGCCTGCTGATTATGATAAATTATTATCGCTGAAGGGCATTGGAATGTATACAGCAGGAGCAATCGGATCGATCGCATTTGAATTACAGGTTCCTGCAGTCGATGGAAATGTTCTTCGTGTGCTGACTAGATTGTGGGGAGATGATTCTGATATTCTCAAAGATAAGACAAAGAAAGCGATGGGAAGAAGAGTCATGGAATTTATGCCGGAAGACCGACCGGGAGATTTTAATCAGGCATTGATCGAACTTGGAGCAACTGTTTGCGTGCCGAATGGGCAGCCATTATGTGATCAATGTCCATGGGATACAGTCTGTAAGGCATATAAAGAAGATCTCATTGATCAATTACCGGTCAAGACACCAAAGAAGGCAAGACGGATTGAACATAAGACTGTATTTTTATTAGAATGCGGAGAGCAGATCGCAATCCATAAAAGAGGAGACAAAGGATTGCTTGCCGGACTATGGGAGTTCCCGAATGAAGATAAGAAAATGGATGCCGAAGATATCAAGGAATGGATGGCAGAGCATCATATGGAAGATGCAAAGACAAAAGCAGCAGGAAAGGGAAAACATATTTTCAGTCATGTGGAATGGCACATGGAAGGAGTAAGAATTTCCTTGAAAACACCGATTCAGAGTGAAAATTACGTCTGGGTACTAAAAAAAGAACTAGAAAATACGTATGCATTGCCGTCAGCATTTGAAATATTCCGTAAGATATTGTAAAATAGAAGTTACGTATATAATTATGGAATGTAAAATTCCATAAAAGCTAAATTATTATTAAAAAGGAGAACAGATTATGAAAAAGTTTTTAACAGTCGCATTAGCTGGTGTACTGGCAGCATCTATGCTGTTTACAGGATGTAGTAAAAAAGAAGAAAGCAAGGTTCCAGACAAACTGATCGTAGGAACAAACGCAGAATTTCCACCATTCGAATATATGAATGATAAGAAACAGCCAGATGGTTTCGATATTGCTATGATCAAAGAAATCGGAAAACGTATGGACAAAAAGGTTGAGATCCAGAACATGGAATTCAAATCTCTGATCGGGGCTATGGAGTCTAATTCAATCAATACGATCATTGCAGGAATGACAAAGACAAAAGAACGTCAGAAATCTGTAGATTTTTCTGATAGCTACTATACATCTAATCAGGCAATTATCTTAAAGAAAGACAGCAAGATCAAAAAATTATCTCAGTTAGAAGGAAAGAAAGTCGGCGTTCAGGAAGGAACAACTGGTGACATCATTGCTTCTGGAGAAAAATTTGGTGAAAAGAACAAAGTCATCGTAAAGACAGATGTAAAACGTTATAAAAAGGGTGTTGACGCTGTTATGGATCTGAAAAACGGTGCAATTGATGCGGTTGTTATTGATGAAAAACCAGCACAGGAATTTGTGAAAAACAATGCGAAGAAGTTAAAATTAGTTGTTGACTCTGCAGGTGCGGAATACTACTGTATCGCAATTACAAAAGGTAACACAGCATACAAAGAAGAGATCAACAAACAGATCAAAGCAATCAAAAAAGACGGAACATATGATAAGCTGAAAGCAAAATACATTGATTCCGCAAACTAGGAAATTAGGAAGGTAAGGTTTCAAAATGTTAGATTCATTTTACAGAGCGTTTGTCGCCGAGCAGCGCTATCTGCTGTATCTTGATGGATTAAAGGTGACGATCTTAGTATCTGTCATTGCAATTCTTATTGGTGTAGCACTTGGTACGATCTTGGCGTTAATGCGCTTGACGGCAGAGCAGAAAGGAAAGAGTACACTTTTATCGAAGATCGCATACGTGTACATTGATATCATCCGTGGAACACCAACATTGACACAGTTGATGATCATGTATTTCGTTATTTTAAAAGGTCAGAATGGACTGCTTGTAGGTTCCTTAACCTTTGGTTTGAACAGTGCAGCTTATGTTGCTGAGATCATCCGTGCAGGAATTCAGGCGGTTGATCAGGGACAGATGGAAGGTGGACGTTCTCTTGGATTATCCTATGTACAGACAATGAAAGATATTATCCTGCCTCAGGCGATTAAGAACATTCTTCCTGCCCTTGGAAATGAATTTATCGTACTGGTAAAAGAAACTTCTATTTTAGGATATGTAGCGATCGTCGATCTGACAAAGGTATCAGATTTCGTAATTTCAAGAATCTTCGAAGCACTGGCACCATTGCTTGGAACAGCACTGATCTACTATGTGATCGTTAAGTTCCTGACATTAGGATTAAACGCATTAGAAAGGAGACTGAGACAAAGTGATAGACGTTAAGAATTTACATAAATATTTCGGATCTCTGGAAGTGTTAAAAGGCATTGACTGCCATATTGACAAAGGAGAATGCGTTTGCGTGATCGGACCATCCGGATCTGGAAAGAGTACATTTTTAAGATGCTTAAACTTATTAGAGACTCCGACAAAGGGAGATATTGTCATCGATGATATGCATTTGACAGAGAAAGACTTTGATGTAGATGCGATGAGAAAACGAGTTGGAATGGTATTTCAGCATTTTAACTTATTCCCACATCTGACAATCCTTGAGAATGTTACATTAGCTCCGATCCGTCACAAGATGATGACAGAAGAGCAAGCAAAAGAAAAAGCGATGGAATTGTTAAACCGTGTAGGCGTTGGTGATAAAGCTGATAATTATCCAGCGCAGTTATCTGGTGGACAGAAACAGCGTGTAGCGATCGCAAGATCACTGGCATTATCACCAGAAGTCATGCTGTTTGACGAACCAACTTCAGCACTTGACCCTGAGATGGTTGGAGAAGTATTAGAAGTTATGAAACAGCTTGCCCAAGAAGGTATGACAATGGTTGTCGTAACTCATGAGATGGGATTTGCAAGAGAAGTTGCTAATCGTGTATTTTTCATGGATGGTGGAGGAATCCTTGAAGAAGGAACACCAGAACAGATTTTTGACCATCCACAGGAAGAGCGAACAAAGGCATTTTTAAGCAAAGTATTATAAAAGATCATAAGAATAAGAAGGGAGATACACATACTTTAATGTTATATCGCCCTTCTTTTTGTATATAAAAAAATAAATTTGATATTAATTTAGGAAATCTTTGTAAAATTCAGGTTTCTCGATGGAAAACGACAAAATGATGTGCTATCATAAAAGGGTATTTAAGTGAATTAGGGGAATATATCAAATAAAAATAGGAAGGGGATAAGAAGTGAACCAGAATGTAAAGATAACCAGACAACAGGCAGAAGAAGAAGCTAAAATGCTGGAGAAAGTATTTGATGTTGTCAGGTTTTTGGAGGGGGATTTTTTTGAGCAGATGCAAGATGATCCACGCATCGGAGTAAAAATTGGAATGTGTCAGTGCTATGATTTTTGGAAGAAGAATAAACCATGTGAGAATTGTACATCAATGAAAGCAATAACGCGGAGAAGAAATCAAAAACAAAACTGGAATTTTTGGATGCAGATGTTTTTTTGGTGATTTCAAGATATTTGGAAATAGATGATGAAGCATGTGTTATGGAACTTGTTAAGCATCTTGAGAATGATACGTTGATCGATACCGATGGAAGGGACAAACTTGTTGGCAAGTTAAAAGGGTATCAGGATAAATTATACATAGATCCGGTAACAGGCGTTTACAATCGAAGATATTTTGAAGATGAGATTCGTAATATGCAGAATTCGGCAGGGGTTGCGATGATCGATCTGGATGATTTTAAATTGTATAATGATATTTATGGACATGATATGGGAGATCAGGTTCTCTGTATTGTTGCGGATGTGATCAAGAATTGTATTCGCAAGATAGATAAGTTAATACGTTATGGCGGAGATGAATTTTTATTGATCTTGTCGGATATGGTAAGAGGTACTTTGCGTGGAAAGCTGCTTCAGATTCAAGAGGCTATTGAGAATGCAACGATTCCAAACTGCTCTAGATTGAAGCTTACAGCAAGTATTGGAGGAGTGATATCGGAAGATGGGCAGATCGATGAGGCGATCGCGAAAGCAGACCAGTTGATGTATAAGGCAAAAGATCATAAGGCACAGGTCATAACAGAATGTGATAAAACGATATTTAAAAAGGAAAAAATTCAGAATAAACCTAAAATTTTGATCGTTGATAATTCAGAATTTAACCGTGCGATCTTGAAAGAGATTTTAGAGGAAACCTACGAAATCATAGAAGCTGATGGTGGAAATGAAGCATTGCATAAGATCGATGAATATGGAATGAAAATTTCGCTTGTACTATTAGATATCATTATGCCAGAAAAGGATGGTTTTGACGTTTTGAAATATATGGAAGAAGAGCGTTTAATCTCAGATATTCCAGTTATTATAATCTCAAGTGAGGATTCTGCGAATTATATCAGAAGAGCTTATGAGATGGGAGTTTCTGATTATATTAACCGCCCATTTGATGCCAATATTGTCTATCAGAGAGTATCTAATACAGTGAAATTATATGCAAAACAAAGAAGATTGATGGCAATGGTTACAAGAGTTTAGGACATTATTTACAAACAGATCATACGAGGTAAACTATGCAGTTAAAGAAGCTTATGATTGAAGTCATGGTCTTTTTCGTATTAGGCTGCTTTCTTTGTGCATGTGGAAAGACAAAAGATCAGACTAGAAAAACAACAAAAGATGCGAACAAAGAGATTATGATCGGTGGAGACAATTATCCGCCATTTAACTATACCGATGAGAATGGCAATCTGGCAGGAATCGATGTAGAATTTGCCAGAGAAGCCTTTCATCGTATGGGTTATAAGCCGGTCTTTGTAAATATTGATTGGGAGAATAAGAAAAATCTTGTGGAACAAGGAAAAATAGATTGTATATGGGCGTGCTTTTCAGTGACAGGAAGAGAAAATGATTATCACTGGGCAGGTCCTTATATGCTGAGCCGTCAGGTGATCGCAGTGAACGACAGCAGCAAGATCAATAAGTTGTCTGATCTTAAGAATAAAATCATTGCGGTTCAGTCTACAACCAAACCAGAGGAATTATTTCTAAAACAAACAGATCCCAAAAAAAAATACCAAAAGTAAAACAAGTCTACAGTATGGAAAACAGAGAATTGATCTATACTTCTCTGAGCAGAGGATATGTAGACGCTATTGCAGCACATGAGATCTCGATCAGACAGTATATGTCTGATTTTGAAGCAAAATACAGAATTCTTGATGAAGATATTCTTGAGACTGGAATTGGTGTTGCGTTTGCAAAAAATGATAAAAGAGGAATAGAAAAAGAACTGTCAAAGACATTAAAAGCAATGGTCAAAGATGGAAGTGCCAAAAAAATTCTACAAAAATATGTTCCTGATGCAGAAAAATATCTGGAGGTGAACAGCCTTGAGAGATAAAGCGGATAAAAGATTATGGACATTGAGTATTGTTGGCTGTATGATCGTTGTCTTGACAGTTCTTTTTGTGTCCGTAAAAATAGAAACAAACAATACCAAAAACAGGATTCGTTCGACGATGGAATACATCAAGGATCAATATTCCATGTATAACAGTTTTAATGAAGCAGTTGAAGCAAGAAGTCTTGTCAGAATGGTTGAAAAAGTCCAGCAGACGGCGAGAAATTTCAAAACAGATAGACAGGCATTGGAAAAAGAATATTTAAAACAGTATGCAAGGGAACAAAGACTTACGGGGATTATTGTATTAAATGATAAGAATAAACAAATTGCACAATATCATATTGGACCAAGATTTAAAAAAGTTTTGGGTTATGTCATGGAGAAAGAAACACTTCGTGATGTAAAGAATTATCCACAAAAATCATATATGGCAAGAATTGAGCTGAAAAAGGGAGGCTATATTGATCTGGCATCGTATGGAAGAAAGGATGCAAAAGGAACGGTTATAGGATATCAGTATGTAAAAACCGAATATGCGAAAAACAATAATCTTACAATCCAAAACGTGCTTGCTGGATATAAGCGGGAAAATGATGGAACGATCGTAATCACAAATGGAAATGATATTATAGCATCAAATGATGAAAAATTAATTGATACAAAGGTACAGGAATCTTGTAAAAACATTGACGAGTAACATTGGAATAGCGGTTATTTTATATGGAATTTTTGTGGCAATCTTAATGACGATCAAAGCAAGATCCAATCAACAATATGAACGCATTCAGAAACAAAGAAAGCCAATATTGCCAAAACAGAATTTCTGCAAAGAATGAGCCATGATATCCGGACACCGATCAATGGAATCCGGGGAATGGTAGAAGTTGGAGATTATTATAAAAGTGATATAGAAAAACAATCAGAATGCCGCAAAAAAATATGGGAAGCATCAGGCTTCTTACTAGAATTGATCAATGAAGTTTTGGATATGGGAAAACTGGAATCGGAAGAAGTGATCCTGGAGAGAAGAAGTTTTAATTTCTTTCAATTGTTTCAAGAGATTCGAATGGTTATTGAAAAACAGGCTAGAGAGAGAGGAATTAATATAGTTGTACATAAATATAATGTGATTCATGAAGATTTGATCGGAAGTCCAGTGCATGTAAAAAGAGTTGTGATGAATATTTTAACAAACGCGATCAAATATAACAAAAATAATGGAAAGATCTGCATAGAATTTAATGAAATTCAGAAAAATTACAATACTATTATTATTCGATTTAAATGTGAAGACACTGGAATTGGAATGAGTGAATCATTCCAAAAGACGATCTATGAGCCATTTGCACAGGAAAAAGCAGGGGCACGAACGGTTTATGGTGGAACAGGACTTGGGATGCCGATCACAAAAAGTCTTGTAGAGAAAATGGGAGGAACAATCTCATTTGAGAGTGAGCAAGGTGTGGGAACGACGTTTTATATTGAGCTTCCATTTCAGATCGATCATAATATAAAGCACGAAGAACTTAAGACAAAAGAGATAAAAAAAGCATCGATCAAGGGTGTCAATGTATTGCTTGTCGAAGATAATGAATTGAATATGGAAATTGCAGAATTTGTTCTGGAGAGTGCCGGGGCGAATGTAATTAAGGCATTTAATGGAAAAGAAGCATTGGAAATTTTCAAAGAATCGAAACTAGGAGAAATTGATATTATCTTAATGGATGTGATGATGCCGGTGATGGACGGATTAGAAGCAGCGAGATATATAAGATGGAGCAATAAAGAAAATGCCAGAGATATTCCGATCATTGCGATGACAGCGAATGCATTTACGGAAGATCGTAGGAGGGTTTTGGAAGCGGGAATGAATGAGCATTTGGCGAAACCGTTGGAATCTGAGGTGTTGATCAAGACGATCGCGAATTATTGTGGGAAGGTCGATCATTTTAAATAATAATACAACAGATTGTAAAACATTGCATGAAAACTGTCAAAAAATTGTGAATAATTGCTAAAAACATGCAAAAAAACAGATAAAATACTAGCAAAAATAAACTCCGGATTGCTCCCGACTGCATAGACTCGTCTCCCCGGGTTCGTGTGCTGCAAAAAACACATACGCGGCAATAAGATAAGCACCGCAATCAATACCAGATTGTTGATTCCCAGGAACCGTCCCGTCGCAATCGCCTTAAACGGATTGGTCATCTGATGCGCACTGACCCATTGGCCGTCACTGACCAAAAAAGTGATCCCGCGGTAGGCGTTCATCATTCCCATCGAAGCGATAATCGGCGGAACGCTTCCCCATGACACCATCGCGCCTACAATAAAACCGCATAGGGTACCAATCCCAATGCCCATCAAAAAAAGCCAGCGGGATCGGAAGGCCGGGATACACAATCATCACCTTTGTCGTTACCATACCCGCCAATGCCAGTGTTGATCCCAGGGACAAGTCAATTCCGCGGGTGATAATCACCATCATCATCCCTACGGACAAAATTCACAATATAGCCGTATTGGTCAGCACGTCATCTACATTTT
>ENA-OPZZ01001648-OPZZ01001648.1-human-gut-metagenome-genome-assembly--contig:-NODE-1648-length-12942-cov-7.370972_pt1 | contig 12942 bp, 15 predicted proteins | sample MGYA00242487_ERZ504511 | MGnify/ENA primary metagenome ERZ504511 (study PRJEB26092, sample SAMD00036241) | human gut metagenome | host: Homo sapiens | study: EMG produced TPA metagenomics assembly of... | reverse complement strand
TGGAAATGCAGATGCAGAAAAAGAGGGATGCATTTGATGCAGATATGGAAAAGGAGACGAACGAAAGATATTAAGATTCAGTCGGATCTTGCAACAAACATGGAAAAACTTCTAAAGAAACAAGAAGAACAGAATAACAATGAAATAGAATCTTTAAAACAAGACTTCAAAGAACATCACAGCGAATATGCAAAACAGATATTAGAGCGGGTGATCAAAGTATAGGAGGCGATAGCATTGAGAGATGTGATGCGCTACAGCGGAATTGTGACGAAAGTCGCAGCAATGCGTGCAAAGCTTTTAAAACCACAGGATTATGAACAGCTGGCTTCTATGGATACAGTGACAGATATCATTGAATATCTGAAACAGACAAAATCGTACGGAAAATTTATCACACAGATGGATGAATCACTGTATCACAGAGGTAATATCGAAAAAGTCCTGATCCAGTCATTATATGATGATTACACAAGACTTTATCGTTTCGCAGATATGCAGCAAAAAGATTTTTTAAAGATCTTTATGAAGCGGTATGAAGTAGATTTGGTTCGATATTGCTTAAGAATTGTATTTAATCACAGTAATGTACCATTTGATCTGAATTACAAAAAGCCATTTTTTGATAAATATTCAAAGATACGGATTGACCAGCTAGTGACGGCAAAGAATATTGATCATCTGGTAGATTACCTGAAGAATACAGAATATTACGCACCACTGTCAAGAATCCGACAGTCAGGGGCATCGACATTAGCGGATTATGAACTGGCATTGGATTTATATTATTTTTCTATGATGTGGAAAGAACGCAAGGGAAATTGGGATAAAAAAGATAAGGAAATGCTGACTAAAGAATTAGGAGCAAAGATCGATCTATTAAATCTTCAATGGATTTACCGAGCAAAGAAATATTACCATATGCTCGCACCAGATATTTACACATTGTTAATTCCGATTCAACATAAACTTTCGAATCAGGAATTTAAAGATCTGGTCGAAGCGCCATCAGTGGAAGAATTCAAAAGAAGATTAAATGAAACTTATTACGGAAAGAAATATGAGTTCGGAGAACAGGTGCAGATTGAGAGTATTGTGAATGAATGTGTGGAACATATCTTAACGATCGCTTACAGAAACCATCCGTATTCTCTGGCAAGTATACAACAATATTTATTTTTAAAGGAGGAAGAGATTTATAAAATCACCACGGCACTGGAATGTATTCGCTATGGATTATCGCAACGGGAGACATTACAGTATCTGGTGCAAAAGCAACGACGTCAAGGAGGTAATGCATCATGATCGTAAAGATGAAATTCTTAAGCATTTCCGGACCGAGAACTGATATTGACAGGGTAAGTGCATCTTACCTTTCCAAATACGAAATGCAGCTGGAAAATGCGATCACAGAATTGAAAACGACAGATAACCTCATGCCGTTTATGGATGTGAATCCTTACAAAGAACCGCTTTCTAAAGCGGAACAGTATGTATTGATGCTTGCACAGCCAAAAGGAGAGATGGATACATCTCTTACGGCAGATGAGATCCTGACAATGATCAGGGATCTCAATCATGATTATCTGGACCTTAAGGCAAGGGAAGACCGGTTAAAGAAGCAGAAAGAAGAATTATTAGAAAAACTTCATGAACTTGAACCGTTTCAGCCTTTAGAGTTAAATTTAAAAGAAGTTTATGGCTATCAATATATGAAAGTCAGATTCGGACGAGTAAACATAGAGTATTATCAGAAACTTGAAAAATATTTATTCGATGATCTCAATGCAATTTTTTTAGAAGGAATCCGAAATGAAAATTATGTGTATGGATGTTATTTTGCGGCACATAAGGAGATGGGAAAGATTGATTCTACCTTTAAATCTTTGCATTTTGAAAATATCGCACTTCCAGACGATTACGAAGGAATGCCGGCAGAGATTTGCAGGAATTTAAGAAATCAGATCGATGAGATTGAAAAAGAAATCGAAAATGTCCAGAAACAGATGAAAGATTTCTTATCAGTCAAGGCAAAGAAGATTCGAGGAGCGAGATATAAGTTAGAAGAATTATCCAATAACTTCGATGTGCGTAAAATGGCAGCCTGTATGGAAAATGAAGAACAGGAAGATTACTACATTCTCTGTGGATGGATGAGTGAAAAAGATACACAGGCATTTATTGAGGAGACAAAAGATGATGATAGGATTACGATCATTGTTGAAGAAGGAAGAGAAAAATTCTTCGGTGATCCACCAACGAAATTACAGAATCCCAAATTCTTCAAACCATTTGAAATGTTTATCAGAATGTATGGACTGCCATCCCATGATGAGATGGATCCAACCATTTTCGTGGCACTGACTTATACCTTTATCTTTGGAGCGATGTTTGGGGATGTTGGTCAGGGATTGTGTTTGTTTATCGGCGGGGGATTACTATATAAGATCAAGAAATGGAATCTAGCAGGAATCATTTCTGTTGCCGGAATTTTTTCTACATTCTTTGGATTTATGTTTGGAAGCTTCTTTGGATTTGAAGGAACGATCATTAAACCAATGTGGTTATCGCCAATGCATGCGATGATGAAATTACCGTTTGTTGGGCAGTTAAATACTGTATTTATCGTGGCAGTTGCATTTGGTATGGCACTAATCCTGCTTGCGATGGTATTTCAGATCATCAATGCAAAGAAACGTGGGGATAAAGAAAATTTATTCTTCAGCCCAAATGGAGTTGCAGGACTTGTATTTTATGGATTCCTTGTCTTAACGATCGTGCTTTATATGACAGGTCATAAAACACCAGGAAATATCATGATGATCATTTTCCTTGGAATTCCAGTGATCATGTTCTTATTAAAAGAACCATTAGGACAGCTCGTGGAAGGAAAGAAACCAAAAGCAGAAGGCGGCGTTGGAATGTTTCTGGTGCAGGGATTTTTTGAATTGTTCGAGACGATGTTAAGTTTCTTCTCTAACACGATCTCATTTGTGCGTATCGGGGCATTTGCAGTGAGCCATGCGGCTATGATGGAAGTTGTTCTGATGCTCGGAGGGATCACAGATGGAGCAGGAAATCCAAACTGGATCATCATTGTTCTTGGAAATATTATCGTGTGTGGACTAGAAGGTCTGGTTGTCGGAATTCAGGTATTGCGTCTGGAATATTATGAAATGTTCAGTCGTTTCTATACGGGATCAGGAAGAGAATTCCATCCGTATGACAATCATGCAGGCAAGGAAAATTAGGAGGTATCGGTTATGACATTAGCAATCAAATTAGCGATCATCGCAGCATTAATCTTAAGTATATTTATTCCATTTGGTTATTTTCTTCATGGAGAGAGAACAAAGAAACGTTATAAACGAAGTATTGCATTTAACGCTTTTTTCTTCTTCGGGATCATTGTGATCGCCGGAGTGATGATGTTTGTCACAGATCCGGTACAGGCAGCACAAGCAGGTTCTGATGCAGGAATGGCTACAGGACTTGGATATCTGGCAGCAGCATTATCAACAGGACTTTCTTGTGTTGGTGGTGGTATCGCCGTAGCGAGTGCCGCAAGTGCAGCTTTAGGAGCGATCAGTGAAGATCCAAGTGCCTTAGGTAAATCACTGATTTTCGTAGGTCTGGCAGAAGGTGTATGTCTGTATGGATTGATTATTTCATTTATGATCATTGGTAAACTTGGATAGATCAGGAAGTGATAGTTATGAAGATGTATTTGATCAGCGATAACGTAGATACATTGACAGGAATGCGGTTAGCCGGAGTTGATGGGATCGTAGTTCATGAAAGGGATGAATTAAAAGAAGCGATCGAGAAAGCTATGAGTGATCCAGAGATTGGAATCGTGCTTTTGACAGAGAAATTTGGAAGAGAATTTCCAGAATTGATCGACGAGATCAAGCTGGAGCGGAAAATGCCGCTTCTGATCGAGATTCCTGACAGGCACGGAACTGGACGGAAGAAAGATTTTATCACGTCTTATGTCAATGAGGCGATTGGATTGAAATTGTAAGCCGGCTGTAGAAGGAAGGTGACAACATTGACAGTAGAAGAAAAGATTTCACATATCAGAGAAGCTGCCATGGAAGAAGCAAGAGCCAGAGGAAATGAAATCATAGATCAGCATCAGAAGGCATTGGAAGGCGTGTTCAAAACACATAAACAAGAAGCTGTGATGCAGGCAGATACGAGGATCAAGACCGAAACAGCATCGGCAAGGCAGCAGTTAAATACAGTAACATCCAAAGGACAGCTAAAACTTCGAAGACAATTAAGCCGAGTGCAGAATGAATTAAAAAATAAATTGTTTGAGGAAGTCCGGGCAATGACAGAAGAATACATGAAAACCGAAGCGTATAAAGAATTACTTGTATCCTATATTGCAAAAGCGGCGAGATTCGCAGATGGGAATCCATTGACAATCTATATTAACAGTTCGGATGAGGACAAAAAAGAATTCCTCGAAAAACGAACTGGAATGACAGTAACAGTCAGCGAAGAAGATTTTCTTGGAGGAATCCGTTCGATTATTCCGGGAAGAAATATCTTGATCGATCATTCATTTTCAGGTGCTTTGGAGAAAGAATACGAAGAATTTACCTTTAAAGGGGGTGTGACAGGTGAGTAAGACTGGAACAATTTATGGAATTAACGGACCTGTCATTTATCTGGCTGGAAATACTGGATTTAAGATGTCAGAAATGGTTTATGTCGGCAAAGAAAAATTAGTTGGAGAAGTCATTTCTCTGGATAAAGACCGTACGACGATTCAGGTATATGAAGAAACATCAGGATTAAAACCGGGCGAGATCGTGGAAGCAAGCGGGGAGGCAGTATCCGTCACATTAGCTCCCGGAATCATTGATAACATTTTTGATGGAATTGAACGTCCTTTAGAGAGAATCGCAGAAAATGCAGGTGCATTTATCACAAGAGGTATCAGCGTAGATTCACTTGATATGGAGAAACTATGGGACACAAAATTAGTTGTCAATGAAGGAGATATTCTTCATGGCGGTGATATCTATGCCCAAGTGCAGGAAACAAGAGCCATCGTACACAAATGCATGGTGCCGCCAGATCTTACAGGAACGGTTACCTTTGTGGCATCTGATGGAGAACATGCGATCAAGGATCATATGATCACGTTAAGATTGGACGATGGAACGGAAAAACAGTTAACAATGATCCAGAGATGGCCAATCAGGGTTCCAAGACCTGTTCACGACAGGATTCCGGCGTGTGTGCCACTGGTAACAGGCCAGAGAATACTGGATACAATGTTTCCGATTGCTAAAGGTGGAACTGCGGCAATTCCAGGTGGTTTTGGTACTGGAAAGACAATGACACAGCATCAGATTGCGAAATGGTCCGATGCGGATATTATCATTTATATCGGATGCGGGGAACGTGGAAATGAGATGACACAGGTATTGGAAGAATTTTCAGAATTAGTTGATCCAAAGAGTGGTAATCCATTGATGGACCGAACAACACTGATCGCCAACACATCCAATATGCCGGTAGCAGCACGTGAAGCATCTATTTATACAGGACTTACGTTGGCAGAATATTACCGTGATATGGGATATGATGTCGCGATCATGGCGGATTCTACTTCAAGATGGGCAGAAGCGTTAAGAGAATTGTCCGGTCGTCTGGAAGAGATGCCAGCAGAAGAAGGATTTCCGGCATATTTAGCTTCCAGATTATCTGCCTTTTATGAGAGAGCTGGAATGATGCACAACCTAAATGGAACGGATGGTTCTGTAACGATCATCGGTGCAGTATCTCCACAGGGAGGAGATTTCTCAGAGCCAGTTACACAGAATACCAAACGATTTGTCCGTTGCTTCTGGGGACTTGATAAATCTTTGGCTTACGCAAGACATTTTCCAGCGATTCACTGGTTAACGAGTTACAGTGAATATCTGACAGATCTCGGCGGCTGGTACAGAGATCATGTATCCCACAATTTTGTGGACTATCGAAATCGTCTGATGGCGATCTTAAATCAGGAAAGTAGTTTGATGGAGATCGTAAAACTAATCGGTGGGGATGTTCTTCCAGATGATCAGAAATTAACGTTAGAGATCGCAAGGGTGATCCGATTAGGATTTCTGCAGCAAAATGCTTTCCATAAAGATGACACTTGCGTGTCCATGGAGAAGCAATTTAAAATGATGGAAGTTATTTTATATCTGTATCAAAAGAGCAGGGAACTTGTAGCGAGAGGAATGCCAATGAGCGTGCTAAAAGCAGAAGGGATCTTTGAGAAAGTCATTGCAATCAAATACGATGTTCCGAATGACAATCTGCAATTACTGGATCTCTACCGTAAACAGATTGATGATTTCTATGACGCAGTACTGGAAAAGAATGCATAAGGAGGCGGTCATTTTATGGGAATTGAATATTTAGGACTAAGTAGCATCAAAGGTCCGCTTGTCATTCTGGAAGGAGTACAGGACGCATTTTTTGATGAGATCGTCGAATTTACGGTTGATGGAAAAACGAAAAAAATCGGAAGGATCATTGAATTATACGAAGATAAAGCGGTGATTCAGGTATTTGAGGGAACGGAAAATATGTCCCTTGATAATACAAGAACAAAATTAACTGGACACCCGATGGAAGTCTCTCTTGCACCAGATATGCTAGGGAGAACATTTAACGGAATCGGAAAACCAATCGATGGATTAGGACCACTGATCACCGATGTCAAACGAGATGTCAACGGTCTTCCATTAAATCCGGTCCGCAGAAAATATCCAAGAAACTATATCCGTACAGGTATTTCAGCAATTGACGGATTAACAACACTGATCCGTGGACAGAAACTTCCCATCTTCTCAGGAAACGGACTTCCACACGATCAGCTGGCAGCCCAGATCGTAAAACAGGCATCTCTTGGTGATGGTTCAGATGAGCCATTTGCGGTAGTCTTTGGAGCAATGGGTGTCAAACATGATGTTGCGGATTTCTTTCAGAAGACATTTGAGGAAAGTGGTGTTGCAGATCATGTATGTATGTTCTTAAATCTTGCAAATGACCCAGTTGTAGAACGATTGATCACACCAAAAGTAGCCTTAACTGCAGCAGAATATCTTGCATTTGACTGTAATATGCATATCTTAGTTATCCTGACAGATATGACATCGTTTGCGGAAGCGATGCGTGAGGTATCTTCATCGAAAGGAGAAATTCCATCCAGAAAAGGATATCCAGGATATTTGTACAGTGAACTTGCAACATTATACGAACGTGCAGGAATCATCGAAGGAGCAGAAGGTTCGGTCACACAGTTACCAATCTTAACTATGCCAAATGATGATATCACTCATCCAATTCCTGACTTAACTGGTTATATTACAGAAGGGCAGATCGTACTGGATCGTAATTTAAACGGACAGTCCATTTATCCACCGATCAGTGTTTTGCCATCGCTTTCTCGTCTGATGAAAGATGGAATCGGAGAAGGATACACAAGAGAAGATCATCAGGATCTTGCAAACCAGTTATTTTCCGCTTATGCGAAAGTGGGAGAAGCAAGAAACTTAGCATCTGTTATCGGAGAAGATGAGTTATCCCCAATTGATAAAAAATATCTGGAATTTGGAAAGGCATTTGAGGAACGATATATCGGTCAGGGGCCGGAAGAAAACCGTTCCATGATCGAAACATTGGATCTTGGATGGAAATTATTAAAGATTCTGCCAAGAGAAGAATTGGATCGAATCGACACGAAGATCATCGATAAATACCTGCCAAAAGAGCAGGAAAGCTAAAGGTGGTGAGATTATGGACCCACGAGAATTCCCTACCAAAGGAAATCTGATCGCAGCCAAGAACTCTCTTACATTGGCAAAACAGGGTTACGATCTGATGGATAAAAAAAGAAATATCCTGATTCGTGAGCTGATGGATCTGATCGATGAGGCGAAAGATATTCAGGAAGAGATTGATACAACATTTACAAGAGCGTATGCATGCCTTCAGAGGGCGAATATCCAGCATGGGATCAGTAAGGTAGAAGAACTTGCCTATACAGTTCCGATCGAGGACTCGATACAGATTCAGACAAGAAGTATCATGGGAACAGAGATTCCACATGTGAAATATGATGCACATGAGAATCAGTTGACATATGCGATGGATGGGACATTTGAATCAATTGATGTTGCTAGGGAAGCGTTTCGGCAGGTGAAGGATCTGACAATTAAATTGTCAATGGTTGAAAACGCGGCGTATCGTTTAGCAACTAGTATTAAGAAAACGCAAAAGAGGGCAAATGCGTTGAAGAATATTACGATTCCGACTTATACCGGGTTGGTTTATAAGATTTCGAATGAGTTGGAAGAGAAGGAAAGAGAGGAATTTACACGGCTTAAAGTGATTAAGCGGATGAAGCAGAAAGGATGAATTTAATCCAAACAAAAGGACAGAAGATTGCCCTCAATCATCAATCTTCTGTCCTTTATGACATTCCCATGAAATCACATCTCCATAGCTTTCAAAAAGAAATCCTCACTATCAAAATTTCCAGATTTCAATATAAGCTGCAAATGCCTATTTTCTTAGCTGTTGTATAAAATGCAGGGGATTTTTTCTGTTTTAAAATCTTTCAACACAGCATCACTATATATTAACAATGGACTTTTCTGCGCATCAATAAGTGATGTAATGTAAGTTAGATCATCACTGGTTTCATTGATAGATAAACATTCATAATTTTCGCTAAAATGTTGTATTTGCAGCCTGGTAGCTTTTGAACAGCTTCCACATAAAATGATCGTGCGGTTATCAAAAGATGTCTTAAAATTTTCCTGCGGGGAAGAAAAATCAAAAAGAAATTCTAACAAGCCGCTTCCACCACTGTAGAGAAAATTATCGCCAAAACAAGGATATTTGCTTTGTGATCCCATAAGATTAGGGATGTGGGAATTCCTGTTAATAAGACAACATTTGCGTGCTTCCGTTTCAGTAAACACGCAGCATTTCAATATTTTTGATCTCAAAAATAATAAGATCAACCGTAGTCAGTGTTGGAGTATATCCTTTTACAATGTGGCCACCAAAGACCTGACCAGAAGAATCACCAAGTGCAATGTTATTAAAATACTGTTCTGGCAATGAAGAATACATACAGGATTGCCCGTTCCTCTGAAGGCGGAATCTAAGATCAGAAGCAATCGGGATTGTATTTCCAGCCCCTATAATATGACACATTCTGGCTTCACAGATCAATTTTGCAGCACAGAGCAGATCATTTGAAAGAAGAAGCCGCATTTGGAAGAAATCATTATACCCTAGATGTTTTGCCATTCTGACAATGGAAGCTTCACTTGCATGAGCTTTTTTAGCAAGCTGTGAGATATTAAGAAGGGTTACTTCTTCAAGATGATCAAGGATATATTGTGCGATTTTTTTCTCTGCAGGAAAGAGTTCTTCAAAGTTATGTTTAATATTTTCGATGACTGATGTTTTTATAATGTGCATGGACAGCTCCTTTCTGATACTAAGAAAGTTAACACGAATTATAAAGTGTGTCAATTTGATATCTTTCAAAAAGTGGAAATGTGGAAATTCAAATGCGGAAATGGAGGAAAATGTGGAAATATAAAAGCGGAAGTACCTTTGGTTTGGAATAGACTAAAAAATATAGAAATGTCACAAAAGAAATCATATAATAAACCCATCGAAAGACAAAAGTGACAAAAGAAAGGAGTCAAGTCATGAAATTAAAAATGGTAGGTCTTGGGAAAATGGGATTTAATTTAGCCCTGAATATGAAAGACCACGAGGTTGATGTAGAAGGATTCGATGTAAATGAAGAAGCCAGAAAGAAGGCTGAAGAATCTGGAATTAAATCATATGAAACTCTAAAAGATCTGGTATCTGCGGATCAGAAAGATGTGATCTGGGTTATGTTACCAGCTGGAAAGATCACAAATTCAGTATTAGATGAATTAAGTGGTTTATGTAAAAAAGGAGACATCGTGATCGATGGTGGAAATTCAGATCATCGAGACAGCTTAAAGACAGCAAAGAAGATGGAAGAGAAAGGAATTTATTTCTTTGATATTGGAACAAGTGGAGGGGTTTACGGAGCAAGACACGGAGCAAGTTTTATGTGTGGAGGAGATCCGGAAGTATTTAAAAATGATCTTCAGGAAATGTTAGAAAGCATTGCAACAACAAACGGATGTCTTTACACAGGAAAAACAGGAAGTGGTCATTATCTTAAAATGATTCACAATGCAATGTTATATGGATACATGCAGACATTAGGAGAAGGATTTGAACTTCTTGAAAAAAGTGAATTTGATTACGATCTGGAACATGTTGCAGATTCACTTAGTAAATCAAGTGTTATTAGAGGATGGCTGTTAGAACTTGCAGCAAATGCATTTAGAAAAGATCCAGATCTAGAAAAGATCAAAGGAGTTGTTGGAGCAAGTAAAACAACAGGATGGACAATCGAGTCTGCTTGTGAACTTGGAGTTCCAATCCCAATTATTTCTACTTCACTGATGATGCGTTTAAGATCAAAACAGGATGATTCATTTTCAGCGAAAGTGATCGCATCTTTAAGAGATGAGGTTGGAGGACACAAAGCTCAGTCAAAATAAAGGAGAAATTATATGTGGTTTTACAAGATTGAAAGAGATGAAAAAAATAAAAATATCAATATCACATGGAATACGACAATGACATACATCAAAAGTATTCTAGGAGTTGTCGGTGTAGGAGCATGTTTGTTTAATCTTGTATGGCTTGCAGCAATATGCTTAACGATTTTAGCTGTGGCACTGACATATTATTTATATCGATATGGAAATCTAGTTCGAATACTTCATAGCCATGAACAAAAAAAGGGATTAGAATATACAGGTAGCCAATATTCATTTAAAGATCCATTGATCGTAACACTTCCGCAGGTGAGAAATATATGAACAGACAAGAAAATTTAATTCAGATTCTTTTAAAAGCAGAAAAACCACTTACAACACAAGAATTAGCAGAGCAGTTAAATGTCAGCAGCCGGACGATCCGATCTGATCTTGAAAAAATAGAATCAGAAATCCTGGTTCATTCCATGAAACTTGAAAAGAAACCAAGAGTTGGTATTTGGATTGAAGGTACACAAGATGAAAAAGATGCATTGTTTCTTGATGTAAAAGGAGAACATGACTTAGTAGAGTCTTATTCGAAAGAATACCGAAGAGGCTGCATTTTAGTACAGATATTGCTGTCAAAAAATAAAATATATCCATATAAATTACAGAATAATCTTTATGTAAGCAAGTCAACAATTGAAAAAGATCTTCAGGAGATCTCAAAATGGCTGGAGAAATATGATCTTAGTTTAATGAAGAAACCAAGTATAGGTCTTTATGTCAGTGGAGATGAAGAAAATATTCGAAATGCAGTTGCTGCACTAGCAGGTGAACTGAGTGAAAAAAATCAGTCCATTGAAAGCTTGATGGAAACATATCTGGATATAGATGTTAAGGAAATCGAAGACATTATACATAACTGGAATGACAATTATAATATGCACTTAAATGAAGTGAATATAAACAATCTGGCTTTTCATGCATCGGTTATGTCAATGAGAATAGGTAAAAATAAAGCATTATTAATAGAAAATTCAAAAGCCTTGGATAGTGAGACATTTTCTTATAAAGAAGAGTTCGACATCCTGATAAATGAACTTTCAACATATGGAAATTGTGAGGTTCCAAAAGATGAAGCAGATTATCTGCTTATGCATCTTTTAGGTATGTATTTGAATGAAAGCTCATTTTTAGAAAATGATTTTTTAAATGATCTGAGAAAGATTGCTGAAAATATAGCAGAAGATTTTATTTTGAAATCCGATAAGATCATGTCATTAGATTTAGAATCAAATGACCAGTTTAAAAGATCACTGATGCTTCATTTGCTTCCAACAGTATATCGTTTGAAATATGGATTAAATCTATATAACCCATTATTGAATGAGATTAAGACTAATTATGCCAGCTATTATTATCTGGCTCTGATCATCAATTCAAGTTTCAAAAAATATATCGGAGTAAATGCAAGTGAAGGAGAAATTGCTTATGTGGCATTGCATTTGTCAGTAGCTGTACAGCAGGCAAAAGATCATGTGCAGGTAGCGGTTGTCTGTTCTCTTGGAGTAGGAGTATCAAGATTACTTTCTGTAAAGCTTCAGGAAAACTTCCCAGATGTAACATTTATTCATTGTTCCATGAATGATGAGGAACAGTTAGAAAAATGTAAATATATCATTTCAACAGTGGAACTTAACACAGACAAACCTTATGTACAAGTAAATCCGCTGCTGATGGAAGTAGATGTACAGAAAATACGAACACTATTAAGAAAAAATCCAAGTATTAATAAAACAAATTTCTCCATGCAGACAGTAAAAGTCTTTCATGAGCAAATTGATAAGATTCAGATCTTGCAAGAGATGTCAAATTATCTTCGCATGTGCGGCGCAGTGACACCAAGATTTTTTGAAGGTGTTTTAAAAAGAGAAAATATGGGATTTACGGAAGTAGGAGATGGTATTATTCTGACACATGGATTCCATGAGGATGTAAAGCGAACACAGATTGCATTTTGCAAGCTGGATCATCCGATTGTCTGGAAGACACAGGAAGTTGATTTTATCGTAATGTTAGCAGTTGCAAAAACAGATGCAAAAAATGTAATGCAAATGAACTGGTTGTATAAAATGTTAAGCAATATGGAGATAGTCAACAAGATAAGAGAATGCAAGAAAGACAGAGAAATATATGAAACATTAATAGAAGCAAGTAAAAAAACTTTAAAGGAGAGTACATATTATGAATTTATTAGACATTCTGGATCTTGATTTAATAGATCTGGATATGGGTGCAACAGATAAAGATGGAG
>ENA-OPZZ01001647-OPZZ01001647.1-human-gut-metagenome-genome-assembly--contig:-NODE-1647-length-12961-cov-3.169550_pt1 | contig 12961 bp, 17 predicted proteins | sample MGYA00242487_ERZ504511 | MGnify/ENA primary metagenome ERZ504511 (study PRJEB26092, sample SAMD00036241) | human gut metagenome | host: Homo sapiens | study: EMG produced TPA metagenomics assembly of... | reverse complement strand
GTCAAAATAAGAAAACTGAAAATCATCCAAGTTAAGCACCTCTCGCTGACAAATGAGTGACACTGTCACCCTAAGGGTTCAACCATTCCGTTCCTGCGAATTCATATTTATGGCTACCATTCTCACTGAATATGCGGTAATGATAACACTGTTTTCTTATTAGATTATCTATATTATAACGTGTGTGAGGTCGGATGTCGATTGTTTTTTGACCATTATTTACTCCGCATTACACGTACTCTCTTCTATGTTATAAAATCAAGCATCTTCTGCATATACACCATCTCCATAATATAGAAAAGAGGAGTCCCCGCAGGTTCTCCCCCGGTCGCAGGCCTCACAGGTTTCTGCAACGCGATCACTGTATTTGCAGTTTATTCCGCAATGGGAATGGGTTTTCGGTCTCCATCCCGACCACTGGAACAGGTTTAAGGTCTCTGTTCCGACCTTATATACATCTTTTATATTTTAATTATGCAAGATAACTTTAGAATCTGCAACAAGTTGTTGCTAAATTAACTGCTTATTTATGAACTCAATTCCGTTACCAGTGAAGAATATCTTTTTGTCCGGTTCTTTATATCCTCCTCACTGACACCATAATAACAATATAAATCTCTGGCTATTTTCTTAAACCTTTTTATGACCGACTTATTTCCAGAGTAAGATATTCCAAATATATTCCAGGTATAATCTACCTCTATTTCCATTAAATCCTCACCAATTTTTATTTCATATAAATGAAAATCCATGGGAATTACATTATCAGGCATTTGGTCAATCAATTTATTTCTAATTTCCATTTCATTCAAAAAATTTTTTAACAGATTCTTCATTATGAAAATCTGGTTTTGGAATATCCTTCCTTTGGCCCAAAAGTTCTGGTTTATGCTGCATAATCAAACTAGCTTTTAGATTTTTCTGTCGTTCTATCCAATTTGTTGCGGCAGGATTGATTTCCACTAAATCATAATGATCCTTTGCGTATTGCACCACTTCCGCAAGGGTATGCGGGTTGGCCGCTATTCTCTTTTCTATCCTTTTTCGTCTGGATTGATAGATAGCATTTCGGATTCTAATCTTTAGAGATTGCTTTTGAGCTTCTCCAAATATAAAAACACTTGTGGGACCATCTTCACCATTTATTATGGAAACTTGATTGATACTTTTATTTTTCATAAGTGCCCTCTACTCACAAATCCCGATTATATCGGTGATTCACAATCTTTTAGCCAAAAATCGCAGTTCCATAACCGTCACAGCAATTTTATACTTTACTTCGATTTCAATCTTTTCTGGTGGATTGGCTAAAAGCCTGTCAATATCATTTTCCTCAACACCAGCCATTTTTGCTATGCGCCGTAACCGTAAGCACATGACCTCCATTAACACGAATACTTTGTCCTTCTGCAATATTAACAGAATTATTCTGTCTGCTAATTGAAGCACCCTTCGCCAATTTTATTGGTGTTTTTAACGCTTGTGCCAGATCCTCTACCGGATTTAGTAAGTGCTGCAACATCGCCCCATTATATGCTTCCTTATCTTTAATAACTGTATTTTTATAATTAGATGTAAGTGCTCTTGTATTGGGATTAATATAACTTGATATTGATTGCATCATCTCAACCTCCAATTATTTTCATTCCTCTGTCATTCGGAATCTATTCACTCTCCATAACGGTCCAAGTGATCTATTACTTTTATGACCATCTATACCAAGTTCCGCTATTCAAAAGGCTGTGACATACTTTCTTCATATCTTTTCACTGCTTTCTGCTGAATGGAACTAGGCACCACATAATCGTTACCAACTTCACTTATTTTCCCATTTACCAGTTCGCAATGTGTCCCGTTTATCACAAATTCTCTGCTTGTATCCACTCCCTGTGACGCAAGAAAATCTAAAATATAATCGGTGTATGTATCTGTCATACTTGAAAAATACTGCTGATCCGCAAAATGTATCAGGGAGTTCAGACCACCTATCATCATATTGCATCTTTCATCATCTGCCTTGCTTCCGTTTCCATAGCCCTCGCCCCAGACAAAATCTTCCTGTACCGTCATGCTGTATCCATTTCCAAGATTAAATCTGCTTCCAACCCCAATCGTGATACTGTTTGTACTGGGATCATATGGTTTGTACCCTCTGGTTTTAAATGGCTGCTGTACGGTTCCAAAGGTTTGAATCTCGGATGGGAGATATGACATACCCGTAATTGCCGTAAACGCTTTCTGCCCATTCACATAAAAGGAAGTATGGGTTGCACTGTCTATATCCGCTGTAATCTCGACTTTCTCATCATTGGCAAAAGGATTCTGTCCGGTCATTCCGGTTCCATATGCAAACAGCATTCTTGTAAACTGATATCTTGTATGCTCATCAAAATGATTCAGTGTCTCTGTATCTTCTCCCTTTACTCTCCATGCAAAAATCAACAAATTCATTTTTACTGCCACTTCCTTTGTAGATAGCTTATCCTGTTTTGTGTTATAAACAAAATTATAAGAACTTCCTACGCCTGTTATACCCATTGCATTTCCTCCATTTGCATTTTTTCGTTGATATTCCTCTGTCATTCGGAATTTGCAATCACTTTCCTTATATGGTCCAAGTGATTTATAAATATATAAGTAACCATATTATCTCCTACCTTATATAAGTCTCATAACAACTGCCAACATTCTCTTATAACATTAAACAGCCTTTCATGTCTCTAGAAAATATTTTTTTAAGTATTGTGATATATTGTTTTAGCAAATAACCTCTGAGTCGTTTCCATAAAGTTCTTATCGCTACTCATAATATCCCAAATTACACTCTTTGCAATTCCTGCTGTGTATTTCGGTTCTTCACGCATTTCTAAAAATCTTTTTTGTGCTTTCTCCATCATGGATACCGCAGTATCTATATATTCTTTTTGTTCTGCTGTATTCTTCTTCACATTAGTTGTTTGAAAGAATTTAGAACCGTCATTTGTCTGCTGACATACAATATATCCCGCCAGATTTGCTAATCGCTTATTATATGCCCTGTCTAAACCTGCCAAATCTTCATCAAGTGTTAATGAATTTTCTCCTGTGAGGTCATAAGAAACCTGACGTTCTCCATTCTCATGTTCTTTCACAATATAATTGTAACGTGTTTCATAAGCATCCATCATAGACTTCATCACATCTTCTAGATTGTATTTTCCGTCTTTTAACGTCAGTCCACTATATTCTCTCATTGAAGTATAATGTTCCCATTCAACCTCATTTGTATCTTGTATTGTTAATTCATATCCTATCGGTTCCTCAACTTTTGGCTTTACTTCTCTTAATTTTTCCCGCAATGCCCGCCTTCCTTCATTCGATATTTCTACATTGTCTATCTGCTTATTTTTATAAGCAACATTGTCATCCATACCTCTGAAATCTTTACTCTTTCTTTCCATTTCGAATAAACAAAACCTATCGTAAGAAGGTGTTTGAAATATTTTCATATCAGTTCCTTTCACATTTCACCATCGCCTATTCACTCTCCATAACGGTCCAAGTGATCTATTACTTTTATGACCATCTATACCAAGTTCCGCCATTCAAAAGCTGTGACATACTTTCTTTGTATCTTTTCACTGCTTTCTGCCCATTCACATAAAAGGAAGTATGGGTTGCACTGTCTATATCCGCTGTAATCTCGACTTCCTCATCATTGGCAAAAGGATTCTGTCCGGTCATCCCGGTTCCATATGCATACAGCATTCTTGTAAACTGATATCTTGTATGTTCATCAAAATGATTCAGTGTCTCTGTATCTTCTCCCTTTACATCTCCATTGCAAAAATCAAAAAATTTATTTTTGTTTATTTTATGTTCTAGCATAAGTCATTATTTTAATTGCACACCTTACGGTTTCATATCAAAGTTCCTATGCCAAAGCATCAAATGCCGAAACTCCATTTTCTGTCACTCCTATAGAAGTTGAAGTACCTAGCAATTCCACCATTTTTCCTGTCAGGTCATCTACATCTTTTCCATCAATTTTCAGATTATATTGCCGTTCTTCCTGCTCCTGTTTTTCGGCACGCTGTTTTTCCAGTCTTTCCTCTGTCTCTTTCTTTTCTGCTTTCCTTTTCTCGAGTCTTTCTTCAAGTTCTTTCCTTGCTTTTTCTGTTCTCGGATCAACTTCATCTTGAGTACACATTACAGAACTCATGCTATCATATCCATTTATAGTAATACTATAACTCAGTATCTTTGCTCCTCTTGCTGCCACATAAGCTCTTGACTGTTCTATTGTTTTTGGTATTAGCGATAAATTGTACTCCAACCATTGTTTTGTCTTTTCATCTCCCATAGCCTTTGACAAAAGAGAACTGTTTATATTTACGGAATAATCCCTGCTTCGTAAACAATCGTATTTTTGTGTTAAATAGTTCTTATATTCATGGGCATTCTTATATGTCCTGCCCGTTTTGTTTCCAGCATTTTGTGTATTGCCATAACTATTCGTATATGACGCATATGTTCCTATTCCTGTAACTGCCATATTAACATATCTCCTTTCATTATTCGGAGTCCTTCCAACTATGCCACCTGTTGGATTTCTCTCAGAATCAATATAATATTGATTACACGCTAGCTTCAAATATACTTTGACTAATACCTTTCATCCACATATTCTGTGCTGCTCCATATCCTTTTTCCTGCCCTATATCATACAATCCACTGCTGTCAAAGCCTATTTTTAATACCAAATCATTTTCTTTCTTCCAGCCATTTTTAGCATATTGCAGCCATCTCTTAGAATAAAGTTCATACCCTGCACCATTTTTAGATTTTTCCTTAAACAATGCAAGTAAATCTGTACCATCCTCTGCAATAAAAGTACCATTTTTATATGTCGCATTGCGTGCATCATACCCGGTTGTCTCATACACTTCATGCCATAAAGAATATTGGTTTGCCTTTGTCATATTTGCCTGCGAATTAACAATTTCATTATCTGCATCATGCATACAAATCCACGCATGCGTCCAAATATTTTTTGCATTATCTCCTTCATTCAGCAATTTTTCTATCTGCGATAATATATCTCTATCTGCATTTCCCGACACCGTTAGTTGATATGTATATGGGTCAATAGAAAATACCAAATCTGCCTGTTTTGATATTGATATCCCATTCTTTGAAAGTAGATTTGAAATTTGCTGATTTACAACACTTCTGGCATACTGTTTTTCCCTGTCAGTATTGCGTACATAACCAACACTTCTTGAACCACCTGTATATACATCCTTGTAATTCCTTAATGCATAATCATACCGGGCAAATCCAGCCGAATATTTTCCTCCTGTTTGTAACATTCTTTTCTCATTGCGGTAAGCTATGGAACGCTGATCTTCTGTCATATATGAGCAAAAATTAGGTGAGGTCACATCACAATATTTTGATTCGATATATGCCATTGGATCAGAATGAGACAAATTTTCTTTGTACACTTTATCATAATGCTCCTGCAAAACTTTTTGTACGAAACGATCCTCCTCTGTAAGTCCATCATATTGATATCCTACAGTTGTATCAGCGCTGGAAGTATTGGGCAGGTTGTTTAAATCCCTGCCCGCTGGAATGTTATTATAATAGTCAGAATTATTTACAGTAACCATATTATCCCCCTGCCTTATATAAGTCTTATAATCTGTATCTTTAAATTCCTCCCGGCATTTTATTCTCTTATTTTAGATGCCAGTACGGTATAAAATTCTTTTTCCTGCTGCAGATATGCTGCCCTTTCCTCTGTAACTGCTGCCAACGGATTTTCTATTCTCTCCAATACTTTGTCGATAGCTGCTAAACAACTTTCTTTCGTTTCACCAAAAATATTGTCATCACCACCTGTCAGAAAAACCTGCTCTACCGATAGCTGCGTTAATATACTGGTTACATCCGTCTGAAATGGATTAAAACCAGTTTCTTCCAATGTTTCCTGCCATGCTGCCTTGACACTCTGCGGCACTGTCTGAAGGTAATAACCACTCATATAAGCAATCTGCTTTTTGGTTTTTTCGTCTGCAAACTGATAGGTTCTGTTATTCGCTTTTTTTGTACTTTTTCCTTTCGATGGAATATAAGACCAGTTTGGTTCTCCATTACTACCAGAAGTAATTAGCTGTTCCCTTCCAACTGTTCCTATATTTGAAAAAGAGATTCCCATAAATCCACCTCCAACAGCTTGAGGTTTTCGTATAAAATTTTATTCAACGACTTCATAAAGCGGTTTATACTTTCTATCATCCATTAATCACACTCTAGCTTCAAACATACTTTGGCTAACACCTTTCATCCACATATTCTGTGCTGCTCCATATCCTTTTTCCTGCCCTATATCATACAATCCACTGCTGTCAAAGCCTATTTTCAACACTAAATCATTTTCTTTCTTCCAGCCATTCTTAGCATATTGCAGCCATCTCTTAGAATAAAGTTCATACCCTGCGCCATTTTTAGCCTTTTCCTTAAACAAGGCAAGTAAATCTATACCATCCTCTGCAATAAAAGTACCATTTTTATATGTCGCATTGCGTGCATCATATCCAGTTGTCTCATACACTTCATGTAATCCAAGTTCTCTTTTTTTCCTATGTTCAAATGACTAAGCACTATTTATACTTACTATTTGCATTTGGCAAATTAAGATATGTATCCATACTTTTCGTCCAAAGCAACGATAAGTCAAACTTTCCCAATTTATTTAAATCTTCTATGCTTTTTTTGAACATTGCGATAAAATCTCTTCTGTCGTTAAGTCCCATATTACCAGCTTCAAGCGGCAGAGACGTGAAACCTCCCTGCTTTTCCACTTTGTAATGTGCCTCCAATGCACGCATTTCGACTACTGTAGCATTTGATGGATTAACATCATTGATATAAATTCTTTGCTCAAACTCTTTCCCGTTTTCATCCACACCTTTCGCTAACACCACAGGATTTTCATCCGTCGAATCATCCGCATATTTAAGACAATAAGAAAGACCTGTACCATTACCTCCTGTCCACAACATATTATCTGTTGTGAATATCTGATATACCTTCGGTGTTTCTGCCGTATAAAATGTCTTTTCCCCAGATGCAGGCGTTTTCATATGATTACCTTTTTGTTGACCGTACAGTGAAGATACGGTATTCATACCAGAACCAATGTTCATATTTCTGTTCCTCCAATCAGCTCAAAATTTTCTCTATATGCCAGTCCAGTTTCTGCCTCAACTTTTTGGATAAAAGTGTTTTCAACACCTAATCCCATATTAACTTTCCACGGTTCTTCTGTCAGTCGGAACCGCACCTGCTCTCTCCTATGGAGTCCAAGCTTACTTTTTCTACTATATTCAAATAACTAAGCCCTATTTATGCTTACTGCTTGCATTTAGATAAGTATTCATATTTCGCATATAAAACATCTGCAAATCATACCTTCCTAATTTATTCATATCCTGTATAACCTTTTCAAAGCTGGATATAAGGTCGCATCTGTCATTTAATTCCATACACCCAGTTTCTTGCGGAAAAGAACTGAGACTATTCCCCTTGTCGACGTTATAATATGCCTCCAAAGCACTCATTTCAACATAAGAAGCATTTCTCAAATTAATATCATTAATGTTAATCTTTTCTTCAAATTCTTTTCCATTTTCGTCAACGCCTTTGGCTATCACTACAGGATTATCCTCTGTTGACTCTTCTGCGTATTTAATATAAAACGAAAGACCTGTTCCATTTCCACCTGAAAACAACATATCATCCGTCTTTAAATACACCTTCACTGATGTCTGAGAAAATGCCTCATTTTCGGCAACATATGTTTTGCTATTATTATACTGCTTTCCAAATACTTCCGATGCACTTTGCACTCCCGAACCAATACGCATTTAATTACCTCCTTTCAGCGCATAATATTATATATCGATTATTATAAGTTGATATAGTCAGTAAAGTCCTCAATTATCAATTGTACTTTTTATTATGTTTTCATTAAAAGTATTGGCAATATTTTCATAAGCAGCTATGGCAACCGCCCTATCTACTTCCGATAATACATTAACAGCCGATATATTATCATCAAAAGCCGCATCTTTTTTACTCTTTTGCATATTAATCTCTTCTATCTGTCTGCGCTTTTCTGCCGCCTCCTCACTGCGCTCTAAATATTGTCTACGCCGTTTAGCCTTCTCTTCATCTTCAGCTTTCATTTGCGCCTCTATCTTTGCTTTTTTTTCTGGTGAAACATCTCCACAAACATAATAGTGTGCAGTTCCATCCGGGTGAATAACCATACCATAAGATTGAATCTCAAACCCCCCGACTGCCATCTGCGCCTTCACAGTTGACTGCGAAGCAAAAAAATCCTGTATCATCTTTTCGTAATAAGCTGCTTTTTTGGGATCATTTGCCATTGTTTCCAAAACATTGGGTGCAATCACAATATTATTCATCCCATATGTCCCCGTCCCCAATGAATCCATACTCTTTTGATCACTTCCAACATTTTGGATCATTATATTCCCATATTTAGCCTTTAAATATTCAGTGTAGGTATCTACTTTTGAAACACTATTTTCATTTGGCTTCTGTACTTTCTCTGTATTATCACCCTCTTTAGCAGATAAAATCTTATTGAAATCTAAATGATTGGCTTGCCCTGTCGTCTTATTCTGTTGATACCTATAATTCTGATTATAAGCATTAACTGAATTTTCAACGCTTAATCCCATATTAACTCCTTTCCACGGTTCTTCTGTCAGTCAGAACCGTACCTGCTCTCTCCATCCGAAGCCCAAGCAGTAACCTTTAATTGATTTATTGGAGTAAGATAACCCTTTTGGAGTTATCTTACTCCTTTTGTTTTGCCATTACGATAATCACAACCGCAACACTCCACAAAATATTTCATTATTCTGACCTAGTTTCCCCTTTTCTTCTGTCTTTTCGGCTGGTGATAAATCGCTGAACACTCTGCCGTCCTGCCAAGAACTGTTTTTTCCACTTCATTCCGGGCAATTCTCTCCACTTACTTTCAATACCTTGATTGTAATCTTTCTGCTTTCTTCATCTTACCTTTACCTCCTGATGTTGTATCATAATACTTTCTGAAACTGTACTCATACATATCCGAATACATGTTATCATGCGGTTGGGGCGTCAGCCTTCTATCCAATGCCGCCATATCCACCGTAAAACCACTGTCTGCCACAGAGAACGCTCCATTGCTGAATTGAAACTCCGAAGTAAAATCAGGAATCCCCAGATCACCACTTATCCGGTTATGTCCTATGATATTTATCAATGCATCCTTTATCCGCTCTATCTTGGCGTTGTCCTTTGTTTTGTTGATCAGATCAGCAGCTTTTCCCGGCAGCCCGCCAATCTTTCCGTCTGGTGTCAGGTAAAGGTTCTCCAGAGAAATATCTTCTCCCGTAACCCCTTTTAAGTAACGCCTGACTTCCTGCACATCCGTGGCATACTGATAGGTATTGGACGACAGATTTCCCACACTGTCAGCAATTCCGGTGTAATACTGATACATCCGGTCACTGTACTTTTCCTCTACCAGTTTCTGAACCTGCTCCCGGACTTCCTTATCTTCGATACCGCTCACTGTTACATTCCCATTGCTTTCAATCTTTATCTGCATTCCCTCCAGCTCATCACGGGAGATACCTTTGCTTTCCAGATCCTTTACAAAATCCTCGGAAAAATCATTTTTCAGTTCCGCCTTCTGCTGTGCTTTCTCAAAATCTTTCAGGTTTGCAAAAATCTTCACATACTCCGTTTCCGCATCATCCAGTGTCTTTCCTTCTGCCATGTCCTGCAACAATTCATCCACTGTGCGCCCGCCTTTGTATTGTTTTTCTTCCGGCAGACTTTCAAACTGCTTCTGGTGGAGTTTCTCCATTTCTTTTGTATAATTTTTCTCTGTATCCATCAGGACTTCATTATATTTGTCGAGGTATTCCCTCCAATTTTCATCTTTCCGGCTGTATGCACCGTGAAGGTTCCCGAATGCCTCCCTTATGGCATCGGTCTTTTCCTGTTCTTTATTTTCCGTAACCTTGAAACTGATTTTATAATAATCATGCGGAGAAACTTCTTCCCCATTTTTGTTTTCTATTTTGATACAATATTTATTGGTATTTGTATCCCAGTTCGGGATGGTCAGTGTTTTACGTCCTTCCCCGTCCCATTCTGCCTTTCCGACCTGATTGCCATATTCATCATATAAGGTGAGGTCATAATCACAGCCTTCCGGCATGTCCATGTATATTTGAACCCCAAAATAATTCTGTATGGTTCGATTAAATGGAATGGAAAAGTTGTAGAAATCCACATCCTTTTTATCACTGAGATTTCCTTTCAGACTGCTGGTTTCGTCCTTAATCAGAAAATCCAGATTCAGAAACGTACTTCCCTTCTTCTTGTCCGAAACCTCATAAGTGGTATGCTGCCTGCGATAAGTGTCATTGCTGCCAAGTGTACAGGAATCTTCCTGAAGTGTCATATTTTTCTTCAGTTTCCCTTCAAAAAATGCCACTGTTTCCTTTCCAGACATGAAAAAAACTCGGTTTTTGACGAAATGCCGCCCCATATGTAGAATGATTACTGTTTATTTCCATTTCTTATCCTTCCTCCCGAAAAATATCTTACCTGTATTCTTATGCTTTCCTGTCAAAAGATGAGCCTACAGTATAACAGGATTATCCGGTAAAATAATACTGCTTTTCTCATATGCTGCCGCCGCCAACTGGCTATTTAGATATTCGTTTTGTACAGCTTTTCGTCTTGCCTGTGCTCTTTTTACTGCTTCCTTTTCCTGTTCTTTCATAAGTTCTTCCATTCTTTCGTGGCGCTTCTCCCACCAAGATTCTCCGTCATTCGCTGTTTCTGATCCACTCTTTCCTACTGGACCTGCATAACCGTAACATTCTTCTGGTGACGCTCCAATAACATCAAAACTGATTTTGATTATGATGAATCATTGTATATTTTTCCTTAAATGATGTGATTGCACCATACATTTTCTCAGTTAAATTTTCTGGGATTTCGTCCTTTCCCTTTGTTTTCTGTTCCCCAATGTAATCTGACGCTAATGCAGACCTTGATGTAATTTTTGAAATTTTATTCATTTCTTCACCAATAATTCCACGGGCATGCTGATTGGTTGTCTCCATTGTCACAAAATCATCCACCGTTTTCTTATATGCTACATCTAAATTGCTTAATTCTTCATCCCGTGTAAGCTTACGAGGTCCATTTTCATCAGCTACATATATTTCTCTGGTTCCATTTTCATAGCCCTTCACAATTTCATCATATAATTCTGCGTATGCTTTAACATAATTATTTGCCTTGTCAGTAATATTTAAGGCACTTTTTCCTGTATCAACATTTTGATTCTGCTGTGCTGCCTTCTTTTGAATTTCATAACTATAATCAATATCACTGATTTTTTTACTCGCTAACAGTTCCTTTCTTTGAACCACATCATCATATTTTTCCTGTCCACTCTGCTGTATACGATTACGATAATACTCCAATCCCTCATTAGAAATCGAAAGCTTCACTGATTGCCCCACTGTATGTTTTTCGTTTGTCTGACTATTTCCTTTCTGTACTTTATCAGTATTTTTTTCCATTATTGAATTCGTATTATTCATGTAATTAAATATTTTCATATTGTCACCTCTTTCAATTATTCAAATATCCCTGATCCAGTTCTTCTTTCGACCAGACTCTTTCATACGTTCCACCAATTTCGTCAAAAACCTTTTGCCATGTAGAAAATTTATGGATTTCCTCCATGCTATCCTTGTTATTCTGAAGCCATTCATACAGCTTTTCATACATAGAACCAGAAAACCGGACACTCCAATTGTTTTTATAATTTTCATTGTCACTGTATGACATTCCATCAGCTCCTATGGATATAATTCCCTGATCTGTCCGTTTTGCCATTCCTCTAATCTCTAAATCAGCCCAGATAAAACCTTCTTCCCGACTCTCAATTAAATTAGGGTATTTGTCAAAATACATCTCCGCTAATTCTTCATACCTCTTCCGATCCGCTTCATTTTGCAGAAGAACCTTGCCACCTCTGCCTTCCTCACCGTCTTTTACTAAATACTGGATGCCGGTATCTGAATGTGTATTTAATGTAAATCCCTGCAAAGTCTCCACATCCAGCGAATCTTTATCCATTACATTCTGCAATGCATCTTTTAATTCATCATCTAATACCAGGGCATCGTAACTCATCGTTCCATGCTCAGAAATCAAAAACTGCTTTCCTGTTGTTTCATCCTGTCTTATTTTTATATCAGAATAGGAAAATGCCCCCAAACGCTCCCCGTCTTTATTGTATATATCAAAACATTCAGCTTCATTATCGGGTACGATTCTATAATTTTCGGATTCGTACTCTGAATATTCCTGTTTCAAAGTATTTATCGTTTTTCCTGACAGTGCCAGATAAGAATCCATCACTGTACTTTTCTTAGCACGATTGATATCCGCTCTACTGCTAATATCCTCCTTATCCACCGTCTGAGCCAAAGTGTCAGCCCACTTATTCTGGTTCCGATTTGGTTTTAGGTTGTTATAACCTGTTGAATAACGGCTCTCCGCTCCTATACTTCCAATCATTTTTTAAATTCCTCCCTGCATTTTATTCTCTTATTTTAGATGCCAACACGGTATAAAATTCTTTTTCCTGTTGCAGATATGCTGCCCTTTCATCTGTAACGGCTGCCAGCGGATTTTCTATTCTCTCCAATACTTTGTCGATAGCTGCTAAATAACTTTCTTTCGTTTCACCAAAAATATTGTCATCACCACCTGTCAGAAAAACCTGCTCTACCGATAGCTGCGTTAATATACTGGTTACATCCGTCTGAAATGGATTAAAACCAGTTTCTTCCAATGT
>ENA-OPZZ01001645-OPZZ01001645.1-human-gut-metagenome-genome-assembly--contig:-NODE-1645-length-12969-cov-2.298084_pt1 | contig 12969 bp, 13 predicted proteins | sample MGYA00242487_ERZ504511 | MGnify/ENA primary metagenome ERZ504511 (study PRJEB26092, sample SAMD00036241) | human gut metagenome | host: Homo sapiens | study: EMG produced TPA metagenomics assembly of... | reverse complement strand
TTCGTCATGCAGACGGCCACTTCCTGTTCCATCAGGGCATTGGCAATGCAACCCGCCATAAAACTCTTGCCTGTACCAACACCGCCCCCAGAGCAGCAGGCCCCACATTCTTTTCCTGCATTTCCGGCCAGTGGGCCACATACCGCTGTGCCAGCTGCATCTGTGGATTTTGCCCGTGATCGTTTGCAAATGTCCAGTGCTGCATCGCCCCAGTCGGTAAAGCCCTGCAGCTTCAGCCGCTGCACTTTCTCGTAATGCAGCCTTGCACGTTCTTCTTTCTCTTGCTTTCCCTTGTAGCCTGCCTGCACCGGCATTCAGCCGGATGGCGGTCACGCCCAAACAGTTTTTGCCATTCGGAAAGAACGCTTCCTTGGGAGTTTTGCAGCTGCCGCAGTACAGCAGCCCATCTCCCGCAATGTAGTCCTGCGGTTCTGCAGAAATCGTCATAAGCCTGTCCATCGCTGTCTGGATCGTTTCCGTCATAAACTTTCCTCCTTGCTGTAGGTATAGTCCGGAATGCCTGTTCCCGGTTTCTGTTGCTTTCTCTTTCGTGCCGACCAGCTGCGCAGGGTCGCCGCATGATCTGCATACTTCTTGCCTGTAGACTGCATATAGGCCGAAAGGTCTTCGATCAGAGTATCCAACTCTGCAATTTCCATTTCCAGTTCCGAATAATCCTCCAGAAAAACATTCCGATATCGCCCATACGCTTCTTTGGTTCTATTTAGGTGATTCAATTTTAGGTTATTCTTATTTATTTGGTTAGGTGTGCAGTTTTGCGCAATCGTATTGCTCACTTTTGAGCAATCAGGCTGCTCATTTTTGACCATCCCGATTGGGCATTTCTGCGCAGTCTGAGGGATACCGAGAAATATCTGGTTCGGCTTGGAAAAGCCATTGGACCGCCGTTCGATCAGCCGTGCAGCTTCCAGTTCCCGCAGAGCGCGAGTAACACTGGAAATACTGCTCTGCAGATCTGCCGCCAGCCCTGCCAACGGATAGAGCACATATGCCCGGCCCTGTGCATCAACCCAGCCGTTCTTCTGCGAAAGGGTCATGCGATCCAGCAGCAGAACATAGGTCAGCCGTGCTGTATGGGACAGGCTCATCTGCAGCAGAAATTTCGGATAAGGGAAATACGCAGGCAGTGGGGTTTGTGCTTTGATGTACTCTTTACTCAAACTTCCTCCTAGTCGTTTTCAAAAGTCCCTGCCGAATGGGAAAGCTCTGCACGGGCTTACGCATCCAGCAGGGTTCCGGGGTGCGGGGTGGAAGACCCTGCTGATTACAGGCTCATATCATAGCTGCGCTTCTTGCGTTTCGGTTGACGCTCCCGCTGTTCCTGTCGAGCCTGCTCCTGCCTTGCCTTTTCGCGGACATTGGCCTCCCACTCGCGTTTCCATGCAAGGTCGGATTTCATCTCATTGGTTTTTCGGAAGATGCTGTACACATTATCCGATGCAATTTCCAGACGCTTGGATTCTTCCCTCAAGGGAGCATATGCTTTTTTCCTCTCCGCGATTTCTTGCGTCAGTTCTTCTTTCCGCTTTTTCAAGAATTTCAGTGATGGCAACTTTCCATCGTTTTCTTCCCGGAAATATTTCACGGATTCTGTATAGGCATCCAATTCCTTGGAATGCTCTGCACGGAATTTTTTCTTGAAAATTGCTTTCGTAAATTGCTGCTGGACATCTTTTGTAGAAAGGTACTGCCCCGCATAATGAATCTGTTCATTGGTTTTGTACAGTTCATCTTCTGCCTGTGACAGCCGTTCATACGCTGCCTGCGCATTGGCCTGCGCAGTTTTACACAGATCGTTCAGTTCTGTCAGGTCGTTGATATTGTTTTCCTGTACCCATACCAGCGTTTCAGCCATTTTCTGCAAATTGCTGATTTTGACCTTTAGCGCATAGGCCAGATTTTCCTGTGCCTTGACATTCTCCTGCAGGTCCACAACGAGCCGCAGCCTAGTTCTTGTTGTAAAGATCAGTATGGGCTCTTCCTTGTACCGCAGATTCTTCTCGGCGTTCTGAACAAAGAATCCTTCCAGACATTCTCTTTTGCAGCTTTCTCCCAGAGAACGCTCCGATATGAACTTGTTCCGTTCCGGCGGCAGATAGCTATAACGCCCACGTTGGGTTTTGACGAAAATGTTGTATTCATCCTGCAGGATGTTTTGAAAATCTTCATACGAGATTGCTTTCTCACGAGCAGCGGCAACGGCATCCCGGATAAGCTGCTTCTGTGTTTGAAACTTTGTCGGATTGGGCGTAAATCCTTCCGTTTCGATTTTCTGTTTTTTCTCATCCAGCCGCCGCTGCGCCCAATACTCCGCTTCGGTCACACCCGTTCTGGATGGTGACAGTAAATCGACCTGATGCAGAAATTCGCGGCGGCACAAATCCATGAGGGATTTCTGCAGGTGTTTCAGGTACTCGTTCGTCACATGGTGCTTGTACCCTGCCTTGCAGTCAATGGGCCGCTCCATAAAGGGCTGCTTAGGCACATCCAGTTTTCGCAAACTGTTGATTACGATATGTACATGAATATTGCCGCTGCCATTGTGTCCGTCCATGTGCGTACAGACCAAAGCCTGATGCCCCGGAAAATTTGCTTTTGCGTATTCCAGTCCAAGCTCCTGCGCCCGTTTCCCCGTCAAACAATTTTCTGTGCTGTCCCGTGGATCAAAGCTGATGATGTAATGGTGCGATTTAATTTCATCCTTGTTTTTGTTCTTCTGGTATTCGCGGTTCAGTTGCTGGCAGGCCGCATCGAAGGAATAGGGTTCACAGTTCAGGCCGTTCAGATAAAACTCATCCCGCATAATACGATTTCCGTTTTGGTCAAAAATCGGAGTTTTCCGAAGCTCGTCATACTTGAAAATCAGGTACTCCAGCGCAGCACCATAGCTGGAACTCTTACTTGCGATGTGCTTTAAGATTGCCATAGTTCTTCCCTGCCATTTCTGCGACCTGCTCCCGCATTTCAAAAATGCAGGAAATCGCATGGTTGATGTTTTCACACATGACATGTGATGGAAGACCCCCACTGTTGAAGAACGCCGCGATCTGGTTCAAGTTGTTCCCGATGGCGGCAAACTCCCGTGTGATTGCTTCGATCTCGTCCGGGTGAACATAGAACACATACGAGGTATTCACGCGGCCTTTCATCAGCATCTGTGCTGCAAATTCAGAGAGGGTCATTCCGGCATCTTCTGCCTGCTGGTGTAAAAGTTCATGTACTACTTCTGTTACTCGTGCGGAGATTACTTTTGTCTTTACGATAGATTTCACTTTTTTCTTCGTTAGTGGCATGGGGTCTCCTTTCCAAAATCAAAAATTTGATTTTCCCGGCAGTGCATCTGCACTCCGGCTGTGACCTGCTGCGGCAGGCCACCAATAGGCAAAATCATGTGATTTTGCACGATGTGAGGGTATGGGGAGCGCAATCCCCATCAAGATGCCGCGTGGAGAAATCGCCCGTAGGAGCGATTTCGTATACAAAGGCGAATCTTGCTCTTAACTACCGTCCACTCTGTCCCAGCCCGTTCCTGCCCGATTTTCTCCGGCGTATTTTCCGTTAAGACGCGCAGAATGCACATTCAGTACCAGAGGTATCCTGCTGGGGTGGCTCATGCGATTTTCAAGGTGCAATGTGACTTTGTAAGGAATTAGGGATTTTCAGAAGTGAATCCGACAGCAAATAGGTCTGTTTTGGAATATAGCCCTTACACCCTATACAAACTTTAAGGGGTGTTTTTAAACCGGGTCTTTTGAAAATTCAAAGAAAATTCATTTTCCCAACATTCCCCTCTACCTATAACAATCTAAAATGGATGTTTGGCAACCAGTTTTTCAAATTTTGTTGAACTGCCTAATTTTAGAATATAGATTTTGTTCGATTCCCACTTATAGAACCAGAGAAAAGCTGTTTTACAAAAGATTTTGAAAGCCCCTACACTAATAGGAATCCGCAGAGCTGTTTTGGAATACAGTTTTGAAAATTTTTCAATTTAAGAAAAAAGAAAAACGGCAAAGCGAACCAAAATCCACTTTACCGTTTTGTGTCGATAACGCGATACGCATAAATTACTGTCTTGGGCTTTTCCAATAATTTTCCTTATGAGAAGATTGGAAAAAACAAGTTTATCCGCATCCACTGGATGCAGACTTGTCTTATTGCTCATCCTTTATTGAAAAGCCAACTTCTTTCAGCTTTCAGATAACTTCTTCGCAGTTCTTTTTTCCAAGGTTACGCACACGCATAAGATCTTGGTATGATTTTGAAGCAAGATCATCAGTTGTACGGATACCTGCGCGTTTCAAACAATTAGAACTCGCTCTCCGGGAAAGTGCATCCTTTTCTTAAGGATTTTGGGATGTATTTGGAGCTGGGCAGCTTAACAGACATTTTATCCCTGACAGCGTAAAACGTGATACAGGCCAGTAGTGAAATGCTTGTAGCCGCTCCGATACAACTTCATCTAAAGAACGACCAGCTCTGTGTTTGAGTTTCTCCTACAAAAGTTTGTGATCCGTTAAAGCTCCGCTTCTGTGCGCTAGTTCGGATGATGGGCCGGTACAATCTATTGGCAAGAGAATGAATGTCGTTGCGGTTCATATTATACTTGATTGCTGCCCGGTTCACGCCGCCCTTCTCTGCGTAGTTCAAAAGTGATTGACGGAACTGCATGGTTTGTGTTACGGTATTCATGGCGAATGCGCCGCCCTTTCTGTGCTGTTTTTGTGTAGCAACTTAACTGTACAACAGGTCGACGTGTTCATCTTTCTTTTTATTCAACTTTGTAACACATCTATTGTAATTCTACAAAGACATACGCTCTGTCTTTAGAAATACCATTGACTTTTTTTGCCATTCATGATAGTATTTTTGCAGATAAAGACATTTTCATGTACGATTATGTTAATTCATTAGGAAGGAGATAAAAGCATGGAATACGTTAAGCCCGCTGTTATTAATCCCGCGACCGTAAATTCGGCAAAGTGCGGCGATGGCCCGTGTGGCAGACCCTGCAGTGTGAACAGAGCCTAAAATAAAGCCATAAAGTCTATCAGAGGGTGCAGAGCAATCGTGCTGTGCCCTCTTTTATATCTATGAAACGTCTTGAGATTTCCATCTGAATTCAGAGCCACGGAGGTAGACAGTATGTACTACAAAATCAGGAATGATGTGTTGTTCCGAAAATATCAGGGACATGGCTATATAACAGACAATTCAGAATACGGCTATCGTATGCTCAATGATGCCCGTATATATCCGGGTGAAAAATATGTCTCTGCCAGTGGAGCTGTCATGTTGAGTATGCTGAGCAAATCTCCTCGCGCCATTGATGATATTGTTGGAGATTTGTCGCAAATCTTCACTGGTGTCGAGTATGAAACGTTGAAACAAGATACTATAGAGTTTTTCGACTGGTTTGTAGATGAGGGATTTCTTAGTTGTGGTAAAACGGTCGACACTTGCACAGATCGATTTGTTGCAGATATCCTGAGACCGGACAATCGCAATCCGGCTCAAGATGGTATGGCAAGAAGTGACTGCACTGGTGGAGAAATCAGTCCAAATGATTTTCTTAGAAGCATCCATATCGAGATTGCTGATGCATGCAATGAGCGTTGCGTACATTGCTATATTCCAAATGAACGCAAAAACAACGCGATTGATCCCGCCTTGTTTTATCGACTCATCGAGGAAGGGCGGAAGATGAACATCATCCATGTTACGCTGTCCGGAGGAGAACCTCTTCTTCACAAAGATATTTTAGGCTTTTTGAAAAGATGTAGAGAACTGGATTTGTCTGTAAACGTTCTGTCGAATCTGACTTTGTTGACGGATGATATCCTATCGGAAATGAAGAAAAATCCTTTTCTCTCTGTACAAGTTTCCCTTTATTCTATGGATGCCACAGTGCACGATTCTATCACAAAGTTAAGCGGAAGCTTTGAAAAAACAAAAGCGGGAGTCCTTCGGTTGTGTGATGAAAATATCCCGGTACAGATATCGTGTCCTATCATAAAACAAAATAAAGACACCTATGTTGATGTCCTTCACTGGGGATGGGACCATAATATTGCTGTTGCAACAGAGTCGGTAATCTTTGCCGCTTACGATCATTCCGGCTGCAACCTTGCAAACCGCTTGTCCATCGAAGAAGTAGACGATGTCTTAACTGTACAAATGCAGGAGGGGTATGCTGAATCGCTCCACAAGATCGCCATGGACAGAGAAAGTCTGACCGGAAATGATCCAATATGCTCTGTTTGCCGATATAGCTTCTGCGTTACAGCAAGTGGGACTGTATTTCCCTGCGCTGGCTGGCAGAACAATGTTATTGGAGACCTGAATCATCAAACCGTTCAGGAAATATGGGAAACCTCAGCAAAAATAAAGGAACTAAGACAAGTAAAACGGTCGCGGTTCTTACAGTGTGTTGACTGTAAGGACAGAGGCTACTGCACAGTCTGCATGATGTGGAATTCAAACGAGAATCCTGATGGAGCTCCGTTCAGAATCAACCAGTACCGTTGCAATGTTGCAGCTATGACCCACCGTAAAGTCGACAAAGCTTTACAGAGAATATCTTCTGCGAAAATAACATCCCGCTGACTTTGATACATATCTCTAAAGATTTTATATGGGAGTCGTGCCAATCATGGAAAAGATTATAATTAAGGATGCCTCTGAAAACAATTTAAAGCACCTAGATCTAGAAATTCCTTTGGACAAATTCACCTGCGTAACTGGTTGCTCCGGATGCGGTAAATCCTCCTTGGTATTTGATACGATCTACGCAGAGAGTCAGAGAGCATTTCTTGAGGGATGACCGGTAATATTTATGGTCAGAAACTGATGAATAAGCCGAAGGTGGGTTCTATCGAAAATCTTCGCCCAGCTCTGAATATTTCTCAAAACTACTACAACGTAAATCCCCATTCCACTATCGGCACCACTACAGAAATCTCCTATTATCTCAGATCATTATTTTCCATTGTTAATAGCAGCCAAACATCCAGCGTTTCAGAAAAATTGTTCTCGTCCAATAACCCAAAATCTTTTGTCCTCATTGCTTTGGCCTCGGCGTTGAAACTGTCGTGTCCGAATCTCTCCTGATTCCAGACCGTGATATCACATTGAGAGACGGTGCAATTTTATATTTTAAAGGTTCACCGGAAAGCAAAGAGCAAAAGTATCTGGAAGCCCTATGCGAACATTATGGAATCGACATTGACAAAAAAGTCTCCCAACTCAGCGATTACGAGCTTCGCCAGTTGCTTTATGCTGATGACCAAATCCGATGCAAATTGGCCTATAAAGAGGGCAAACGAAAAAAGCAGCACTATGTAACACTTCGCGGAGCTATACCTGCTATATTGGAACGAATATCCGACAGTGATCCATCCGCCCCCTCAACTGTCTATGCAAAATATCTGGAGGAGATTCCTTGTCATGTATGTGGTGGGACCAAGCTACGCAAAGAAGTTCTGGAATACAAAATTGGCGGACTGAACTACGCTGACATCGAAAGCATGGAACTGACTGCTTTGCTTTCTTGGATACAGCAGTTTAGTGACAAGCGAATTTCTCCGTCCAAAAAAGAGTTTGTTGAGCAACTTGTAAACAGCATTCTTTGCAAATTGAACGCATTGATGCAACTTGACGTGGGCTATCTGTGCCTTAACAGACCCATTCCTACCCTTTCAGGCGGTGAAAGGCAACGAGTTCGGATTGCCACTCAGCTTACATGTTCCCTGAAGGGATTAATCTATATTTTGGATGAACCGTGTAAAGGGCTGCATTATAGAGATATAACCAAGGTTGTAACCGCTACTCGGAATTTAGTCTGCCGTGGAAACACCGTTATCGCAATAGAGCACAACAAACAGTACATCTCATCTGCCGACTGTATCATAGAGCTCGGGCCGGTTGGTGGACCCGATGGAGGATACTTAATCCGCCAGTCAGGCACCACCCCTACCACTGGTCATTCTCTTGCTTTTAAGCAGCCGTTAAATGCGAAAGACTATTTTGAAGTTCGTAACATCAATTTCAGAAATATTCGCAGACAGAATGCTCGTTTTTCCTATTGGCGGAATCACCTGTATAACCGGTGTTTTCTGGTTCTGGAAAATCGACCTTGATTAAGATTTTATTAGGGTTGCTAAAATATAATCAGGGAGAAGTTCGCTTAGGAGACATGGAGTTAAAAGAAATTTGTCTTAATAATCTGTATGATAGAGTTAGCTATCTATCACAGGATGCCCCTGTTTTTGACGGAACAATAAAAGAAAATCTGGTATTTGAGAAACAAGTGTCAGTAGAACAAATGCTAGGGGCATTGAGTGAAGTGCAACTATCTCATTTAGTTGAAAATCTTGCGGAAGGTTTAAATACTGAAATTGGTGAGAAAGGTACTTGTTTATCGGGTGGAGAAAAACAAAGACTTGCATTAGCTCGCTTGTGGTTTGAAGACTCCGAACTTGTCATTTTGGATGAAGCAACATCTGCAATGGATAATTTAACAGAAGAAAATGTAATGAAATCAGTTATGCAAAAAATGAAAGATAAAACTATCATTGCCATTGCACATAGATTAAATTCCATTGCAGGTTTTGACAGAATTATTCTCTTTAAAGAAGGGAGGATTGTTGGACAAGGTACTTTTGAAGAACTACTACATACAGATTCTTATTTTATGGACTTGTATAATGCGAATGTGAAATAATTGTTTTTTAGGTCGAAACTTGTAAAAATACAAAGGGGCTGTTGAGACCGTTTCAAGTTTTGTGTAAACGTTAAAAACTGATATAAGATTTGTGAATAGTTACAAATGGGCAGAGCCGATTTTCCGGATTCTGCCCATATCTGCATTATACAGGAGTTTTTTGGCATGTCAATAAAACCTGCCTAAAACAAGCTGTTTTTACAGGTTGTGTCCGATTAGACGTTCTTCAAAATAGATTTCCAGCTGGGAATGAATCTGCCCCCAGTCCTGCCTGTGTCCGGTCCATTTTTTCGTTGATATCCATGGTTGCCAGATACAGCATTTTTAAAAGGCTATCATCTGACGGAAAAACTGTCTTGCTTTTGGTCACTTTCCGAAGCTGACGGTTGAATCCTTCAATGGCATTTGTGGTATAAATCAAACGTCTTACAGCTTCTGGATACTTGAAATAAGTGGACAGTGTTGCCCAGTTATCATGCCAGGATTTATAGATTTTCGGGTACTTGGAATCCCATTTATCTTTGAACAATTCTAACTCATTTAAAGCTGTTTCTTCCGTTGGAGCCGCATATACAAGCTTCAGATCAGCCATCAGTTTTTTGATATCTTTGTAGGAGACAAACTTCGTTGAATTGCGGATCTGGTGAATGATACACTGCTGAATCTCTGTTTTTGGATAAACCGCCTCGATTGCCTGTGGAAATCCATTTAAACCATCAACGCATGCAATCAGGATATCCTCAACACCTCTGTTTTTTAATCCATTCATGATAGAAAGCCAGAACTTTGCACTTTCGTTTTCCCCAACATACATTCCAAGGACATCTTTTTTTCCATTCATGTCGATACCAAGAGCAATGTAAACCGCACGTTTTACAATACGTCCTTCACTGCGGACATGATAATGGATTGCATCCATAAATACTACAGCATACACTTCTTCCAGAGGGCGTTCCTGCCATTCTTTTACAATCGGCAGGATTTTATCTGTGATCCTGCTGATTGTACTGTCAGAAATATCAATATCGTATAATTCACGCATGTGGGATTCAATGTCTCCGGTTGTCATTCCCTTGGCATACATGGAAAGTATTTTTTCTTCCATGTCCTGAGTTACGGTATTTTGATATTTTTTAATCAGCTGTGGTTCATAATCACCGTTACGATCCCTTGGGATCGCCACATCCATATCTCCATAACTGGTGCGCATGATTTTGCTGGAATGTCCATTTCTGCTATTGTCTGTTTCTTTGTTTCGGTAGTCATACTTGAATATCCTAATTCCTCATCCAGTTCTTCATCCAAAGCACCTTCCAAAAGGACAGACATCATATCACGCATGATGCTATTTACATCGGTGCCGTCTTTGATGCTGATATCATTATTTTTCAGATAGTCACGCATCATTTCTCTCATTGCTGCTTTTTGTGGGCTGTCTTTTCTTCTTGCCATAAAAATAACCTCCAAACTGAGTAATTTTATCTTACATCAGTTTGGAGGTTTACACAAACTCTGGGATGCTCCCCAAATTATTTAAAAAATCTAAATACACCAATCACTTTGCCTAGAATCTGACAGTCTCTTACGATGATCGGATCCATAAAGTCATTCTCCGGTTGAAGTCTGATAAATCCTTCTTCTTTATAAAAAGTCTTTACAGTTGCACCATCATCGATCAATGCAACAACCATATCTCCGTTATCTGCTGTCTGCTGTTGCTCTACCAGTACCATATCCCCGTTAAGAATACCTGCATTGATCATACTCTCACCGCAAACAGTCAGCATGAAGGTCTGATTATTCGGCATGAATTCCATCGGAATAGGAAAGTAGTTCTCGATATTCTGCTGTGCCAGAAGAGGTTCTCCGGCTGCTACACGACCGATTAGCGGAACATTGACCATCTCACGTCTGTTAAAATTAAAAGACTCATCTAAAATCTCAATTGCCCTCGGTTTTGTCGGGTCACGCTTAATATATCCATTCTTCTCCAATGTCTCAAGATGAGAATGGACAGAAGAAGTAGATTTTAGATGAACAGCTTCACATATGTCACGTACTGCAGGTGGAAATCCACGTTCCAGTATCTGTGATTTGATATAATCTAAAATATCTTGTTGTTTTGGAGTAATCTTACCCTGTGCCATAATTATAATAACCTCCCGTATATTCACACCAGCTCTTTTAGATAGTTATAGTTTAGCAGTATATGACAGAGCAACAAGCCCTTTTGTAAAACTATATAAGAACTGTACAAAATTGTTTCATTAACGTTCGTTGGCTTGATATAGAGCCTCTGATTTGATGGTTATATTTTATCACAGGGTATATTAAAAAGCAAACAAATGTTTAGAAAATATGTTCGGATTTTTATAAAAAGATATTGACATCCAAACAACTGTTCGATATAATATAGCCACGAACAGAAGTTCGGGAACATTCATTCGATGCTGAAAAAAAGATATAGTTACAATTTAGAATTTCATGTTGGGGAATCAAAAAAAGAGGAGTGTAAAAGTTATGAGAATGGGTAACGAATATGCAGTAGAAAGAACAATGGGAAGAACAGAATCAGGAAAGTGTCAATCGAAAACGCATAAGACATACAGAGGCACATTAACACTTTGGATTGCAGCATTTATTATGATTGCTGGATTAAGTATTGCACTTGGAAGCAATCTGGTATCCGCCCACGATAAGAGTGAACAGCCAGAACAGAAATTTTACAAGAGCATTGAGATCAAAGAAGGTGATACGTTATGGGGAATCGCTAAAGAATACAGAGGTGATGACTTCGATTCTATTTATGACTATATTGATGAAGTCATGTCTATTAACGGACTTACATCAGATCAGATCCACGCAGGACAATACCTTACAGTAGCTTATTATGACACACAGGCAAGATAATTAGTCTGTTGTGTAAATAATATAGCGTTTAAGATATATTTTATTACTCAGATATATAAGAATGTTATTCTCTTATATATAAACACTCACCCATGGACAGGGCATAAGATTAGAGATAGTTTTATGCCCTGTCTTTATACTAAGAAGAGAATTGACAATAGAATTACAAGAAGTTATCATAAATATATTAGACGTAAATAAAAAAAGTTAAAAAGTAGATTGTCATAATTAATTTTAACTTTAGAATTTTGACAAATATAACATACATATATGAATATGAAAAAAGGAGGAATCAAATGGAATATTTAACATTTGTGGAAGAATTAAAAAAACATATACTAAAGAATAAGGAATGGAATATTTCCGAAGAAAATTATAAATTTTATCCCGATGGATATAACGCTGAAAGTGATATCGAAAAAGAGTTTATACGAAATACAAATGTAAAATATAATCGTGTGGAATCGGATACGTTAATCGGTGACTTTCTTAATTTAACTGTAACATTAGAGGGCAGGACAGATACTTATTGCCGATTCTCTGTCAAAGAGTTATATAATGAATATCAGGAATATGGCTGGGAGAGAGTTGATTTTATTATCAGTGAAAATATTAAGCTGGCATCATTTTACAGTCCGGATGAGATTATGAAGAATATTACAGATTATGAGTTTATTCGTAATCGTCTGATTGTCCGGCCAATAAATTTTACCGATAATAAATATGAATTAAAGGATTGTGTATACAAGAAGATTGGTGATATTGCACTTGTATTATATGTATTGCTTTATGACGATGAGAAAATGGGATTAGGCACTGTGAAAGCCCAAAAAGCATTTATTGATAAGTGGGAGAAGGATTATGGGGAGATATGGGAAGATGCATTACGGAATACGAATGTCTGGGCACCGCCGCGTATGTACATGCGTGCAGAAGATTTAATTGATCCACCATATACTCAGGGAGCGTTTATGGCGTTTGGATATAAGTTTGAAAAGATAAATCCGTTATTTGCACCGACAATTACGACAGTGAAAAAGAAAAATGGAGCAATTGCAATGTTTTATCCTGGAGTATTAGAGAAACTGGCAGAAATTTGTGGCGGAAGTTATTATGTATCATTTACAAGTATTCACGATGTACGAATTCACCCTGTATCAACAGTGCAGCCGAGACGGATTCTTCGTTCTTTAAAAGATGTAAATAAAATGTTTAATCAAGCGAGTGATATTCTGAGCCGTCAAATATTTGTTTATGATAACGAGAAGAAAGAATTAGAACCTATGGAAATGTAATATTGGATTATAGATAAAAAC
>ENA-OPZZ01001642-OPZZ01001642.1-human-gut-metagenome-genome-assembly--contig:-NODE-1642-length-12981-cov-2.066905_pt1 | contig 12981 bp, 19 predicted proteins | sample MGYA00242487_ERZ504511 | MGnify/ENA primary metagenome ERZ504511 (study PRJEB26092, sample SAMD00036241) | human gut metagenome | host: Homo sapiens | study: EMG produced TPA metagenomics assembly of... | reverse complement strand
GCAGTGTCAAAGATCAGGATGCAAAAAGAGACAGCAGAAATCGTAGGACTTTCTGCAATCAAATACGGAGATCTTTCCAACCAGGCTACAAAGGATTATGTATTTGATATTGACAGATTTACTTCTTTTGAGGGAAATACCGGTCCGTATATTCTCTATACGATCGTGCGTATAAAATCTATTCTGAACCGTTACAAAGAAGAAGGCGGCAATCTGGATGCAGGTGAAATCCTTCCGGCAGTAAATGCAAGCCAGAAAAATCTGATGCTGGAGCTTACCAAATTCGGAAGCACCATCGAAAATGCATTCGAAGAAAAAGCACCGCACAAGATTTGTGCATACATTTATGAAGTATCCAATGCATTCAATAGTTTCTATCATGAAACAAAGATTCTCAGCGAGGAAGATCAGGCTCAGAAAGAATCTTTCCTGAAACTCCTCGGACTGACCAAAGATATCCTTGAAACAAGCATCGATCTTCTTGGCTTCTCCGCACCGGATCGTATGTAGGATTATTATTGCAAATAAAATAAGTCAAACAGATATCCTCCATGTGTTTACGCATGTGGAGGATTTTTTATACTTTTTTTAGAAATAAAAAGTACAGTTTGTGCTATAATATGATTTATAAATCTATGAATCTCTGATTTTACTGTCGGTGTTCTCCGACGGATATCCACAAAAGAGAACGAGAATAAAATGCGGGAGGAGCGATTTCTATCGAATTGACAGGAATCATTTTAAAAGGCAGATACTGTATTGTTGACCAGATAGGAAGCGGTGGCGAAGGACGGATGTATCTGGCACGAGATCTGGAACTGGGGATTTTTCGCGCTGTAAAAGAACTTCCGATCTCGAATCGGCGGGAGGCGGGACTTTTACGCCTTCTGGAACATCCGGTACTGCCAAAGATGATCGACTATGCAGAGCGAGAAGGATTTTGCTATATCATTATGGAGTATATTCAGGGAAAATCGCTTGCGCAGCTGTTAAAAGAGGGCAAAGTGTTTTCACTGGAAGAAGTTTTGCAGATCGGAGATACAGTACTAAATGTATTGGATTATCTTCATTCAAGAAAACCGGCCGTTTTTTATGGTGATCTGAAGCCGGATAATCTGATGATGACATCGGCAGGTACGCTGTATCTGGTGGATTTTGGCAGTGCTGTTTTTGAATATCAGCGGCATAGTTACAGGACAGAATGTAAGGGGACAAGAGGTTTTGCAGCTCCGGAGCAGTATCGTGGGGGTCTTGATCAGACGAGTGATTTTTACTGTCTTGGTAAGACGCTGGAATGTCTGTGCGGAAGAGGGAAATGGAGATATATTTTGCGATGCCCGTATTTCGGAAAGTTTATCTTTAAATGCTGTCGCCTAGAAGCAGGAAAACGCTGGAAGAATGCGGCAGAAGCAAGAGAGTTTCTTAATAATATCCATCCTTTGAAGCTAAGACTCCGTTCTGCTCTTGCGCCTTTGGCGGCGGCTGTCCTGATACTGGCGGTTGTGGTGAGCAGTGGAGTTCATATGCAGAAAACATTACCGGAACTTTCGAAGGTACTGACGGTGCTTACAAAGGAATATTATGGATTTGCGTATCAGTCAGGGAATCCTGTACTTCAGGCAAGGGTGTATGCGCAGGCAGAAGCCGGATTTCAGAGATTATTAAAGCAATACCATAATCCGGAGGACCAGATTCGGATTCTTGAATTACTGGCATATAACGGGGAGCTGGCGGATCATGCAGACCGTGCGGAATTGTATTATCGTCAGCTGTTGACATATGAACCTGAGTATGAAAGAGGATATCTGGAATATGGAAGGTTTCTGTGCAGACAGGCACGATATCAGGAAAGCCGTGCTGTTTATCGGCAATGGCAGAATAATATTTCAGAAAAAAGTGCACAAAAGGAAGGGGCGCATTCTGATGAGTGGAAAAAATGGAAAAAAGAAATTCTTCCTGTTATTGGCAGGAATACTTCTGGTCCTTAACAGCATAAGTTCCGGCGTGTATGCGATGGAACTTGGTGGATTTGATGTGATGACAGGTGTTGATGATGTGGATGACTGGTCAGACTGGGATGAGACTGAGACCGGAAGTGCGGCGGAGAACGGGACATCGAGCGGTAGGGACAGTGAAAGCGGGGATACTTATGGAGAAACAGGGGATACAGGATGGGAAGAATCGTCTGAATGGGAAACTGAAAGCAGGCAGGAAGAGCCGGACGGGACGGAGAACCGGGCAAATGCGGCAAATACAGAAGTGATGAATCAGGCAGGTACAGGTGGCAGTGTGAAGACAGATCAGATACAGGCAGGAAGTTTAGATTCGATGGATACGGACGGATATGGACAGGCATATACCGGAAGCGCAGAAATTAATAATCAGGCGGTGGCAGAAGTACCGACTGACACGCCGGTTCCCACACTATCTCCGACGATAACACCCACAGCTATACCGACACCTGTGCCTACCGAAGTTCCGGAATCCGAAGTCAATAAAGTGATCGAGTTTCATGAAGAATATCGGATTCCTCCGACGGAATGCCTGAAAAAGATGAAGCTGTTTTACTGGAAGGAAACTGTGCGGGGAAGAGAGAAAATGGAAATTAAGCTGAACCACAGAGTGGTGGCTGCTGTCATATCTCTCCGAATGAATGGTCAGGAAATATCCCGGACAACGGATTCAGGAAATATTTGTATTGTGCAGCTACAGGAGGATAATGAAAATCTGATAGAGCTGGCAGCGATGGTTCCGTCAGATTTATCGTGGACGGAAATCAAAAAGAATGCTATACTGTCGTATAATGTTTTTTGGACGTGCATAAGAAAACAGGATGATTTTTGGACACGAAAATTGGAGGAACCATGTATAAAGCGATTTTATTTGATCTGGACGGGACACTGACGGAATACCGGGGAAGGAATTACAAAATGCGTGCAGTATGCACTGGAAAAACTTGGAAAACCGGAAGAGGATCTGAAGAAACTGGAAGTATTTATCGGACCGCCGCTTAAAGAACAGTTTATGAAATATGCGGGACTGGATGAAGAAACTGCAGTGAAGGCAGTGAAATACTACCGTGAACGTTATTCAAATGTGGGGATATTTGAGAATAAACCATATCCGGGTGTAGAGAATATGCTTCAGGAACTAAGACGCAAGAAATATATTCTGGCAGTTGCCTCCTCGAAACCGGAGTATTATGTGAAGCAGATTCTGGATCATTTTCATCTGACGGAATATTTTGATGAAATTGTGGGAAGTCAGATGGATGGCACCAGAACCAACAAGATCGAAGTGATTGAAGAAGCGCTGGAGCGTCTCGGAATGAAAAAATCACCGGGAGCGGGTGATCATGGTCGGAGACAAAGAACATGATGTGCTGGGCGCGCGTGAGTCCGGACTGGAATGCGTGGCAGTTTCTTATGGATATGGGACAAAGGAAGAACTTAAAGAGGCGGATCCGTTGCAGACAGTAGCTTCCGCAGATGAATTACTGGATTTTTTCGCATAAGCCCCCAACGCAGACAGCCGCGGATCAGGCAGGTCTGGAGAGTAGCTTATCCATGTGGAATTCATTTCCTGATTTCACAGATTGTAGGGTACGCTGCGCTCTGGCTGATCAGGCGTTCCGGAGGGGGGATTGATGAGTATTATGAACAGGCAATTTTTCTTACCGGGCTGACAGGGATACTTTCCATGCTCCCATGTCTGTGGTTTTACAGCAAAGACCGGATAGCACGGAGAAATGGCGGGCTTGTTCTGGCACAGAAGCCATGGAAACTTGATCTGCCGGAAATGATTCTGTTTCTTGGAATGGGGGCTGCTTTTTCACAGTATGCAAATATGTTTGTGGGACTGTTACAGTCGGTACTGAATTATCAGGAATATCAGGAAACAATGGACCAGATGACTTCCGGGAAAAGTATGTGGTTTTTGATTCTCAGCATGGGAGTTATTGCTCCGCTGGCAGAAGAGATAGTATTTCGCTGGCTGATTTATCTGCGGCTCAGAGACTACGTGAGAATGGGAGCTGCTATGGTAATTTCAGGTCTTATCTTTGGGATTTATCACGGAAATCTGGCGCAGGCGGTTTATGCAGGACTTCTCGGAATGTTTTTTTGCATATTTTCTGGAAATCAGTGGTTGTCTGTGGAGCAGCGTACTTTTGCATATGGGAGCAAATATCTGGTCACTTGTATCTCCGGACCTTGTGAGCTGGATGCTGCAGAAAAATCCAATGTATATTCTGATCATGCTGTTTGCACTGATACTCATTTTGGTTTATGGGGTTCCCTATTTTCAGGCAAGGGCGAAAGGACGGACAAAAAGGGTTTTGTAAATGCTTATATAAAAGCTGAATTTTGTTTTGAAATAAAAATGAACAGAAATCTACAGAAGAAAAGCTTTCAGGTTAAAAGAAACCTGGGAGCTTTTTGCTTTACATAAAAGTACTTTGCAATATTTTTGAGTTTAGAATTATTTTATATTTATTTTATATTTATTTTACAGATACTTGATTGCATGGTGGAGGAAAATATGATAGTCTAAGTGTACTAAAATAATTAATACACTATACACACGCAAATCACATACAAAGTGGAAAGGAAGGGAAATGATCATTTTGGATTATCAGGACAGGCGTCCGATTTATGAACAAATTACAGAGCGATTTCGAACGTTGATCTATCAGGGAGCATTGCCTGCCGGATCCAGACTTCCTTCTGTGCGTCAGCTTGCAATGGAACTGTCCATCAACCCCAATACGATTCAGAGAGCATATATGACGCTGGAGCAGGAGGGGCTGATCTATCCTGTCAGGGGAAAAGGCAATTTTGTTGCGGAGACCACACGGATACAGGAAAAGAGCAGGGAAGATTTTCGAAAGGAATTTCTGGAATTGGTAAAAAAGGGACTACAGACGGGAGTTGCGGAAGAAGAGATGCTTTCGCTGGTTCGAAAGAGTTGTGAGGAGGAACAGAGATGATAGAGATAAAAGAATGCAGCAAGTCTTTTGGGGCACTACAGGCAGTCAGCAAAGTTTCGCTGGATATCGAAGAAAGAGAAGTGTTCGGGCTGGTTGGAAGTAATGGCGCAGGAAAGAGTACACTTCTTCGGATGGCAGCCGGGATATTGAAACCGGATGAAGGAGAGATAAGGATCGATGATCTTCAGGTCTTCGATAATGAGGAAGCAAAAAAGCAGATTTTTATATTTCAGATGACTGTTATTTTCCTGCAAACTATACCGCAGCGGATATGGCTTCATTTTACCGTCTGTATTATCCGGGATTTGAACATCAACGCTTCTCGAAACTGATGCGACAGTTTCTGCTTGATGAAAGTCAGAAGATCAGTACCTTTTCAAAGGGCATGAAGAAGCGGCAAGCCTTCTCTCCTGCCGGGAGCTTATGCAAAAAGATCGCTGGATGTTATGTGTTTCCAAGTTATTGGAAGACCCCATGACAGCCGACAAAGACCTGATCGCTTTCCTGATGGCCGGTTGCGACGGCAGTTGTGAGCCCGTATCACAAGCCACCGCTTACCGTGATCTGGCCGCTATCCGGAGACTCGTAGGAAATGTACAGTTAGCCGGCAAGAACTGGTATCGTTACATGGTGATCGAGGCCGCCAAGGAAGGTATCCGCATCGCCCGGGAAGCCAAAGACCCCAAAGGTATCGCCGCCAACGCGGACAAGATCGGTAAATACACCCGCTCCGATAAAGAAGACGATGACATTGATCGAAGCGCTTGGGAACCACCCTGCTTTGAGCCATCCGATGATGTCACGTTAATGGGAGATGATTTCAAGCCTATCCCTAATCTTGAAGAAGAAAGGAAATCATTCCGGGCATTGTTCAAGCAAGATCATGATATCGTAGATATTGAACCCATTACAGACGACTATGGCACTGATGACTGAACCTTTCACCCGTAAAGCGAAAGAGGCGCAACGCAAGTTTTTCAATAAGATGCAACGCATGGGAATGGCGATCGCCGCCCACGACGAGTATTGGGTGTGTAGCCGTGGTACCGGTAAATCCGAGGGTTTGGACGCACGCTTCATCATCCGGAATGTTTGGTCTATGCCGGGTTCTACCGGGGCTTTAATCTCTCCATCCTATGCCAAGGCTTGGGGTAATACGCTACCGGCTATTATCCACGCTCTCGCCGAATGGGGCTATATCGAGGGCATTCATTTCTTTGTTGGCCGCAGGGCACCCCTGTCCGCCAACTTCGGAAAGCCCAAGCGCCCGCCGCTTCAGACCGCATGGGGCAATTGCATTCATTTCTGGAATGGCACCGTATTGGTCGTACTCTCCTTCAGTCAAGGGATGTCAGCGAACTCCATGTCCTTAGATTGGGTAATCGGTCCGGAGGCGAAATTCCTAGACTACGATAAGATAAAATCCGAGGTTGATCCCGCCAATCGGGGAAATTTGCAAGATTTCAACCAATGCCCTTGGCATCATTCCGTTCTCTATTCCACGGATATGCCAACCTTAAAAGCCGGACGTTGGATATTGGATAAGATCAACGACATGAATCCGGTTCATATCAACTTGATCCGGAACCTATACCGGGAAATGAAATTAACCGAGCGCCTTCCGGAACAAACATCATACACCCAACGCAAATACAAAGAATTACGCCATGACTTAATGTTGGCCCGTAAGTATCAAGCACCTGTCAAACCTATGCGTGGCAAGACCCGGGAGTACACGGTATATTACGGAGAGTATGATATTTTCGATAACATGGAAGTCGTAGGCAAGGATTACATTTGGCAAATGTACCGCAACGTCCCTTCCCTTATATGGCGTACCGCGTTCATGAACGAACGCCTGTTCCGTGTCGCTAATGGCTTCTATTCGGCCTTGAACGATTACCATTTCTATACCCCCGGCGATACTCGCTACATGGGTAGCATGGGAGCGGACTGGAACCGGCTGCAACTGGCCGGATGCCTAGCCGATGGGGATCTGGATATGGACGCTCCATTGCTAATCGGTTTCGATAGTAACTCCGCAATCAATACCGCATGTATCGGACAGGTACAAGGCCATCAATTACGTACCCTAAAGAGCTTCTTTGTCAAGACCCCCGATAAGCTGGATGAATTGGCTCGTCAGGTTTGCGAATACTACAAATACAAGCTCAAACGTGATATCATCTTCTTTTATGACCAGACCTTCACGTGGACTACCGGCAATAACTCCGAGTCCTATCAAGATACCATCATCCGGATCTTCAAGGAATATGGTTGGGATATCACCGATATCTATATCGGACAGGTAAGCCGCCACGACTGGAGGCACGAGCAAATAGACCGGGCCTTAAAGCATGATCCGGCACTCCTTTATCCTGTTTTCAATAAATACAACAACGAGTTCCTCAAACTCGCCATGGAACAAACAGCGGTGAAAGTAGGCAAGAACGGATTCGAGAAAGACAAATCGCCGGAAGCTACAGAAGACAGCCCCGATAACCCGGATGAGTACAAGACACACATTACCGACGCATGGGATACATTGTTTGTCGGTGCGAATTTCTTTATGCCTGAACTTGCGTACGCAGAATCCGGAATCATCTTCCTTCATTAAAAATCTGTAGACGCATTTCATGCGTGATCTGTCTGAGGGAGGCAGCAGATAAGGTGAAAAATTGAACTTGCGCCCGCATTTTTTTTGTAGGGCGCTGCGGGGTGCTTTCGCACGCTTTGAGAAAAAAACGCTACTTGAGAGGTGCGCAACTATTAAGTATCAATAAATTAACATTTCAACAATGAGAAACCGTTGCGAAATATGCGGGGACAAAAAAAGAGCCCCTGTTATGGAGGCCCTAAATGCGCTGTTATGATTTGTACTTGCCGTGGCGTGAGTAAGCGTTGCCCGGAATGATACCCGGCTTCGGTAATCTCATAAAGTAACGCCTTGTTTAGATTAATCCATCTCTTTAGCTGGATCGAGGCCGAAGCGGGTGCGCTATTCGGGAAATATTGAATGCCTAGCTCCTGCAATCCGTAAGCCCTTATCTTAAAATTCTCATTGTCCATCCTTCTCTATTTATAAATTATCAAATATACTGAATACTAACCTCATAAAAAAAGGACGCACCCTCTTTTCCAAAACGATGCGCCCTTCTCCCTCAAACGATGCGTGCTTTTAGCCTAGATCTCGTCCGGACTCTCGGAGTCGTTTCCTCCTTCGCCTTTTTCCACGCTTACCTTCTCGAATCGCAATACCTTCGCTTGCGAGCGAAGCGCCTTACCCGGAGAGAAGGTGTACTTAGGACGACGAATCTTAGTGGCGTTGAAATCCTTCTCCACCTTCGTCCCCTCACTACCGAACGTGATACGGAAATTACCGAACTCACCCAGCTGCACGATCTTGCCGTCCGACATCTCCAGCTTCATCACGTAGATAAGCGAGTCCAGCACCGCTTTCACGTCTGCGCTAGATACGCAAGAACGCTCGCCAATCATGGAGCAAAGACGCTCCATATCACTAGTACCCGTAGATTTCGCCTGTGCGTAATAAAGCTTATCGCCTTCAGTCGCTCCCTTGTGCATGTCCCGTCGCTGCACTAATTTGTAAGTTGTAGCCATTGTTTGTTGATTGTTTTGAAGTGAATAATAGAAACTTGTGTCGTGATCACGGGGGTAAAGGTGGGATATGGTGATTATAGGATGTTAGGGATTACCTAGCAGTGTAAAGTTATATAAGGATATTGCGATTTTTTCTTTGCCATCCCAAAAACTTTCACCATATTTGCGACATGGCAACCAAGAATGAATTAGAAAAAAGTAAAGTAAGAAAGGAAACTACCGCTAAGTTCTTTTTTGATATGGCAAAGTTGACATTTGCGGCTTTGGTGCTAGGGGTAGCGGCCTCTTTACTAAACCGGGAGATAGAGGATGAGATACCAAGTATGGCTAATTATCTTTTTGCGATGGGATTCATCGGTACGGTTGCCTTTGCGATGATTGGATATAGAATCTTAAAATAATAAATAATATGCAGATAGCAGTTGTTTTTTTTACCGTTGTAGCTATTGTTGCCGTAGGCATATTAGCGTATACTTATACACCATCCGGAAAACGATGGATAGAGAACATGTGATAAATTCTTTTTGGAATATTCCCCAGCCGGCCCAATAAAAGCCGGCTTTTTCTTTGCCATCCCAAAAACTTTCCCCCATTATATGCCCTGTCGGTATCCCCGGCGGGGCTTTTTTATGCCCGAAATGTTAAATATTTGCGATTAAAATGTTAAATATTTATTTAAACATTTGATAATCAGAATATTATATTTTACTTTGCACAATATTTAATATTTATTACCAATCATAAACAGTTTAAAAATATGGAAACAGAATTAAACACAAAGAAAAAACAGACTTCATGATGAAGCTTATTGGGCACAAGTTACGGAAGAACTTGAAAGAGAGGAAGAAGAGGAAATAGAAGTTCTATTGGAGGAAATGATAAATCAGCAATAAGTACAAAAACAAAAGGCGGGGATTTTCCTCCCCGCCAATCATAAACAATTAAAAAGTTAAGGTTATGGCAACAAAGGTATTAAATTTCGAGAACAATCGAATTGCATTCGATATTAATGCAGATGAAAATGTTATGGTAAATGCAACAGAGATGGCAAAGATTTTTGAAAAAGACGTATTTGGCTTTTTGCGTCTTGACAGTACAAAAGCATACATTCAAGCCTACTGTCAGACCGCAGATCTGCGGTCTGAAAATGAATTTTCACCTGAAGGGAAACTAGTAAAAGTCGTAAATGGTGGTCGCAACAATGGTACATGGATGGAACGTAGCGTTGCCCTAAAATTTGCGGCATGGCTAAGTCCTAAGTTTGAAGTGTGGGTGTACAAAACGATTGACGAAATTCTTTTTGGTGAGTACATCCAAGTTAAAGCAAAGCTAAAGGAGGCTGCAAATCGAAAACTTAGAATAGAAAAACTAAAAAATGAACTTTCCACAGACCCGAACGCAGATAAGAGAATACAAGAGCTGTTCCAACTGGAAGAAACAGAGAAGAAAGAAACCAAAAGCCGCTTCTCCCAATTAGGAAAGCGGATCAAAGAATACAAGCAGATGATTATCAAATTTGAGGAAGAAAAGAAATAATCAGGGGAAAGTATTGCAAGTGTGGGGAGAATTCCCCATATTTGCAGTGCTCTATTTCGACCAGGCGGGTAACCGCCGAACATATTTGTATCGGCATTTTTTTGTGTCCATACTATACGTATATATAATATAGCGGTTTCGTACCCCCTTGATACGGCTTAATGGCCGTAACTGCCTGGTTGGTGTAGAGCAAAGGGACAGGCGAGACCGTTTTTTGTTTTTCCTGCCCCAAACAAACAATGTTAGTTATGCTCAAACAACCGAACATTTGTTTGCCGGGGAATAATAGTACCCTACAATCAACGTCCACCCACGAAACGGGTTTCTTTTCTTGGGCTACCGCCCAAAAGGTCTACAACCTCTTACCTCTTGGTATCGCCTCCTGTAAATCCATTTACGAGGCTAAAATGTACACGGTAGCTTTATTAACTATGCTATCTCCAGTATTTGTGCCGCTGATCGGAGTGGCTTGGTTTATTTATTGCTCAGCCAAGAAAGGAGGCCGGTCATGAAAGCAAGTCCTTACATAGAACAAATACGGGTGAAATCCCCCGGTAAGAAAGAAGAGATTCTTTATTGCATTGATTGTAACGAATACCGCATGAGCGATATAACAGAAGAGCAACTTACGGATATATATAACTTGATCGGGGAGTTCCTAGGGAAAGGAGGTCAAAAATGATGAGATTGGAAGATATACGTATATCAAACCGGATGCTGGATGCGATCAGATATTGGCAGGAAAATGATAAAGGTGGGTTAGAAGAAGATGTTAAGGCCATTGATGATGCTATCACTTTCATCGCATGCGAGCATGATGCCCCGGGTGTACTTACTGAAAAAGAATCACTGTCGCTTATCGCGGCTCTAAGTTTTCTGAAAAAAAGATTATGTTTGTTTGAAGGAAAGGAGGAACCGAAATGAAACACCAAGAAGCCCTCCGCCCACTCGACATCGTAATCGACGTAAACAATCAATACAGCAAGCAAGAACAAATACGTGCCGCCATGCGGCTAGAAGAACTACTTCGCCTACTATTGCCAGAAGAATAACACATCAATCAAGCCCCGCCCGGAGAAATCCTCGCGGGGCTTTTTCATGTCCTTTTCCGAAGGTATGATTACGAGCATCTTTGTGAAAAATGTTTGGAGATGATATCACAGGTATTTAGCCCAATCGTGGAGAGGATCTTGATAAAGCTCCAGATGGTATTGAACCATTCTTGGGGCTGGATAATAAGCGGAATGATATTCTTATTGAATTTTATCTCGCCCGTGAAATACGCTTTCGCCGCTATGGGCGTGGCTATTACGGCCGACTTGCTATTCGGGATGTTCTCGGCAAAGAAGCAAGGTAAATTCTTCCTATCACAAAGCGGAAGAGATACCCCCGCCAAGGTGATCGTCTATTTCGGTTTCATGCTCGTGGTATTCGTTACGGAACGGATATTCACTCAAGATAACGCCATAATCACCAAGGCCGGATGTACCCTAGCCTGTGTGTGCGAGCTGTGGAGCATGCTGGGTAGCGCATTGATTATCTGGCCGAACATGATGTTTCCAAAGCTGCTTAAACTACAGCTCAAAGGAGAGATCGAGTCTAAGCTAGGAAAGAATATTAGTAACCAATTAGATAAGGAGGATTGTAAAAATGACAACGACACCAAGGGGAATCCGAAACAACAACCCCGGTAATATCCGGAACTCGGAGCGGAACGACTGGGCCGGAGAAGTATCGAAAGCCGATAAAAAGGACAACGCTTTCGAGGAATTCGAGGATATACCGCATGGGGTACGGGCCATGATGAAGCTCTTGCTAAAATACCAGCGATCGTATAACCTACGCTCCATAAAGGAACTGATAGAACGATGGGCACCCCGCGATGAGAAATGACACGGCGGCTTACGTACGATGGGTATGCCGGGAGATGCAAAATACCGGACTGTTGCCGGCTAGACCTGTCGGGACAAGGGGAAACGATGTGCGCCCTAGTGGATGCCATGTGCTACATGGAGAACGGCGAGCGTATCCCTATGGAAGACATCGAGGCCGGCTGGGAACTGATGTGAGAGTGGTATTGTTTATGCGAACTCCCTTTTGGATAGCGAATCATGGAATATGGACTTTATAAGAGATTGTGTGTCTTGGCCGGAATGGTGGCTCTTTGCGCTAGCTGCTCCGTGCGTCGTAGCGCTTCTGATCATAGCCATTACAGAGATCAAGAGCGACAGGTATTGGAGAGCTTGGATACCTCTATGGATGTACGGCTTGCCAGTTCCAACACCGTGCGAGATCGGTGGAGAAACATCCGGATCATACGAAGGGAATTCGACCTTGAGCGGCAGCCGGACGAAAACGGCCGATACCCGGTCAAGGCGGAAACGACACTCGAAGGCGAGGAACATGAGAACGAGCGAAAAGAAGAAGCGGAAAGCCAAAAGAAAGAGGAGAACGAGAGCGTTTTCGCCCGGTCGGAAGCCAGCCATGAGGAAGAGCGGTCCGGAGATACCAAACTCAACTCCGATGTCGGCAAGAACGCCCTCGGGTGGTGGGCGCTCGGCGTAACGATGGTTCTGGCCTTGGTTATCTTTTTAAGATGGAGATATGGAAAAAAGGATAAAACAAAGTGATGTCTGGGCTGTCATGCAGCAAAAGGATGACCGGGGACGATACAAGATGTTCTCGTTCTCGTACGTGCGGTTGAATGAAAGCCGGGAGGGAAATGGCTCTCCCGGCTCGATCGAGGATTATGAGGTAGCCTACTTCAGCTCGATCCACGCCAAGGGAAGTACGGTAAACATCCGGATTCGGGGCGAACGGTTCCCCCGGAAGTTCAT
>ENA-OPZZ01001641-OPZZ01001641.1-human-gut-metagenome-genome-assembly--contig:-NODE-1641-length-12986-cov-3.454701_pt1 | contig 12986 bp, 13 predicted proteins | sample MGYA00242487_ERZ504511 | MGnify/ENA primary metagenome ERZ504511 (study PRJEB26092, sample SAMD00036241) | human gut metagenome | host: Homo sapiens | study: EMG produced TPA metagenomics assembly of... | reverse complement strand
CTGATAGTCCATCCTGGCCACTTCCGGCCTGGACTGAATAGCATCGCCGATCGCCTGGATCTCTTCCTCTGAAGTGCCCTCATCAAAGAATACTGTGATCGGTACTTCTTCTTCCACCTTATGGGCAATATTACCGACGTTGTTCACGATGGAATAGAAAATGCCTACCAGAAAAATGCAGGCTGCCATCGTGATGATACATGCCAGGGAAAACATCCAGTTTCTTTTTATATTCTTAAAGCCCTGCTTCAGGGTATACCAGATCGTACTAGGCCTCATGATATCCTCCCTCTTTCTCATCGCTGATGATCTTGCCGTTGTGCATGGTGACTACTCGCTTGCGCATGGCATTGACGATGTCCTTATTGTGGGTAACTACCAGAACTGTGGTTCCTCTGTCATTGATCTGCTCCATCAGAGCCATGATCTCTTCAGAGGTTTTCGGATCCAGGTTTCCGGTCGGCTCATCTGCCAGAAGGATGTCCGGGCGGTTTACCAGTGCTCTGGCAAGAGCAACTCTCTGCTGCTCACCACCGGAAAGCTCATCCGGGTATGCCTTATACTTTCCTGCAAGTCCTACCTCCTGGAGAACCTCCGGCACACGTTTGCGTATCACACGGGTAGGTCTTCCTATGACACGCTGCGCAAATGCTACATTCTCATATACATTACGGTCTTTTAAAAGACGGAAATCCTGAAATACTACCCCAAGCTTTCTGCGATACTTGGCAACGCGTCTGTGTTTCATCTTCTCCAGACGTTCCCCGCTGACTGTGATCGTTCCGCTGGTAGAATCCAGTTCTTTCATCAGAAGCTTGATCAGTGTGGATTTACCGGAGCCACTGCTTCCTACTACAAATACGAATTCCCCTTTATCAACATGTAAGTTCGCATGATTCACAGCCGGAAGACCCGGGCCGTAAGATTTGCTCACATCTACAAGATCGATCATATATATCCTCCTCTATATTATAAAAGCATAATTTTCTTAATTTTTTGTAATATTATTGTAATATATTTTCTGTTTAAATGCAAGAATAAATTTCCCGGGCCCTACAACTGTTACTGTTCACGTTACTGTTCACTCCGTTCTCAGTAACACGCTTCGCGATGCACAGAATTTATGCTGATCGCATAAATTCGCGCGATATGTCTCGGGTTTTCTGTGACCTTCGCTCACAAAAAACACCTCGCGGGACATTACCAGTGAACAGTAACCTGTTCACTCCATTCTCAGTAATGCGCTCCGCGGAATATTACCAGTGAACAGTAATCAACGGCCCTCTTCAAATTATTTATTTTAACGTAAAAATACCAAAATTACAATAGAGTCATGGATGTTATCTGTGAAGTTCATGTGAATTCGTTACTGCTCACTCTGTTCTCAGTAACACACTTCGTGAATGCTTCCAAACAGGAGGGACATTTACACAATATTCCATGATGAAAAACGCTCATACAAAAACTGCCACCTATTCCGGGAAGGAATAGGCGGCAAGTTTAAAAGTTCTAATATGTTACCTTAATATAGCAAACTATCATCCTGCATTCCGAATACTATTAATACTCTAATGTCTCCATATATTTCATATATCGAACAACCATCAGCGCGATCTTAAATGTAATGGCATCCTCAAACACTCTCAAATCAAGGCCTGTACTCTTCTGGAGTTTATCCAGACGATATACCAGCGTATTTCTGTGGATATACAGCTGACGTGAAGTTTCAGATACGTTCAGACTGTTTTCAAAGAATTTATCGATGGTTACAAGTGTCTCCTCATCGAAATCATCCGGAGATTTGTTGTCAAAGATCTCGCGGATAAACATCTTACACAGAGGAATAGGCAGCTGATAGATCAGTCGTCCGATTCCAAGTGAGCTGTATGCGATAACTTCCCTGTCTCCGAAGAAGATCTTACCTACATCAAGGGCCATACGCGCTTCCTTGTAGGAACGTGAAACTTCTTTCAACTCATTGACAATGGTACCGTATGCCATGTGGACATCCTCACCATCTTTATTCAGATCCAGAGTATCCATAATAGTATGAGCCAGCTTATCCATCTCCGGATAGCCCTCTCCCTCTTCCAGTTCCTTGACAATAATGATGCTCTTCTCATCAACAGCAGTGATAAAATCTCTGCTCTTTCCGCCAAAAAGGCTCTTCACGCTCTCTACAGAGCTGTGATCTTTCTCCTGGTTCAGTTCCAGGATCATAACTACACGACGGACATCTGCTTCAATATGAAGCTTCTTCGCTCTGTTGTAAATATCCACCAGAAGAAGATTATCAAGAAGAAGATTCTTGATAAAGCTGTCTTTGTCAAAACGCTCCTTGTACGCAACGATCAGATTCTGGATCTGGAAGGCTGCAAGCTTGCCTACCATATAAGTATCCTCATCATCTCCGTGGGCTACCAGGACATATTCCAACTGATAATCATCACAGACCTTAAAGTACTGAAATCCCTTGACAAGCTGGCTGTCTGCCTGGGATTCTACAAAAGCCTGGATATCTGCCGGCTGGATTTCAAAATCAGAAAAGGTAGACGCAAGTACCTTGCCGTCTGTGTCAATGACACAAAATTCCGTCCTTGATATTTCTTTAAGTCCCTCGAGCGTATTCTGTAACACCTGATTCGATATCATTCCGTTCAATCCCTTCTCACTTATGTGTATGCTTATCTTCTGTCTTTCCCTCTCTATCTACGGCTATTTTAATACAAAATCACCAAAAATGAAAGAGGAAAACTGAAAAAATTTACAAATTTTTGTTGAAATCCGCCTAATTTTTCTCTATAAAACCTTCTCCATGAACTTCTCTTGCATCGGAAACGATCACAAAAGCGTTGGGATCGATATCATCTACCATCTCTTTCAGCTTCACAATTTCCTTTTTGTTTACCACACAGAAGATGATCGTCTTCTCCTGACCCGAATACATCCCCTTGCCACAGATCCCTGTCGCTCCGCGATCCAGGTCTTCCATAATGACTCTGGCAACCTCATCCGGCTTCTCCGTGATGATAAATGTTTGTTTGGAAAACTTCAGACCTTCGATCAGACTGTCGGATACTTTTGTTACCAGATAAACCGCAATGATGGCATACAGGGCCCGCTGGATACCGAACACATACATTCCCACGATCACAATAAGCCCATCAATAAACTGCATGATCTGTGCGATGGAATAATGACTTATATACTTCTGGATCAGTGCTGCCATCATATCCGTTCCGCCTGTGGTTCCCTGTCCGAGGAAAACCATTCCGATGCCGATTCCCAGGATTACGCCACCGTATACAGCAGCCAGAAGAAGATCATCTCCCGCAATATTCCACACCGGCTGAATGGCAAGCCAGGTTGAGAGGGAGATCTCACCGACCAGAGCTTTTTTTTACAAAGGAAAAGCCTTTGATCCGCCATCCCAGAAAAAACAGCGGGATGTTCAGCGTGATGTTGGTAAGCCACAGCGGAACTCCGCCATCTATGATTCCACCGGTCCAGTGCTTCACCAGGATCGCAATACCGGAAAAGCCGCCTGTTACCAGCCCGGTTGCATCAAAAACGGAATTGATGGCAAGTGCCATCAGCCCGGTTCCTACTATGATCAGAAGATAATCCAGATACCAGTTCTTTTTTTCCACAAGACTCATAAAGTGCTCCTTTCATTTTTTACAGCGATTCTCAAAATTTCTGTCATGAAATGTCCGCAATATTTCCATTCCACTGTAAAAATCCCGGAAATGCTATAGTATCATACGACAACTGCATCAGTTTCCCGTACTGACGTGTCATAAAAAGAACGGGACCGTACACTATTCTGCGTCCGTTCCCGTTCTCCATGCTATTTCTCTGTCTTTTTATTTATAAAATGAACAAATTCATAGCTTTCCATTATCTGAAAGTATTTTACGATTCTCGGATAAAGCGGTTCTGCCTTATCTCCGAAATGTTCTTTCACCAGCAGGGCAAGCTCCTGCACGGTTTTGGCTCCATCGATCTCAGGCCAGATAAAAGTTCCCATTTCATCAAGATGAACCTTGGAAAACCTTGGCTTGCCAAAAACCTTCTGCGCGATGGTATTGAACATACCCTTATTCTCTATCTCAAGAATGATCCGCTGCTTCAGGTCCCGGTGCCACCGGATCGACTGGTTTGTTTCCGGGATCAGATCAAGATAGTTGATATCCTGTTTCTTATCCTTTTTGTTTTTTCTCATCAGGCTTTCTTCTTTCTCCAGATAGAGAATTTAAGCAGTGACAGGATCATGATGATCATCAGCACAACACCGCCGATATTTCCAAGGCTTACAACGCCGGACATATCAAGACTGATACCGACAACTGCAAAGATTGCAAGAAGAATTCCAACAAGACCCTCGCCGGCGATCATACCAGCACAGTACAGGGTACCATCTGTAGCCTGAGCTGTCTTGGTTTTTTCGTCAACGCCTTTTCTGCGGTCAAGTAATCCACGAACGATACCACCGATCATGATAGTTGCGTTCAGGTAGATCGGAAGGTAAAGACCGATTGCGAAAGGCATTACCGGGATACGGAGGATCTCAAGGCAGATTGCAAGGAATACACCTACAAATACAAGTCCCCATGGAAGGTTTCCGCCCATGATTCCCTCAACGATCATCTTCATAAGCTGAGCCTGCGGAGCAGGAATCTCTGCTGTACCGTAGCCCCATGCTGCATTCAGAAGATACAGAACACCGCCAATAGCAAGACCTGAAACAACAACACCGAGCATCTCGCCCATCTGCTGCTTCTTAGGTGTAGCACCAAGAAGGTATCCTGTCTTAAGGTCCTGAGAGGTATCACCGGCAATTGCTGCGATGATACAGATAACAGAACCAACAGCGATCGCTGCTGTCATTCCGTCGATACCTGTTTTACCGGAGCTCTTGATCGCAAATGTAGCGATCAGAAGAGTAGCGATAGCCATACCGGAAACCGGGTTGTTGGAGCTTCCTACAAGACCTACCATACGGGAAGATACTGTTGCAAAGAAGAATCCAAAAACTACGATGATAAATGCACCAAGAAGAGTCACCGGGATTGCCGGAACGATCCAGATGATAAATACCATTGCAACAATACCGAGAAGGATGAACTGCATCGGAAGATCCTGTGCTGTTCTCTCTGTGCTTGTGTTCTTGCTTCCCTTCATGCTCTTCATGGAGTCACGGAAGGTTGTAACGATCAGCGGCAGGGATTTGATCAGAGAAATAATACCACCTGTTGCGATGGCACCTGCGCCGATATACTTAACATAAGTAGACCAGATTGCTGCTGCTCCGCCGTTTGCGTAAAGCTGGGCAATTGTTGTTCCCTCTGCTGCCGGGTACATCCATGTGTCAGGTCCGAACAGGCAGATCAGCGGAATGATGACCATCCAGCCAATAAGAGAACCTGTAAACATGTATGATGCGATCTTCGGTCCTACGATATAACCAACACCGAGAAGTGCAGGATAAACCTCCATACCGATCTCACCCTTGAAGGATTTAAATGCTGCTGAAACATCTGCCGGAAGAAGCTTCAGTCCATCAACAACAAATTTGAAGATAGCAGCAAGTCCCATACCGGAGAATACTGTGGAAGCATTGGCTCCTCCTTCCTCACCGGCAAGAAGAACGTCTGCACAGGCAGTTCCTTCCGGATAGAGAAGAGTTGCATGCTCCTTAACGATGAGGGCATTACGAAGGGGCACCATAAAAAGTACACCAAGGATACCACCGCAAAGTGCGATCAGAGTGATCTCAACGATGCCTGGCTTGTCTGAAAAGTCCTTCCTCTGCCCAGAGGAACAGTGCAGGCATGGTGAAGATAGCACCTGCTGCAAGAGACTCACCGGCTGAGCCGATGGTCTGGACCATATTGCTCTCCAGAATGGAGTTTCTACGAAGAATCACGCGGATAACACCCATGGAGATAACTGCCGCCGGAATGGAGGCAGATACTGTCATACCAACACGAAGGCCAAGGTAAGCATTGGCTGCACCGAAGATGACAGCAAGGATACATCCCATGATCACAGATGTAACTGTGAGCTCCGGAGTGACTTTCTCCGCAGGAATGTAAGGTTTGAACTCTGTGTTTTTGTTCATATTTCCTCTCCCTTTATCTATTAAATTAGTAACGTAATATAGTATAGCAAATTCCGCATTATTTTGCAAGGAATTATATCTGAGATATTATATATAATTTACAATTTTCTGTATAATTATAAGCAAATAATTGGTCACTATGCAGCTTGTATGCTAACATAGTGACCTTATTCCTTTCAATTGAATATTATATATTTTTAAAAAAATGCGTTTTTTTTTTCAGTTGTCCGCCTCCAGCTGTTTTGTCAGATATCGTCCTACGATCTTCGAGAAATTTCCGATATCACGGATATAGGCAAAATCCTTTCCCAAAAAATCTTCTTTTCCGCCGGAAGATCCTTCTCTTCGCCTGCAAATACCCCCAGAACACTGACGCCCTGGCTCCGAAGACGCCGCACCTCTGATGCAGTATCTGAAATGGCATATTTTCCCTGGTAAGGGGCCGGATTCTTTGCATTGGGACGGTTTATGATCACATCGTAGGGGCGTCCGTCACTTAAGATGATCAGGATCTTTTTTTCCTCTTCTCTCTGCAAAAGACTGTATCCCGCTGCTTTTATGGCAAGCCCGTCCCGATTGTTGGAGGAAGTCACATAATTGAAAATATCCTCATCTGCCGAAACCGGATCATCATATTCCCGGAACCTGTGCAGGATCGTATGATCCCAGAATGTGCAGTAGCTCATAACCCGATGAGGGATATCCACATTGCTCAGGGCAGAACTGATCATATAAGCCTGCAGTGCCACATCTCCCTGTCGGCTCATCTGTGAACCACTGGCATCAATCAGTATATCCACCACAAAATCCGTATTGTCTCCACGAAGAATCCTCTTAAAAAGATTTGCCTCACCGCTTCTGCCTATACGCCACAGCCTGGAAGGAACGATAGTTCCCCGGTCTGATAGGACTTCCTGGTTTTCACTTCGGATCACCAGTGCTTTTTTCAGGAGTTCAGTCAATATGGCAATATTTCGTTTTGCAATTCTGTGCTTGTCATGATAGATCCATATGTTCTTATTACGCAGACGCTTTGCATACTGGTACTGATAATTATCACGAACCGGATTTTTCAGGATTCCTTCTGTAAAATACAGGCTGCAGTCTCCGTGTATTCCCCGGCACATAAGATGGTTCATTCTTTTTTCTTCCGCAGGTGTGAGATAGGTTTTTCCAAAATTCAGTTCCACATAGGTATGAGCTTTCTGAAGAGCTTCCTCTGAAATCACCGTGATCTTGTTTTTCACCTTACGTTTTTCTTCCATATCCTGTGTCAGCGAGGAATCTTCAATATCTGTCATCCGGTCTGTGAGCTTTTCCACGTAATTTTCCAGAGCTTCCTCATACATCTCTTCATTAAGGTAGTCTTCCCAGCCAAATTCCGTCAGTTCTTCCAGGGTCACCGCCATTACCCGTTCAAGGGAACCGTTTTTCTTCTCAAAGTCCGGATCGATGACCGTATTATAGAGGCTGTCGATGATCCGAATCAGTTCCATGGTGTCTCCGCTTTCTGCACAGGCATAGATCTGATCCCGGAATGCAGACAGCTTTTTCTCCAGAGGCTGTACGCTTCCTGTAAGTACATCACGGAATACTGCAATTTTCAGCCTGTCTAACAGCTTATCGTAGGAAGGCAGGGTTTCATATTCCTGATCCAGAATATCTTCCAGAGCTTTTTTTCTCATGCGGCGAACCCCAGGGCGCTCTTCGCAGATCCGCTCTCCCACTGCCGCTTCAATACAGAGCTGTGTCAGCCCGGTCAGCTCCGTCTCAGATGCATCCAGATAGATTTTTTTTACAAGATAAAGACCAAGAAGATTTTTATCAAAATATCTGGCAAAAGCCCCCTGTTTGATTCCATCGTAAAGAGCGATCTCTTTTGAGCGGAGAAACAGCGATACATCCGGCTTCACATCCAGGGTATAATCGCCGCTTACCGTCCAGAGGAGATTACGGATCCGGTTTTCCAGCTCCATCTTGTAATCTTCTATAGAAAGTTCTTCTGTCAGATCTTTATGCATAGACATCGTCCTTTGTCCATTCTTCCGGGATCCTTGTACGGACTACATCGTCCACGATCTCCTTTTCAAAAATATCGAAGGTTTTGTTCACCACTCCCATCTGCACTGCTGCCAGGGGAGAAAGTCCTGCACGAACAATCTTCATGGCAGCCAGAAGTCCTCGAAGATCCAGCGCTTTTGTAGAGATCTCGCTGTTTACGGATTTCTTCTGAAGATCCATAAATACACCGATAAACTGTTCCACTGCCTTTTCCTTTGCCTCCGGGAACATTTTGCGGAAAATAAATCCCAGGGTTTCTTCTGTCTGCGCTGGCATATCGATCACCAGGAAACGAGAAACAAGAGCTTCGTTCAGCTCCTTTGTTCCTGCATACCCGTAGTTCATGGTTCCGATAAAACGTGCCGCTGGATGAAGGTCGATCCGGTCATAGCCCGGAACATCAATGGAGCGGCGATAGTCCAGAGTTGCATGAAGGACAGAGACCGCATCGTTCTTTGCCATATTGATCTCATCCAGAATACCGAAGCCACCATACTCGGCACACTGATAGATGCTCCCTTTTCGGAGGCAGACTTCATTGTTTACAAAGGTATCCGTTCCGATCAGGTCTCCGCTGTTTGTATTGACATGGAAAGATACATTGTAAACCGGGCGGCCAAAAGCATATGCCAGATTTTCTGCCAGGATATTTTTTCCCGTGGCCTTTGGGCCTGCAAGAAGAAGATTTTCTCCTTCCAGAAGTCCTGCAATGGACATTTCCAGGATTTCTTTTCCGTAAAACGGTATGGATGGTCTGGAAACTCTGGCTACAGCCCCCTCATCAACGTTATAATTTTTTCGAAATTCCTCAATGCCGTGGATCAGGTTTTCGGAAACGTTCTGTTCTTTTAAAAATTCTAATTCTATCATATATACTTACTCCTGAATCTGATTGAATGCCGCAGATATCCTCATCCGCAGTTATTATATGATCCTATGACGGACAACAGCTTACAGATTCTTTCTCCGCCAGGTAAAAAACGGGACAGATCTTACATCTGTCCCGTCATTTGATCTCAAAGATGCCGCTTCACCCAGGAAACATCTCTTATTTCCTGTATTTTATTTAATCGATCATACCTCAAAGATCAGATCACCGTAGGATGGCATCGGCCACATATCTTTATCTACGATCATCTCAAGCTCGTCTACAGGTTTTCTTAAAGCCTGCATTGCCGGTACCACGCTCTCTCTGAAAAATACAGCACGGTCACGTCCCTCTTCATGGGATTCCGACTCAGCGATCAGTCCGGAAAGCTTATCCATAGCTGTCTTGGTCTCAGCAAGAAGTGCGGAGGATTTTTCCAGAAGACTTGTCTGTACACTGACATCAAGTGCTGCGCTCACTGCCTTCACTGAATTGATGGACTCTGCAAGAACTGTTGTGTAACGGATCACTGCAGGGATGATCTGCTTGGTAGCAATATCCACCATGGTCTTGGCCTCAATATTGATAGCCTTTGCATAGCCTTCATACTGGATTTCTGCTCTGGACTCAAGCTCTGCTCTTGTAAATACATTAAAGGATTCAAAAAGCTTCACAGCCTTGTCTGTAGTCAGTGCAGGAATGGCATCTACCATGGACGGAAGAATCGGAAGTCCACGTCTCTTTGCCTCTGCCTCCCACTCCGGTGCATATCCGTTTCCGTTGAATACAATACGCTGATGCTGGATCGCATACTCCTTGATCAGGTCATGTACTGCAGTATCAAAATCGTCTGCTGCTTCCAGACGGTCGCATACATCGCGGAATACTTCTGCTGCAATCGTGTTCAGAACTACGTTGCACTCGGAAATGGAATCACGGGAACCAACCATACGGAACTCAAATTTGTTTCCTGTGAACGCAAACGGTGATGTTCTGTTTCGATCTGTAGCATCCTTCATGAAATCCGGAAGTGTCTTAACACCGGTATCCAGGATCTCGCCGGTCTTACTGTGTGTGGCGGTACCTGTGCTGATCAGCTGCTCCAGAACATCCTGAAGCTGCTCACCAAGGAATACGGAGATAACTGCCGGCGGTGCCTCGTTTCCTCCGAGACGTTCATCGTTTCCAACGTCTGCTGCAGACTCTCTCAGAAGATCTGCATGCTCATCAACGGCTTTCAGGATACAGGTGAGAACAAGAAGGAACTGGATATTTTCATGAGGAGTTTTTCCCGGCTCAAGAAGGTTGATCCCGTCATCCGTTGTCAGGGACCAGTTGTTGTGCTTGCCGGAGCCGTTAACTCCTGCAAACGGTTTCTCATGAAGCAGGCAGCGCATACCATGACGGCTGGCAACTTTTTTGAGGATGCGCATCATGATCTGGTTGTGATCTGCTGCAATATTTACCGGTGCGTAGATCGGTGCCAGCTCATGCTGTGCAGGTGCTACCTCGTTGTGCTGTGTCTTGGCTGTTACACCCAGTTTCCAGCACTCCTCGTTGACTTCTTTCATATATGCGGAGATTCTCTGACGGATAGTTCCGAAATAATGGTCATCCATCTCCTGTCCCTTAGGAGGCATGGCGCCGAAAAGAGTTCTTCCTGTGTAGATCAGGTCTTTTCTCTGGAGCCATTTCTGCTTGTCAACCAGGAAATATTCCTGCTCAGCTCCAACGGAAGGAGTTACTTTTTTGGAAGTTGTATTTCCGAAAAGTCGAAGAAGTCGAAGTGCCTGTGTATTAACCGCTTCCATAGAACGAAGAAGCGGTGTTTTCTGGTCAAGCGCCTCTCCTGTGTAGGAGCAGAATGCTGTAGGGATACATAAGATCCCGCCGGCTGCGTCATGACGTACAAAGGCAGGTGATGTGCAATCCCATGTTGTATAGCCTCTTGCCTCGAATGTTGCACGAAGTCCTCCGGATGGGAATGAGGATGCATCCGGCTCACCCTTGATCAGCTCCTTACCTGAAAAGCTTAAGAGTACCTTGCCGTCCTCTCTTGGCGCTGTGACAAATGCGTCATGTTTCTCGGCAGTAACACCTGTCAGCGGCTGAAACCAGTGACAATAATGAGTAGCACCTTTCTCAATAGCCCATTCCTTCATCTCATGTGCAACCACATCAGCGATCTCCATGGACAGCTCCTTACCCTCTTCTATTGTCTTTTTCAGTTCGCGGTATACCTTCTTCGGCAAACGGTCCTGCATAACAGAATCGTTAAATACATCGCAGCCAAAGATTTCCTTTACGTTGATATAATCTCCCATTTCTTCCTCCTTTTCGTTCCTGTATATCCAGTCTTTCTTATGAGGAAAGACATTTTCACCTCTGTATGATCACCTTATCTCCGGATACCCGGATCATTCTTCGCTCTTCTGGGTGATCTCCTTGATCTCCTGCATTTTCTGGTTCAGCCGGCTTTTTTCTGTTTCTTGCTGCTGGTAAGATAAAGGTTCATGGCCTCATGAAGATTATCGATTTCCACACGGGTCTGGTCTCCTCCGAACTCTCCGTCCAGCGTCCACGGAACAGCCTCCTCTGACTCGATCACAACATGCGCAGACTTAAAAGAATAGATCAGATCTGTATTATCCTCTGCAGTAAGAAGCGCAGTCATGATCTCCTGAAGCTCCAGCGGATTCTTCGGATTGGTGATCAGTGTCACCTCAAACAGTCCGTCATTCATATCCACGTTTTTTCCGGTAAGATTCTTAAATCCACCTACAGATCTGGAATTGCTGATCATACCGTAGATAAAATCATTCTCCACAGTCAGCTCATCGGAAGTTACCTTCAGATGATAGGATTTCACCTCAAAAAGCTGTTTCATTCCCTCCAGCACATAGGCAACATGTCCCAGGATATTTTTCAGATCCTGGTCCGTCTCATAGGAAACATTGGTAAACAGTCCAAACGCAGCCACATAGGCAAACGTCTGGTTATTAAATTTACCGATGTCACAGTGATAGATCTGCTCCTCCATGATCATGGAGGCAGCTGCAGTCATACTCTTCGGCATAAACAGACTGTTGGCAAAATCATTGGTGCTTCCTGCGGGGATATACCCGATCGGTGTCTGGCTGCCCACTTCCACGATTCCGGTAACCACCTCATCCAGTGTACCGTCACCTCCGCTGCAGGCGATCAGATCCACCTGATCTGCATATTCCTTCACCTGTTCATAAGCATCCTTCGGTCCCTGCGTGGCACGGATGATCACTTCGTAACCACCTTTATTAAAGATATCCACAATGTCCAGCAGATGCATCTTGATTCTTCCTTTTCCTGCTTTGGGGTTGAAAACAAAAAGCATTCTTTTTTTCATTATACAATCCTCATTTCCCGAAATGATTCGTTATGTCTATTCTTTTACTATGATAAAAAAACGATGTAAAATGTCAATCTTAACTTTTCACATCTGGTCTTACCACAGGCATCCGGGATTTTATAACAAAAAAAGTCCGAAAACCCAATAAAATTGAATCTTCAGACCTTTTGTTAAATAGCGAGAGGGGGATTCGAACCCTCGACACCACGGGTATGAACCGTGTGCTCTAGCCAACTGAGCTATCTCGCCATATTCTTTTGTAACATGGGACCTATAGGGCTCGAACCTATGACCCTCTGCTTGTAAGGCAGATGCTCTCCCAGCTGAGCTAAGATCCCATAACAGTTGTTCGTCTTAGGAACTCTTCCGTTCCGTAACTCGCTTTGCTATTATATAATGGTTTGTGACTTGTGTCAACAGTTTTTTTCACTTTTTTTAATTTTTTAAAAAATATATGCTTTTTGTATTTTTACAGTGGCAGGGAGGTCTGAAATCCCCTGCCACTGCATGCAGCTCACGTAACCCTGGTATTATCTAAAGTACTCAAC
>ENA-OPZZ01001639-OPZZ01001639.1-human-gut-metagenome-genome-assembly--contig:-NODE-1639-length-12992-cov-2.218578_pt1 | contig 12992 bp, 15 predicted proteins | sample MGYA00242487_ERZ504511 | MGnify/ENA primary metagenome ERZ504511 (study PRJEB26092, sample SAMD00036241) | human gut metagenome | host: Homo sapiens | study: EMG produced TPA metagenomics assembly of... | reverse complement strand
GTAAGGACTTTTTTCTCTGTAGGGCAGCACTGCATCCTCTGTGCCAAAGAAGCCGAAGCACGTGGCTATTCCGGCCGTCTTATACTGGCGTCCCTTCTTCACGATGCCAGCGAATGTTATATGTCCGATGTTCCAAGACCATTTAAGAAAAGTCTTCCTGCGTATCGGAAACAGGAGGAAGCTCTTTTAAACATTATCTATCAGAAATATCTAGGATCCGGACTTTCTGCCATAGAAGAGCAGAAGCTGAAGGAGATCGACAATGACCTGCTCTGGTATGACCTGAAATATCTTCTGAATGAAACACCGGACACTCCAAAACCGGTTGTCCATGTTCCGATCCAATACCGGCAATACCCTTTTTTCACAGGTAGAAGAGGAATATCGGAACCTTTTTGATCGGCTGTCTGCAAAAATCTGTAAATAGATATAACAGACACACTTTATACAATTGAAAGAAGAACCCTATATGGAACGATTGATTTTTCATGTTGACGTAAACAGTGCTTTTCTTTCCTGGGAAGCAGCAAAAAGAGTAAAGATGGGACTTCCGGATCTGAGAGACATCCCTTCCTGTATTGGCGGAGACCCCAGTAAACGTACCGGCATCGTTGTCGCCAAATCCATTCCTGCAAAAAAATACGGAATCCAGACAGGAGAGCCTATGGCTATGGCTTTTCGCAAATGTCCGAATCTTGTGGCCGTTCCATCTGACTTTGAATTATACGATAAATGTTCCAGAGCCTTCAAAAAAATTCTGTGGATCCTATGCACCGGTAATGGAATCCTTTTCCATTGATGAGGTTTTTCTGGATATGACCGGAACCTCCTATATTTACCCGGATCCAGTGGCAACTGCCCATGAGCTGAAGGATAAGATCCGTACAGAACTCGGCTTTACCGTAAATATCGGCATCTCCACCAATAAACTTCTTGCAAAAATGGCCTCTGATTTCGAAAAGCCAGATAAGGTGCATACTTTATTTCCGGAAGAAATCCCTGTAAAAATGTGGCCTCTTCCAGTGAGAGAGCTTCTTTTTCTTGGCAGATCCTCTGAAAAAAACTGCAGGATGCAGGGATCAGAACCATCGGAGATCTGGCTCATGAAAAAAAGCAAAGATACAGGCACTTCTCGGTGAAAAAGCAGGACAGCAGTTATATCAGTATGCCCGTGGCCTTGATGACTCCCCTGTGAAAGCAAAACCTGATGAAGCAAAAGGATTCAGTCTGGAAACTACATTTAACGATGATCTGATCTCACTGGAGCAGGCACTTCCGATCCTGCTGGAACAATGCGATATTCTGGCCGCCCGCATGCGCCGCAAAAAGAAAAAATGCACCTGCATTTCTGTAACCTTCCGTACCCTGGATTTTCGAAACAAATCTCATCAGACTAAACTGCCAAATGCCACCAATATCACAGAAGAGATTTACAGAAATGCCCAAAACCTCTTTCAGGAGTCCTGGATGAGACAGCCACTCCGGCTCCTGGGAGTATCATTGACCGGTCTTACGGATGATTCCTATGAACAGCTGTCCTTTTTTGAGGATACTCACAAGAAGGAACGCCAGCAGAAACTGGATGCAGCACTGGATTCCATCCGTCTGAAGTACGGAAACGACAAGGTTACCCGGGCCAGTATCATGAACAGCACTGCCCGGATCGGAAGGAAAGCAAAAGCACAAATGGAAAATGAAAGAGAGCAGTAAAGCTTGATTAAAATTACCAGTTTTTTTAAAAAAGCCCTTGCAATTTTATTCACAATGCACTATAATTTGAAGCATATCAATAGCAATTTTATTCAAAATTATTATATGTGTCTAAGGAGGAAAACAGGATGGTTGAACTGATCGTAGGAAAGAAAGGCAAAGGAAAAACAAAAGTACTGTTAGACAAAGTAAACGGAGCTGTTAAGGACGCCAACGGCAGTATTGTTTACTTAGACAAGAGCACCAAGCACATGTATGAGCTGAACAACAAGGTCCGCCTTATCGATGTTTCCGGATTTCCGGTTAAAAATGCGGACGAATTTGTAGGATTTATCTGTGGTATCCTCTCTCAGGATCATGATCTGGAGCAGGTATATCTGGACAGCTTCCTTACAACAGCCAAGCTTGAAGGAAAGGATGCAACCGAAACACTGGATCAGTTAAGTGCCATCGGTGAAACCTTCAAAGTTTCCTTTATTATCAGTATGTCTCTGGATAAAGAAGAAGTTCCGGAAGCATATCAGGATAAAATTATCTGCGCATTATAATAAAATTGAATATGAACGTCCTATTTTGTACATAAAGCATAAAAGAACGTAAATTTTTAAAGGAATCTGTCTTCAGGACGGATTCCTTTTTAACTGTAGAGGACTTTGTTTATTCTTCATTTCTGTGGTATACTGAAGAGCAGAATAAACACACAGGAGCGTTTCATATGAATCATTTACTGGAAAAAATCAAACAGAAAAATGCATCCGCATTCACCCACAGCGGAAAATTTCACGCAGACGATGTTTTTTCCGCCGCACTGCTTTTATATCTGAATCCCGAGATCACCATCACACGTGGAAACCAGGTTCCTGAAAACTATGAAGGTCTTGTTTTTGATATTGGCAGAGGACAGTATGATCATCATCAGAAAGACAGCCGTATCCGCGATAATGGCGTCCCATATGCGGCCTTCGGCCTTCTCTGGGAGAAGCTTGGACCGGAAATCCTAGGTGAGGAGCTGGCACTAAAATTTGATGAATCTTTTGTCCAGCCTCTGGATATCAATGATAATACCGGTGAAAAAAATGAACTTGCCACACTGATCGGCAATTTCAACCCGGGATGGGATTCCAAAAGCAACAATGACGAAGCCTTTTTTCAGGCAGTCAGTGTGGCAGGCATGATCCTGGAAAATAAATTCGAGCGTTACCTTGGAAACGAACGTGCAGACAGACGGGTGGAAGAAATTCTTACAGAACATGCTGCTTCCCTCGCTTCGGGCGATACCCCGGCAGAAAATACCAATATCCTTATACTTCCGGAATTTATTCCCTGCCAAAAGCGCCTTTCGGAAACCAACATTGCTTTTGTGATCTTTCCGTCCAACCGGGGCGGTTACTGTATCCAGCCACAGAAAAAAGAATATTCCATGAATTACAAATGCAGTTTTCCTTCTTCCTGGCTGGGCCTGGAAGGCGAGGAGTTGTCTTTGGTAACCGGTCTTAAAAGTGCAGCTTTTTGTCATAAAGGAGGATTTCTCATGATATGCGGAACCCTTGAGGATTCTGTTCTTGCCTGCAGGAGCAGCCTTGCCGCCTTCCATGAAGAAGCTGTGATCGTAAGCCTTGGCGGAAATAAAGAAACAGACATACTGCTTCAAAAGCTTCCGGATCTTTCTTCTGCCAGGATCGTACATCTGCCGGTTCCCCGGTTACCGGAGCTGACTCTGAACGGGATCTATGGAGAACTCTCCATGGAAAAGGCAGAATGGAAAAGCTTTATAAAAGACAGGATTAAAGAAATCCTCAGTTGCAAACCAGAAGCAGTTTTTGCAGATAATGCCATGTTTTCCCTGTATCCCATCGTTCATGCTCTGCGAAAAAAACATATTCCCGTTCTTACAGCAGTAGAAAAAGACGGACAGAAGCTTCTGGTACGGATCCCATCCGGTTCTTAAAGATCTTAAACGTGTAATTAATTGTATTTACAGATATATTCGCACTGCGTATTTATACAGAAAGAAGGCATATTTATGCGAGAAGAAAAATTTAAAATGGAAAGACAGGGGCTGATCCAGGTGGGAGATAAAGTAAAAATCTCCGAATTTCTCTCTGCCACTAACTACAGCTATATCATTGAGCCTGCAGTAGCCATGTCCGGCTGCTACAGAAACGCAGACCGCATCAGATCCAAAGAGGGAATCATCAAAAGCATTGAGCATACGCCACGCGGCTTTATAGTTACTGCAGAATTTGACGAATAAACATAGTATCCATCAGATAAAATCCGGCAATTAGCAATCTGCCGGATTTTTCGCTGAAAAACTGGCTGATTTATTCTGGATTATATTATAGGAATCTGGTATTATAGAGAAGATATTTGTGTAATTTCCCTAATTATCAGGAAATTATAAATTTTTAGAACAGAGGTGTAATATTATGAGCTGGTACAACGAAGCAATCTTCTACCATATTTATCCACTTGGACTTACAGGCGCTCCAAAAGAAAATGATTACGGAACTCCTGTACATCGACTGAACACACTGCTGCCGTGGATCAACCACATCAAAGAGATCGGATGTACTGCCTTATATATAGGGCCGCTTTTTGAAAGTGTCGGACATGGCTACGAGACAACCGATTACAAAAAACTGGATTCCCGTCTCGGAACCAATGAAGATCTCACCAATTTTGTAAAAGCCTGCCATGAAAAAGGCATCCGTGTGATCTTTGATGGTGTATTCAACCATACAGGCCGTGATTTCTTCGCTTTTAAGGATATCCAGAAAAACCGTGAGCATTCCCCTTACGTTAACTGGTACTGTAATGTAAATTTCGGCGGAAATACCGAATATAATGACGGTTTTTCCTATGAAAACTGGGGATGGATACAATCTTCTTGTAAAACTGAACCAGCGCAATCCGGAAGTACAGAACTATATCTGTGATGTGATCCGTTTCTGGGTTTCCGAATTTGATATTGACGGAATCCGCCTGGATGCCGCTGATGTACTGGATTTTGATTTTATGCGGATTCTCCGCCATACCGCAGACGAGGTCAAGAAAGATTTCTGGCTTATGGGAGAGGTTATTCACGGAGATTACAGCCGCTGGGTAAACGGGCAGACTCTCCACAGTGTAACCAACTATGCCCTTCACAAAGCACTTTACAGCGGACATAATGACCACAACTATTTTGAAATCGCTCATACAGTAAAATATCTTCAGAATATGGGAGATCTTGACCTCTACAATTTCGTGGACAACCATGACGTAGAGCGAATTCATACCAAATTGCAGAACAAAGCACATTTTGCTCCTGTACATGTACTTCTTTATACTTTACCTGGCGTTCCAAGCATTTATTACGGCTCAGAATTTGGTATTGACGGAAAAAAAGGAAAAATTTTCCGATGCCAGCTTACGTCCGGCACTTGATCTTAACGATTATGCGGATGCTGCAACAAAGAACCCTATGTACTGCACTGATCGCAGCCCTCGGAAAGGTCCGCCAGGGAACTCCTGCATTAAGCTACGGTTCTTACGCAGACTGGCTCTTACAAACCGTCAGTTTGCCTTTGCAAGAGATCTGGAAGGCATACGAGTGATCGTTACTGTGAATAATGATGACAGTGATGCAGAGATGAACCTTCCAACTGGAAGTGCACCGGAATACGTAGGTGCTCTCACAGGTCAGAAGGTTTCCGCACAGAGCGGACGGATCCGTGTCCGTGTTGCAGCAAACAGCGGTGAGATTTGGATTCCTGCAGGAGATATGCCGGAATATAAACCGGTTCAGACTGATGTTCCGGAAACTGCTGCAGCAAAAGAGAACGAAGACGCTGCATCTGAGGCAGAAGAGGAGCAGAAGGCTGAAAACAACACTGTAACAGAAGCTGCCCCGGAAAAAGAAGCTTCAAACGCTGAAAATCCAGATAAAGCTTCTGACAATACAGCAAACTCGGCGGATGTTCCGTCAACTCCTGAAGCAGAGTCCTCCAATCTACAGGAAACGACCGCTACACCAAATCCGCACAAAACACCGGAAGAAATGACAGTAGGCGAACTTCAGGCTGCTATCTTTGCAAAAATGGCAGGAAACGGCCCTGTAGACGATCAGATGAAAAAGACCGTATACGACAACATCTGGCATGATTCTCTTGTAAACTGGCTGAAGAGCTTCCGATAGGAAAAAATAATAAAGTAAGATTCCATAAAAAACAAGGCAATCCGATCATATCTTATGCGGTAAGCCTTGTTTTTTTGTGAAAAAAGATATTTATTTCACATAATATATATTATGTAAAGTTATGATCCTGTTATTCTATAATTTAAGAGAAAAAAAACAGCAGAGATTTCTACCTTAAACAGGCCAGAAATCCCCACTGCTTTTATCATTCTGTTTATTATCTCTCATCAAAAGGTACAAAATCTGCATGATGCCCCACATACTTATAAGCAGGACGGATGATCTTATTGGCACTGATCAGTTCTTCCAGACGATGTGCACTCCAGCCAGGCATACGTGCGATGGCAAAGATCGGAGTAAAAAGTTCTTCCGGAATACCAAGCATTGAGTAAACGAAACCACTGTAGAAGTCAACATTTGCGCAAACATTTTTGAACAGCCTTCTGTGTTCCATGATCAGCTTTCCGGCAATACTCTCAACCTTATCATAGAGCTTAAATTCCTCCATCATTCCTTTTTCCTCTGCAAGAGCCTGTGCAAAACGCTTCAGGATCACTTCTCGCGGATCGGAGAGTGTATAAACTGCATGTCCCATACCATAGATCAGACCTGCATGATCAAATGCTTCTTTATTCAGTATTTTCTGCAGATATGCTGTGATCTCCTCATCACTTTCCCAGTCCTTTACATTGGTCTTCAGATCTGTAAACATGTTCTGGACCTTCAGGTTGGCGCCACCATGACGCGGTCCCTTCAGTGAACCGATGGATGCAGAGGTAGAAGAGTAGCTGTCTGTTCCGGAAGATGTTACTACATGTGTGGTAAAAGTAGAGTTATTACCACCACCGTGCTCTGCATGAAGTACAAGTGCGATATCAAGAACCTTGGCCTCAAGCTCTGTATATTTGCCGTCCGGACGAAGCATCAGAAGGATATTCTCGGCAAGTGAAAGCCCCTTCTGCGGATTGCGGATAAAAAGTGTCTCATCTTTACGGAAATGACGGTATGCATGGTAGGAGTAAACCGCGATCTCAGGAAGCTTGGCGATCAGTTCCAGAGACTGGCGGAGTACATTCTCCACAGAAATATCTTCCGGGTTATCATCATATGTATAGAGAGCAAGTACGCAGCGCTCCATAGCATTCATAATATTGGCATTGGTTCCCTTCATGACAACGTCACGGACAAAACGTCCTCCCAGATCCTCCATGTCAGAAAGAAGCTCAAGAAAGCTGGAAAGCTCTTCCTTGCTGGGAAGCTTACCGAAAATCAGAAGATAGATCGTCTCTTCAAAGCCAAAACGTCTGTCCTTCAATCCGTTTACGATATCCTGCACATTGATTCCCCGGTAATACAGTGCACCGTCTGCAGGAATACGTCTGCCATTGACCAGCTTATAGCCGGTAACATCGGAAATCTCAGTAAGCCCTGTGAGAACACCTTTACCTGCGGAATCACGAAGTCCTCTTTTTACATCGTATTCCACATAAAGGTTGGGATCGATGTGATGATTCTCTACCAGTTCCTTTTCAAAGAATTTCATTCTGCCTTTCAGCTGTTCGGAGTCCTCCAGACTCATCATTTCATGCTTTTTTTCCATAATTTTTTCCTCGTTTCCCCATTGTATATTAAAAAACACTGATACAGTTAAGATTGGTTACATCTTTGTAATCAGTGTTCGGGTATGGCATACATTTGTGTTCACCTGGTTAATAATTTTACAGTAAAAGCTCCGAAAATGCAAGAGGGTATTTCTTTTTTCGTGTATAAATATTCATAATCTGACCTATTTCATCTATTAGTAAATTTATTCACCAAAATCTGTCTGGTTTCCATACCGAACCTGTGTTATGATTGTTCTGTGGCTTTTCTTATAATAGTAGAAGGGAGAATTAAAAAGAAATGCAAAGCAGCATCAACAACATTTACCGGCTGGATGGAACCGTTCCCATTGCCAAAGCGATTCCTTTTGGGCTTCAGCACATCCTTGCCATGTTTGTTTCAAATCTGACACCGATCACGCTGATCGCAGCCTCAGCTCAGCCGGCTCTTACCCAGGCCCAGATCGCAATTCTGCTTCAAAATGCTATGTTTGTGGCGGGAATTGCTACTCTGATACAGCTGTATCCATTATGGAAGATTGGTTCCAGACTTCCGGTGGTAATGGGAGTCAGCTTTACCTTTGTCACCGTTTTAAGCACTGTTGCAGCTAATTACGGCTATCCTGCCGTGATCGGTGCGGTTATGATCGGCGGTATCATGGAGGGAACTCTTGGTCTTCTTGCAAAATACTGGCGTAAGATCATTACACCGGTTGTAGCAGCTTCTGTCGTAACTTCTATTGGATTTTCACTGTTTACTGTAGGCGCAAGATCCTTTGGCGGCGGCTATAGCGAAGACTTCGGTTCTGCCCGAAACCTTCTTCTTGGTATCCATTACACTTGCAGTGTGCCTTCTCTGGATGTCCTCAGCAAAGGGTATTTAAAACAGTTATCTGTACTGGCTGGACTGGTAGTAGGATACATAATTGCCATCTTTATGGGAAAAGTCGATCTTGGTTCTATCTTATCCGGTGGCCTTATCTCTCTGCCTCACCTACTTCCCGTAAAACCTGAATTCCATGCAGGAGCCATTGTTTCCACCTGTATTATCTTCCTGGTATCTGCGGCAGAGACCATCGGTGATACCTCTGCACTGGTTTCCTCCGGACTGGACCGTGAGATCGCCGGAAAAGAAATTTCCGGTTCTCTCGCCTGTGATGGTTATGCCTCCACAATCTCTTCTCTGTTCGGATGTCCTCCGGTAACATCCTTCTCACAGAATGTAGGACTAGTTGCCATGACAAAGGTTGTAAACCGTTTTACCATTATGACAGGAGCTGTATGTATGATCCTGGCCGGACTGCTGCCGCCTATCGGAAACTTTTTCGCCTCACTTCCGGATTCTGTTGTCGGCGGATGTACCATTATGATGTTTGGTTCTATCCTGACATCCGGTGTACAGATGATCGCTTCCTGCGGTTTTTCACAGAGAAATATCACTATTGTTTCTCTTTCTCTTGCTGTCGGAATCGGATTCACCACAGCAAGCGAGAGCGGGATCTGGAATATTTTCCCGTCGATCATACAGTCCGTTTTTGCGCAAAATGTAGTTGCTGTTGTATTTATCATATCCATTGTTTTAAGCTGTATCCTGCCTGAAAACATGGACATTGAAAAGATCAAGGAATAGGGATGTAAAAATGTTTAAAATTCTCATTGCGGAAGATGACCTGGAACTCCGCCAGCTTTTCCGGCATGTCCTCTTAAAAAACGGTTATACAGTAAAAGGGGTCTCTGACGGGCAGGAAGCGCTGGATGCCCTGGAAAAAGATTATTACGATCTGATCATTTCGGACATAATGATGCCCAACATGGATGGCTATGAACTGGTCCGCTCACTCAGAGATGCCGGAGATTCCATTCCTGTACTTATGGTCACTGCCAAAGATGCTTTTGATGATATGCGTATGGGATTTCTGTCCGGTAGCGATGATTATATGGTGAAACCGGTCAATATCAATGAACTGGTTTTGCGGGTAGGTGCACTTCTCCGCAGAGCACAGATGATCAATGAGCGGAAACAGCGAATCGGAGATACCATTCTGGAATGCGATTCCCTGACAGTATCCACCTCCTCGGAAAGTATGGTACTTCCTCAGAAAGAATTCATGCTCTTATATAAGATGGTTTCCTTTCCGGGAAAAATCTTTACCCGGCAACAGCTTATGGATGATATCTGGGGATATGATTCCGCAAGTGATGCCCACACAGTAGATGTCCACATCGGAAGGCTTCGGGAACGCTTCCGCGATAATCCGGATTTTAAGATCATGACGATCCGTGGAGTCGGATATAAGGTGATAAAGGCATGAAAAAGAAACCCTTCATAAATTTAAGCATTCGTTTACGTTTTATCTTTATGATCATGTCGGAGCTTGTCTGTGTATCTCTGATATCCTGGCTCGTTATGGATGTGCTGCATATTTCAGACGTTCCGAACATCGTATGGATCATCCTGGCCAGCGTGGCCGCAGGGGTGTCCTTAACAACTTCCTCAGTATCCGGTATTTCGGGCCTGTACTAAAGCTGAAAAAAAGCCATGCAACAGGTTGCAGAAGGCGATTTTTTCCGTCCGACTGGAAACTGAAAAGCAAATGAAGGAAATCCGGGATATTTATTCTAATTTCAATCTGATGGTCCAGGAACTGGAAGCAACGGAGATTCTGCAGACAGACTTTGTTTCCAATGTTTCCCACGAATTTAAAACTCCCATCAGTGCCATCGAGGGTTATGCAACTCTGCTGCAGGATGATGACATGCCTATATCAGAAGAGCAGGAGCAGTACATCAACAAAATCCTTTTTAACACCAGAAGGCTTTCCCACCTGGCAGGAAATATCCTGCTGCTGTCCAAAATCGAACACCAGTCGATCCAGACCCGTCAGAATTGGTACCGTCTGGATGAACAGATCCGACAATCCATTGTTATGATGGAACCGAAATGGTCAGAAAAAGAAATTGAATTTGATGTGGACATGATGGATGTGGAGTATCTTGGAAACGAAAATCTCATCTGTCATGTATGGGACAATCTGATTTCCAATGCTATCAAATTCAGTCCCTGTGGTGGTACGATCTATATCCGGATGATGCCGGAAGGAGAAAAGATCCGTTTTTCCATAGAAAACGAAGGCCCCCAGATCAGTGAATACTCCATGAAACATATTTTTGACAAATTTTACCAGGGCGACAGTTCCCATAAACAGGAAGGAAACGGTCTTGGACTTGCCCTTGTAAAACAGATCCTGAACCTGTGCAAGGGAACCGTTTCCGTGGAAAATATTCCCGGAAGCGGCTGTCGTTTTACTGTTATACTGTAAAACAAATACTTTACACATATCCATAAACCCAAAAAACAGCGGACACCTTATTTTTCATGAGGTTCTTCCGTTGTTTTTTATTTTATATAAACTTTTTCATAAACTTCAACAATTGTTGAGAAACAGTTGATGTTAAGTTGCAGATCATCTTTTAAAGTATAGAATAGTTATTTATGAAAAAATACAGGAGATATGGAATATGTTATTAAAAAAATGCACCTGCCTACCGGAAAGCAGAAAAGGAAGATTTTTCAATGATCCGGGAATTTATCCGAAGAAACTATAAAGACCGCTGGGAGTTTGAAGAAACACATACCGAAAAACGTCTGACCAGACTTTTCTTTTACACCTATATGATATACAGAGATAGCGTTACCGTGGCAACCTACCGTGATCAGGTAGTTGGGGTGCTCATTACCGGTAAAGACTCTCATGGCCATTTTGCCCCGGTTTTCCGTATGAAAAAAGGCTATCATTTCCTGCGCCTGAAATTTACTAAGGAAGGCAGGAAGAATCTGGAGCATTTTAACAAACTTCAGGATATGAAAAAACAATTGACTGTTTCCCCGGAGAAACCGACTCCCGGAAATATCCTCTTTCTTTATGTAAGCAAAGATTACCGCAGAAACGGAATCGGTACCGGGCTTCTCAAACAGATTTCAACAGAGAAGGATACGGATTATTCCATATATATGGACCAGCTGGATCAAAGAACATTTATGGAAAGTCATGGTTTCGTAAAGAAAAACGAGGTTTCTCAGATGCGGGAGCTGAACAAAAAACGTTTCCGGGAAAGTGTAGCTCTTTATAAAAAAGAACCGCATTGCGAAACACATTCATGAATTACGCAGGAGATAAATGGAAAATGAAAAAAATTGGAATCATGGCTGACAGCCACAGTGGCATTTTAAAACAAGAAGCAGAGGAACTGGATATTCATGTCCTTCCTATGCCTTTTTATCTGAATGGAGAACTGTTTCATGAAGACCTGGATTTTTCCAGAAAAGGATTTTATGAAAAGCTACGTGAAGGAGCAGATGTTTCAACTTCACAGCCTTCCCCACAGGAAGTTATGGAAATGTGGGACGAAATGCTTTTATCCTATGATCAGATCCTCTACATTCCGTTGAGCAGTAGTTTAAGCGGTTCCTGCATGACTGCTGCCGCCTTGTCTCAGGAACCCAAATACGAAAACAAAGTGTTTGTGGTAGATAACGGGCGTGTTTCCACACCCCTTCACCGTTCCATTCTGGATGCGATAGACCTGGTGGAAGATGGATATACAGCACCGCAGATCAAGGATATTCTGGAAGCATCCCGCGAAAAAACCGTGATCTATGTCGGATTAAGCACACTGGAATATCTGAAAAAGGGAGGCCGTATCAATACCACCACAGCACTGGCCGCAAGTCTTCTCAATATCAAACCGGTTATGAAATTTGGGACCGGTAAACTGGATGTTTTCCAGAAATGCAGAGGCATGAAAAAATCAAGAAAAGCCATGATCGATGCTATGCACAGAGAATTGGAAACAACTTTCAAAAAAGAATATGATGCCGGAAAAGTATATCTTATGGCTGCATCCAGCAGTACTGCGGAAGTTACCGCAGACTGGATCTCACAGATCCGGGAAAGCTTTCCGGGAATGGATGTGATGTGTGATGATCTTTCCCTTGGACTTTCCTGCCATATTGGCCCAGACGGACTGGGAATCGGATGTTCCTGCATGCCTTTATAAAAAACGTCTCAATATTTTCTGCAAATAATCCAGGGTTGTGGTATGATATTGTTATCAATACATAACAGGCAGATTTTATCTGTTATTATAGCACTTCCAACCATTCATGTTCTGCACAGCTGAACTTGATGCAGTAATTTCTGGGAGTGCTATGATCAGAAGGGAGAAATTATCATGGCAAAAACAATTAAAGAATTAACACGGATCTTCTTCAGGCACCATCTGCATGCAAAGAAGTAAAAGAAGCGGCACAGAATTATCTGGATGCGGCAGGAACTGAGAAAGAAGCAGATGCGGCAACTGCTTACGTAAAAGAGCTGGAAGCAGATATCATGCCCATCGACGGACTGATCTCTTTTGCAGGTTCTGACATGGGCGCACAGGTATTTGGCGCAGATGACGCAAAAAAGATCCTGGCTCACGCTGAGGAGATCAAAGCTTCC
>ENA-OPZZ01001632-OPZZ01001632.1-human-gut-metagenome-genome-assembly--contig:-NODE-1632-length-13078-cov-5.349317_pt1 | contig 13078 bp, 15 predicted proteins | sample MGYA00242487_ERZ504511 | MGnify/ENA primary metagenome ERZ504511 (study PRJEB26092, sample SAMD00036241) | human gut metagenome | host: Homo sapiens | study: EMG produced TPA metagenomics assembly of... | reverse complement strand
GATATGTAAAGACTAATTTTTTAAATAAATATCTTGTTCATTAGCGTAATAGTTAATACCTGCATCTCCTAAAACAATCATAAGATCATCTCTTGTTGTTTTATTTTTACAACAAAATGCATAAACTTCACTAAAATCCCCATGTTTATCACCTGTTATATAAATCATAATTTCTCCTATTGATATTGTTTTAATGTCTTTTCAATTCTTTTTTTCATTTCTTCTTGTAAAGAATAAGGTTTAATAACTGTAATTTTATCTTGTAACATCATTAACCATCCTATTAATCCTTCATTAATTAAAACATCTTTTACTATTAAGTGATAACGATTTTCATAATCCTTTGTCACACGATTATCTTGTCCAAACTTATCTACCACTTCTTTAATAATCGATTGATCAAAACTAATCTCTAAATCTTCATTTTTCTCCGGAAATATACATATTAATTGGATTATCAATTTGTTCTACATCAAATTGTTCTCCTTCAAAATATTTACTTTTATGATTTCTTACAAGTCTCATACGATCCAATCGATAAAGAGATAAACTATCTGGTCTTTTATCAAAATAACCAATCACATAATATTTAGAATTATTTTGAATGAGTTTATACGGAGAAATAATATAAAATTCTTTATTATCTTGATGATTACCATGGATATTTGATATTTCTACCAACCTATTTCTTTTTATTTCATAATTAACATACTTAAAATAAATATTTTTCTTTTCATTAATAGCTTTAATAATGGTTGTCATATTTAATAGCAAATCATAATTTCTTATATCATTTTGTCTAATTGTTTGATTTTGAATACGAGATAATTGTTTATTTGAACTTAATATTTGTAATTTTGTAAGTAGTATATTTACTTCTTTTTGATCTAAATCATTATTATAAAGAATACTATCCCATAAATATTGTATTTGTCCATCATTAAAGAATTCTTCATTTATTGTATAGCCTTTACGATGTTTAGTCTTAATGATTTCTTTTTGATAAATATACTTCGATAATTCATTAATATTTTTTATAGCTTGATAAACCGTTTTAACATCAACTTTGATTCGATATTTTTCTTCAAGTTGCCCTTTTATTTCAATAGCAGGTATATAATCTAATGATTCTTTGATAATAAGATATGTGTAATAGAGTCTGTCCATAGTTTTCTCCTATCTTGCATAATTAAGTGAATATGTCTTGTCTTTATGATACAACATTTCATAACGATATGGTGAATAATTATAAAGAGATTTTTCAAAGCGTTTAAAGGCTTCATCAAGTGTTACAAATGGTAAATGAAAATAAGCTTGTTTATATTGTTTTTCTAATAAAAGAATAAGACTTGCTTGATAATGCATTTGTTCATCACTCATCATTTTATAATGTGTCATACCTAAAATGACTTGATTGAGTTGATTCATTTTAAATGTAAGCAAATGCCTTACTAGACAATAAATTTTTATATTAAAATCACTATGATCTAAAATATAATAAAATAAATTATATTTATATTCGACTAATGGTTTAAAATGTTGATTGATTAATAAATTCATCATGACTAAATGATATTCCATTTCATTATAAGATAAGCAACAATCAATATATCTTTTAATATTTGAAAAAAGCCATAATTGAATATCTTTTCTTTTATTTAATTTTCTTTTTAATTGAAAAATCATCAATACACGTATTCATTAAATCATAAATACCTTGTTGATAAATTCCGTCACTATGAATTAATAAATATGTTTTTACCTCCATAATTGATACATCTGTCATTTGTTCATAACTTTTAACTACCATTAAATCATCCCCTTTCTTTATCTATATTATAGGGAGATGATGATTTTTATGATTAATTTGTATCTGTTTTAAAACCAAAAAAAAGGAGTTAAATAACTCCCTTATTTTCTAAGAATTTTCTAATTTTCTTTGTTGCTGCTTTAAGTTCTTCTAAACTATAAGCATAAGAAACACGAATATATCCTTCTCCTGCTTCACCAAAAGCACTTCCTGGCACACAGGCTACTAACTGATCATTTAATAATTCTTCACAGAATTGTTCTGATGTAAGCCCTGTTGATTTAATACATGGGAAAACATAGAAAGCACCTTGTGGTGTAAATGTTTTAAGTCCCATTTCATTAAATGTTTTGACTAAGAAGTTTCTTCTTGCAAGATAAGCTTGTCGCATTTTTTCAATTTCTTCATCACAATGTCTCATCGCTTCAATGGCTCCATATTGAGCACATGTTGGTGCTGACATAATGACATATTGATGAATTTTTTTCATCATTTTAACTAGATATTCATTCGCAAGAACATAACCTAAACGCCATCCTGTCATCGCATAAGCTTTAGAAAAACCACTGACAAGAATAACTTGATCTTTGATTTCATCAAAAGATGCAATTGAACAGAATTTATGTTCATAAGAAAGTTCTGCATAGATTTCATCCGTAATAATCATAATTCCTGATTCTTTAAAGATAGGAACTAATTTTTCATAGTCTTCTCTTGTCATGAATCCACCTGTTGGATTACTTGGGTAGTTTAAAAGAATGGCCTTTGTTTTTTCATTGATAGCTTCTTTTAAAAGTTCAGGTGTTAATTTAAATTCATTTTCTTCTGTTAAAGTAATGTTTCTTACCACTCCACCAGCAAGTGCAACACCCGGTGTATAAGCAACATAACTTGGTTGTAATAAAATGACTTCATCACCTGGATTAATAATTGTTCTAAAGGCTAAATCGATTCCTTCAGATCCCCCAACAGTGACAATACATTGTTCTGGTTTATAATCTAAATTAAATCTTCTTTTTTGATATTTACAAATTTCTTTTCTTAATTCTAATAATCCTTGATTTGCTGTATAGAATGTTTTTCCTTTTTCAATTGAATAGATTGCAGCTTCTCTAATTGTCCAAGGGGTTGCAAAATCAGGTTCACCTACCCCTAAAGAAATAACACCTTCCATTTGATTAGCTAAATCAAAAAATTTACGAATTCCACTAGGTGGAATATCTTTTACAACAGGATTAACAATTTTTTCAAAATCCATTATGGAGTTACCAATAATCTTTCTGCTGCATCTTTATTATCATCCTCAACAAGTCTACCCATGTTTTTATATTGTTTTAAAACATACATTGTGGCTGTTCTTTCAATACCTTCAATAACCGCTAAACGACTATTAACGAATTTAGCAACTTCCACCATTGTTTTTCCTTTAACAATTAATAAAAACTCATAATTTCCCGCTAATAAATACATTGTATCTACTTCTGGAAAATTATAGATTTTTTTCGCAATACGATCATATCCATAATCTCTTTCAGGTTTCGCATTAACTTGAATCACAGCTGTACACACATCGTGGTTTGTTTTATCCCAATTGATCAAAGTATGATAACCATAGATTGTTTTATTTTTTTCTAAATCTTTAATTGTCTTATCAACATTTTCTTCTGTTTCGTTTAAGGCGGCCGCAAGATCAACGACTTCCATTTTCGCGTTGTTTTCAATTAATGATAAAAGTAAATTTTCATCCATATCCTCTTCCTCCTTATTATGACTCTAATTATATACTAATTTAGAGGTAAGGTAAATTGAATTTTTATTAGAAATAAGAGGAGTTGTTGCTTGTCTAGATAAGTAAAGTGTTCTATAATAAATATGAGGTGAAATTATGATTATACAAAGTAAAAAAGTCTGGATTGCGGATCAATTCACGCCAGCACAATTAGAATTAGAAGATGGAATTATTAAAGAAATATATCCTTACAATGAAAAAGAAGTTACGAAAGATTATGGAGATTTAAGAATTCTTCCTGGCTTTATTGATATTCATTGCCATGGAGCTTATGGTTTTGATACAAATGATGCTGATCCTGAAGGATTAAGAAAATGGGCAAAAGGAATCGTTGATGAAGGAGTTACTTCTTTCCTTGCAACAACTCTTACTCAAAGTGAAGAAGTTCTTACAAATGCGGTAAGTAATGTCGCAAAAGTTGTGGAAGAAGGTTATGAAGGTGCTGAAATCTTAGGAATTCATTTTGAAGGTCCTTATTTAAATAAAGCACATAAAGGTGCTCAACCTGAAGAATACTGTGTTAAACCTGATATTGAACAATTTAAAAGATATCAAAAAGCTGCTCATGGTTTAATTAAATATATTACTATGGCTGTTGAAAATGATGAAGATTACGCTCTTACAAAATATTGTAGTCAAAATAATGTGGTCGTAAGTATTGGACATTCAAATGCAACTTATGAACAAGCTGTTCAAGCATACGCTCATGGAGCAAGAAGTATGACTCATGTTTATAATGCAATGACACCATTTACGCATCGTGCAAATGGTCTTGTTGGTGGTGCTTTACGTATTAGAAATATGTATGGAGAAATTATTTGTGATGGAAATCATTCTACTCTTGCCGCTTTAAATAATTTCTTTACTTCTAAAGGACCTGATTACAGTATTATGATTACAGATTCCTTAATGTGTAAAGGATTTCCTGTAGGTACTAAATTTGATTTTGGTGGACAAGAAGTTGTCATTTATCCAGATGGTAGTGCTCATTTAGTAGAAGCAGGAAACTTAGCTGGTTCTACTTTAAATGTAAACAAAGGATTAAAAATCTTAATTGAAGATGCATTAGTTCCTGTTAATTACGCGATCAATGCATGTACATCAAACCCAGCAAGATGTTTACATGTTGATGATCGTAAAGGAACAATTGGCGTTGGTTATGATGCTGATCTTGTTGTTTTAGATAGAGATTATGAAGTTGTACAAACTTATTGTAAAGGCGTTGGGCAAAAATAAGATTTTGAGATGCTTCATGCATCTCTTTTTTTTCTTATATAGAAAGCTTTTTATAGTCATTTTATGGTACAATTGTTTCAAAAGGAGGCGATTTTGTGTATCGTTTTTATGTATCAAGTTACGCTAAAGGAAAAGAAAAAGGTCTTTATGTATGTACTTTAGATGAAACTAAAAATGAACTTCATTTAAATAAACATATTCCTACCGAAGATTTTCCTTCTTATGTTATTAAAAAAGATGATTATCTTTATGTATCTTTAAAAGATGCACGTGTTGGTGAAGGAGGAGGTGTCGCAAGTTATCATATTGAAGAAGATGATTTAAAACAACTTTCTTTTTATAATTCCCATGGTCGTTCTTATACTCATTTATGTTTAAGTCCTGATCAAAAATATTTATTTACAGCCAATTATCACGTTGGAGCAACAGCTGCTTTCCCTTTAAAGGATCATAAAATTGGAGATAAACTTTCAGTTGTTCACCATCATGGCTCAGGAATTGATTTACTTAAAAGACAAACAAGTCCTCATGCTCATTATGTAGGAATTACTCCTGATCATAAATATCTTTACAGTGTTGACCTAGGTGCTGATAAAATTGTTATGTATGAATTTATTAATGAAAAATTACAAGAAACATCATTTAGTCAATCTGTGATTCCTGGTAGTGGGCCTCGTCATATGATTTTTTCTCATGATGGTAAATATTGTTATCTCGTCAATGAAATTAGTAACAGTATTATGGTTTATCAATATCATGATGGACACTTTACTTTGATTCAAGTTATTCATTGTGTACCTCGTCATTTTCATGGCTTTTCAAGTGCTGCTGCTATTCATATGACATCAAGTGGTAAACATATTATTGTTTCCAATCGTGGACATGATAGCATTGTCCTTTATCGCGTTAATCAAGAAACAGGAAAAATCACTTTACTTTATATGGTGCATACTGGAAAAGGACCTCGTGATTTTAATATTATTGATGATCGTTATATTGTTGTTGCAAGTCAAGAAGAAGATTGTTTAGAGCTTTATACATTTGATGAAGAAAAAGAAGAAATTAAGCCTACAGGAAATACTTTAGATATTATTCAACCTGTTTGTGTAGCTTTATAAAAGGAGAAAGATTATGAAATACGAAATTGTTGGAGATACTCTCCCTGTTGTTATTTGTCACTTAAATAAAGGTGAAAAAATGATTAGTGATAGTGGTGCTATGGCTTGGATGGATCCATGTATGAAAATGGAAACAAACGGTGGTGGTGCTGGTAAAATCATCGGTAGAATGTTTTCTGGTGAAACTTTATTTAGAAATAGTTATACGGCAAATGAAGATGGTTTGATTGCCTTTGCCTCAAGTTTCCCTGGAAAAATTGTCGCTATTGATGTAGATCCTGGAAAAGAAGTCATCATTCAAAAATCTGCTTTTCTAGCTAGTGAAGAAAATGTAGAAACATCGGTTTTCTTTAATAAGAAATTTTCTTCTGGTATATTTGGTGGTGAAGGTTTTATTTTAACAAAGGTTTCAGGACATGGAACATGTTTTATTGAAATTGATGGAAGTACCGTAGAATATAATTTACTACCAGGTCAACAAATGGTTATTGATACCGGTTATCTTGCAATGATGGATGCTACTTGTAAAATGGATATCCAATCAGTTCCTGGTTTAAAAAATAAATTTTTAGGAGGAGAGGGATTATTTAATACCGTGGTTACTGGTCCTGGTAAAATTGTGGTTCAAACAATGCCTATTTCAGCAGTAGCAAATTCACTTGCAAAATTTTTCCCTCAAGGTAAATAATGAAGAAATTGTTTTGTTTTGATATTGATGGTACTTTAAGGACAACCACAGATCATCAAATACCAGAAAGTACCATCAAAGCCTTAAATTTATTAAGAGAAAAAGGTCATCTTTTATTAGTATCTACAGGTAGAAGTGTTGACTCTTTAAAGAATACTCACATTTATGATACTTTTGCCTTTGATGGGTATGTATGCAATAGTGGACAAGCTTTATTAGATAAAAATTTAAAACTTATTCACAAAGAAAGTTTATCTACAACTGTTGTTTTAAAAGCTTTAGACGCTTCTAAAAAACACAACATTCCTTTAGCTCTTAAATGTACACCAAGAATTATTAATATGGAACCCAATGAAAATGTCATTCGTTCATGTAATTATTTCAATAATCCAATTCCCCCTGTTGGTAGCTATACCAATCAAGAAGTAGGTGCCATGATTGCTTATGGTCCTTTAGATTATGACTATCAAGAATTTAAAGATATTGAAGAACTTGATGTGATGGTAGGAGAAAGTAGTTATGCTGATATTACTATTAAAGGAATTTCTAAAGCAACTGGCATTGCTTATTTTATGAAGTTATGGAATATGAAAAGTTATGTAGCTTTTGGGGATTCTTTAAATGATGTTGAAATGTTTAAACATGCTTCTTTTTCGATTTGTATGGGACAAGGAAATAATGAGTTAAAGAAATTAAGTGATTTTGTGACAACTTCTATTGATGAAGATGGTATTTATTATGCATGTAAAGAATTAGGCTATATCTAAAATAGCCTTTTTTATTTCGTCTAAGTTCTTACCTATTAAAAGTAAATCAAAGAGTTCTTCATATTGTTTGGTTGATAGATTTTCTAAAAAAATTGGATCTACATCAGGGAAGCGAATAAGGAAAAGTTTGAGAGCATTTCTTCTTGCAATCAGTTTTTTTATTTTTCAAAAGAAGTATTTTCTTGATTCATAAAAAGCTTCCTTCTTTCATTATAGAAAAATATATTTTTTTATAAATGGACAGATAGTCCAAAATACTCCTTAAAATTATGCCAAAATAAAAATGGTCTTTCGACCATTTTTTAATTATCTTAGTTTTGTAATATCAATTAACGATGGCACACCATGTTTACGTTTTTCAAGTGAATCAATAAGTGCTTTTGCTGTATCAAGTGAAGTATAAATTGGAATACCAGCTTCTACAGCAAAACGTCTAATTAAGAAGCCATCTTTTAAGTTATCATTTCTTGTTGGAATATCGATTACTAAATCAACTGTATCCGTAAACATTAAATCAAAGATTGTATTTGTTTTTTCACAAATACGATTGACAAAATGTACAGGTACATCATGTTCTTTTAAGAATTTATATGTTCCTTCTGTTGCATATAAATCATAACCAAACATATAATATTGTTTAGCGATTGGTAAGAATTCTTCTTTAGAAGAATCTTTAATTGTACAAATGATATTCTTTCTCTTAGGTAATTGAATACCTGTTCCCATGAATGCCTTATAAATAGCTTCATCTAAGTTTTTAGAAATACCTAAAACTTCACCTGTTGATTTCATTTCAGGTCCTAAAGAAATTTCTGCACCTTTGATTTTTTCAAATGAGAACACTGGCATTTTAACTGCAATTGTTTCTTTTTCCGGAACAATTCCATAAGAATATCCTTGTTCTTCAATTGTATGTCCCATAATAGCTTTTGTTGCAATGGCAACAATTGGGATATCTGTAACTTTTGAAATATAAGGAATTGTTCTTGAAGATCTTGGGTTAACTTCAATAACATAAACTTGATCTTCATAAACAATGAATTGAATATTGATTAATCCGACAACATGTAATGCTTTAGCAAGACGTTTTGTATAATCAACGATCACATCTTTAATTTCTTGTTTGATTTTTTGTGGTGGGTAAACAGAAATACTATCTCCCGAGTGAACTCCCGCACGTTCAACGTGTTCCATAATACCTGGAATTAAGATACCATGTCCATCACAAACTGCATCAACTTCAACTTCTTTACCAGATAAGTATTTATCAATTAAAATTGGATGTTCTTGGTATTGTCTATTAATGATTTTCATGAACTTTTTAATATCACCATCATTTAAGGCAATTTCCATACCAGCACCACCTAATACATAAGATGGTCTTACTAAAACTGGATATCCTAATTTATTAGCAACTTCAATTGCTTCTTCTGCAGTAAAGACTGTTGAACCTCTTGGACGATCAATATGACATTTTTCAAGAATTTCATCAAATCTTTCTCTATCTTCTGCAGCATCTACATCATCGGCATCTGTTCCTAAGATTTTAACACCCATATCTGTAAGTGCTTTGGTAAGTTTGATCGCTGTTTGTCCACCGAATTGAACGATTGCTCCATCAGGTTTTTCAATGTCTACAATACTTTCTACATCTTCAGCAGTAAGTGGTTCAAAGTATAAACGATCAGCAATATCAAAGTCTGTTGATACTGTTTCAGGGTTGTTATTAACAATAATTGTATCGTATCCTGCTGCTTTTAAGGCCCATACACAATGTACCGAACAGTAATCAAATTCAATACCTTGACCAATACGAATTGGTCCTGATCCTAAAACCATGATTTTTTTCTTTTCTCTTTGTGGTTCTACTTCGTTCACTCCACCTTGAATTGAATAGTAATAAGGTGTTTGTGCATCAAATTCTGCCGCACATGTATCAACAACTTTATAAGCTGCAACAATATTATTATCTTTACGCATTTGATGAATTTCTTGTTCTGTTTTTCCAGTTAATTCAGCAATGACTCTATCTGGGAATTGTAATCTTTTTGCTTGTTTTAATAAATCAACTGTTAATTCTTCTGTTTTAATTCTTTCTTCCATTTCTACTAAATGTTTTATTTTATCAATGAACCAAACATCAATTTTAGTAATTTCATGGATTTCTTGTTCAGTAATTCCTTTTCTTAATGATTCAGCAACTGCAAAGATACGTTGATCATCAACATCTTTTAATTTTTGTTTTAATTCATCATGTGTTAATTTTGTAAAGGCATCTAAGTGTAAGTAGAAAACATTTTGTTCAAGAGAACGTAAAGCTTTCATTAAAGCTCCTTCAAAGTTATTACAGATTGACATAACTTCTCCAGTTGCTTTCATTTGTGTTCCTAATTTTCTTGAAGCATCAACGAATTTATCAAATGGCCATTTAGGAATTTTACATACAACATAGTCTAATGTTGGTTCATAAGAAGCATATGTTTTACCTGTAACGGCATTTTTGATTTCATCTAAAGTATATCCTAAAGCAATTTTAGCTGCTAATTTAGCAATTGGATAACCTGTTGCTTTAGAAGCTAAAGCTGATGAACGAGAAACACGAGGGTTTACTTCGATAACACAATATTCAAAACTATTTGGATTTAAAGCGTATTGTACGTTACATCCACCTTCAATATTTAAAGCTGTAATAATATTTAAAGCTGATGAACGTAACATTTGATATTCTTTATCTGATAAAGTTTGGCTTGGTGCCACAACAATACTATCCCCTGTATGAACACCAACAGGATCTAAGTTTTCCATGTTACATACAGTAATGCAGTTCCCTGCACTATCTCTCATTACTTCATATTCGATTTCTTTCCATCCAGCAATACATCTTTCAATTAAACATTGACTTACTCTTGATAGACGTAAACCATTTGAACAAATATCATGAAGTTCTTTTTCATTATTTGCGATACCTCCACCAGTACCACCTAATGTATAAGCAGGTCTTACAACAACTGGATAACCAATTTTTTCTGCAAATTCTAAAGCATCATTAACATGGTTAACAACGATGGATGCAGCACATGGTTCGTTAATTCTTTCCATTAAGTTTTTAAATTCTAAACGATCTTCTGCAAGTTTGATTGTATCTGTATTTGTCCCAATTGTACGAACATTGTGTTCTTCTAAGAATCCTTCATCCGCTAAAGCCATAGCGATGTTTAATGCATTTTGTCCACCTAATGTTGGTAAAATGCTATCTGGTTTTTCTTCCATGATTAATTTTTTAACAACAGGTACAGTTAATGGTTCGATATAAACTTTATCTGCGATATCACCATCTGTCATGATTGTTGCTGGGTTGGAGTTAATTAAAACAACTTCTACCCCTTCTTCTCTTAAAGCTCTACAAGCTTGAGTTCCAGCATAATCAAATTCTGCTGCTTGACCAATGATGATAGGCCCTGAACCGATAACTAATACTTTTTTTATACTTAAATCTCTTGCCATCTTATTTTACCTCCATCATTTTTTCAAATTCATCAAATAAAGCATCTGTATCTAATGGACCAGCACATGCTTCTGGATGAAATTGTACTGTTTTAATATTTTTACCCATATATTCAACACCTTCGATTGTTTGGTCATTTACATTAATAAACCAAGGTTTTGCAATATTACGATCAATAGAATCATCACAAATTACATAGTTATGATTTTGTGTAGAAATATAAACACGACCTGTATTTAAATCTTTAACAGGATGATTTGCACCATGGTGTCCATATTTTAATTTTTCAGTTTTAAATCCATGAGCTAAAGCCATCAATTGATGTCCTAAACAGATTGCAAAGATTGGTAAACCACTTTCAGATAGTTTTTTAACTTCTTTAATGATTTCAACATTTTCGCTTGGATCTCCAGGACCATTTGATAACATCACTCCATCATAGTTTCCTTCAATGATTGTACTTGCAGGAGTAGATGCTGGATAAACTGTGACTTCTATATTTCTATTTGCTAATGATTTAGCAATATTTTTCTTAGCACCAAAGTCTAATAAAGCAACTTTTCGATCTCCTGTTCCTACTTTATATGGTTTGTCACATGTTGTTTTTTCAACGACACCAGTTACTTTAAAGTTATGTATTTTTTCCATCACTTCACTTAAATCATCATATTTTGTTGTTGTAATCATTCCATTCATACAACCTTTATTTCTAATGATTTTAGTTAAATGTCTTGTATCGATTCCTTGAATACAAGGAATGTCATGTTCAATTAAATAATCTTTTAAATCAATATTTTTCTAAAATTACTTCCAAGTCTAGCAAGTTCATTCACTACAAATCCTTCAACATAAGGTTTTGTAGATTCTTGATCTTCTAAACATACTCCATAGTTTCCAATTAATGGATATGTCATAACAACTGATTGTCCTGCATAGGAAGGATCCGTTAATACTTCTACATATCCTGTCATTGAAGTATTAAATACAAATTCACTGACAACTTCTTTGTTAGCCCCTACGCTTTCACCTTCAAATACGTTTCCATCTTCTAAGATTAAATAGGCTTTCATATATTTTCCTCCTTTTTTTTTGTTATAAAAAAACATATCAATTAAAAATGATATGTTAGAAACAATGAGAATATAAAAATGAGGTACTCGTATTCAATTGTAAGCAATCATATTTGACACTTTGTTGTAACATAGCCCTCATCTCCTTTTGTTCTTGAATAGTATAGTAGATTTGACAACATTTTTCAACACTAATTTATAATTTTTTATTATTATGTAATTTTATTTTATTAACAATTTTTTAGTATAAGAAAAAAGAGATTTTACTCTCTTTCTATGATTGAAAATACTTTTCTATTTCTTTTACTTCCTTTTCAGGTATTTCTAATAAGTTAATTGCTTCTTTAAATGACATTTGTAATCCTATCATTAGTTTTTTACATGCGCTATATTCTTTTCTTTACGTTCTATTTGTTTGCCTTCATTTCTTGCTTCTAAGGCAATGCTTTCACCTAAATCACAAATATCTTTAACCTCACTTTCTATTTTCTTTGTATCATTCTATAATTCTTTGTTTCCCATTATAATCTAATACATTATTTAAAAAGGCCATCAATGGTGTCAATAATTCATCATATACTTACTTTTTATTTAAATCATGTTCTTTGTTTGAGTATACCACAAGAATAACTTCCTTGTCATAAACTTCTTTTTCTTCTACTGTTGCTCCACAAATAATCCTTTCGTTTGTTTCATAGGCATTCATATGACCATCTTTTCTTTTAGGTGCCTTTAGCATGATTCACAAAGAATAGACCTTCTTCATTCCATCATAGTTTTTATCATCATACTCTGTTCCCAATTATCCTGACACTATCTTGGCGACATAAGCATAGCCACTAGTAATAACAGAATATCCTTTTTGTATTTCTAAATTTAAATAGACTCGTATATTCTTTCCATCTTCTTGTGGTACATCAATATAACACAAAATATCATAATAAACCACGCCTTCATCTTTGATAAAGCCTTCCTTATCTACAAGATGAAAATGTGGATTGACCATTCTATCACCTATATGTACTCCTTTTATTAGTCTTCTAATTTCTTCAAAACTTAAATACTTTGCTTCATCTACAACTACCTTTATGATTC
>ENA-OPZZ01001629-OPZZ01001629.1-human-gut-metagenome-genome-assembly--contig:-NODE-1629-length-13096-cov-2.093377_pt1 | contig 13096 bp, 12 predicted proteins | sample MGYA00242487_ERZ504511 | MGnify/ENA primary metagenome ERZ504511 (study PRJEB26092, sample SAMD00036241) | human gut metagenome | host: Homo sapiens | study: EMG produced TPA metagenomics assembly of... | reverse complement strand
AAAAGAACAGATTAGAAATGTCTAAAATTTGTCAAATTACTGGAAAGAGAGCAATGGTTGGAAACAACGTTTCTCACTCGAAGAGAAGAACGAAGCGTAAGTTCAATGTCAACCTGTTTACGAAGAAGTTCTACTGGGTAGAGCAGGATTGCTGGGTTAGCTTGAATATATCTGCGGCTGGCTTACGTACAATCAATAAGTTAAGGTTTGGATGCGGCTATCAAGATGGCGGCTGAAAAAGGTTATTTGAACGCATAATTTGTGGAGGATATAGAAAATGGGCAAAGAAGGCTAAAGGTAATAGAGTACAGGTAATCCTTGAGTGTACAGAGCACAAGGAAAGTGGAATGCCGGGTATGTCTCGCTATATCACTACGAAGAATAGAAAGAATACTACTCAGAGATTGGAATTGATGAAATACAATCCGGTTTTGAAGAAGATGACGTTACACAAAGAAATTAAGTAATAGGAGATTTTAAACGATGGCAAAAAAAAGCGGTTGCAACATTTAAGAAAGGTGACGGTCGTACTTATTCCAAAGTGATTAAAATGGTTAAGTCTCCGAAAACAGGTGCATACATCTTCCAAGAAGAAATGATCCCTAACGAAGCAGTAAAAGATTATTTCGCTAAATAATTAAGTAGCGAATAATAAAGAATATAAGAGGCTTCTCTCCGATAAAGCGGAGGGAAGCTTTTTTTGTACCCTAAACTTTTGAAAGTATAGTTGGTTACAAATAAAATATTTTCTTAATTTTGTTGGGTTAATTTGTAGAGATGGGGCATGCCGTGTCTCTTCCCATCCAAATGGTAGTTTGTGTGAAATAATAATATAACAAGATAAAATATTAAAGCTATGAGATTCGATGTATCCAGCACTGCGCTATTATCACGTTTACAGTCTATAAGCAAGGTTATCGCTTCCAAGAACTCTTTACCGATTCTGGACAGCTTCCTTTTTAACCTAGAAGGAAATACGCTTACGGTGACAGCTTCCGATGCCGAGACCCGGTTGGTGACTTCCGTAGACGTCATGAATGCCCAAGGTGCCGGACTCTTTGCGGTTTCCGCCAAGATACTGCTCGATCCGCTGAAAGAGCTTCCCGAACAACCGCTTACTTTTGATATCAATGATGAGAATTTGGAGATTTTCATTCATTTCCAGAATGGTAAGTATAATTTTATCGGTCAGAAAGGGGACACATATCCGCAGCAGAAGCCGTTGAATGATAACGCTATCTCTATCTCGATGGATGCCCAGATGCTGTTAAACGGCATCAGTCGTTCCTTGTTCGCCACGGCCGATGATGAGCTTCGCCCTGTAATGAATGGTGTCTATTTCGATATCCATACGGATGATTTGACGTTCGTGGCATCAGACGGACATAAATTGGTTCGCTTGCGTAACTTGGCGGTGAAATCCCCGGAACGGGCTTCTTTCATTTTGCCGAAGAAGCCGGCTAATTTATTGAAGAATTTGTTGGCGAAGGAGTCGGAGCAAGTATTGATTAAGTTTGATGATAACAATGCGTATATTACTTGCACGAACTTCGAGATGGTTTGTCGTTTGATCGAGGGGCGTTACCCGAACTATAATAGTGTGATTCCTCAAGAAAACCCGTTTAAGGTAACGATCGATCGTATCTCTTTCTTGAATGCTTTAAAGCGTGTTTCTGTCTTTTCTAATCCGGCGAGCAGCTTGGTGAAGTTGCACTTGAAGGATAGCTTGATTACGGTTTCCGCCCAAGATATCGATTTCTCCACTTCTGCGGAAGAGCGTATTGTTTGTCAGTTTGACGGGACGGAGTTAAGCATCGGTTTTAAGGCTACATATCTGATCGAGATCCTTGGAAATATCAGCTCGGAAGAGGTTGTATTAGAATTAGCGGACCCTTCACGTGCCGGCTTGATCGTTCCTTCTGAGAATGATGAGGACGAGGACTTGCTCATGTTGCTGATGCCGATGATGTTGAATGACTAATAAATAAATAATGCAGTTAAACTTAAGGAACCCGCTGGTCTTTTTTGATTTAGAGACCACGGGTATAAATATCGTAAAGGACCGTATCGTAGAGATTTCCTACGTGAAGGTTTTTCCCAAATGGGAAAGAAGAAACGAAGACACGCCGGATAAATCCCGGTATGCTACTTCCCCCGAATCTACCGCTATTCATGGCATAACCGATGAAGATGTAAAAGATTGTCCGACCTTTAAGGAGATCGCTAAATCTTTGGCAACCCAGATCGAGGGTTGTGATTTGGCCGGATATAATTCCAACCGTTTTGATATACCCATGCTTGCCGAGGAGTTCCTGCGTGCGGGTGTGGATATCGATTTGAACCGGCGCAAATTTATCGATGTACAGACGATTTTCCATAAGATGGAGCAACGTACGTTATCTGCCGCTTATAAATTCTATTGCAATAAAAGCTTGGAGAACGCTCATACGGCTGAGGCTGATACGTTGGCTACGTATGAGGTGTTGAAAGCGCAGCTGGATCGCTATCCGGATTTGAAGAATGACGTAGCTTTCCTTTCCCAATATTCCTGCTACTCGAATAATGTGGATTTCGCCGGACGTATGGTTTACAACGATAAAGGCGAGGAGGTTATTAACTTCGGTAAGTATAAAGGCCGTTTGGTAACGGAGATCTTGAAGTCGGATCCGGGTTATTATTCTTGGATCATGAATGGCGATTTCCCGTTGAATACGAAGAAAATGTTGACAGAGATCCGTTTGAGAGACTTTAATTCAAAATAAGGCGATGAATAATTTTGAGTTTTGCAATCCTGTAAAGGTTGTGTTCGGCAAAGGAAGTATTGCCCGTTTGTCTGCGTTAATTCCAGAAGGAAGTAAGGTTCTGGTGGTATACGGTGGCGGTAGCATTAAGAAAAATGGCATTTATGAGCAGGTGACGGCAGCTTTGAAAGACTTCTATACCTATGAGTTTGGTGGTATTGAGGCGAATCCCCGTTATGAGACTTGTATGAAGGCTGTTGAGTTGGTGAAGGGGGAGAATATCGATTTCTTGCTGGCGGTAGGCGGCGGATCAGTGATCGACGCTACGAAATTTATCGCTTCGGCTACGTTTTTCGAGGGAGATCCTTGGGATATCTTGTCGAAAGGTGGCGTGATAAAGAAAGCGCTTCCTTTAGGAGTAGTGCTGACTTTGGCCGCTACCGGTTCGGAAATGAATGAACGGGCGGTAATTTCCCGGGAATCTGTCCATGAGAAATTGAATTTCATGTCTCCGTTGGTGTTCCCTAAGTTCGCTATCTTAGATCCGCAGGTAACTTATTCTTTACCAGAGCGACAGGTGGCTAACGGTGTCGTTGACTCGTTTATCCATGTGGTCGAGCAATACCTGACTTATCCGGTGAACGCTAAGGTTCAAGATTATTTTGCCGAAGGATTGATGAAGACAATCGTGGAAGAAGGCCGCAAGGTCTTGCAAAACCCGAATGATTATGATATTCGTGCTAATTTGATGTGGGCGGCTACGAATGCCTTGAACTGTTGGATCGGCCAAGGAGTACCCCAAGACTGGTCCTCACACCGTATGGGATATGCATTGACAGCGCAGTTTGGCTTGGATCATGCCCAGACTTTGGCGGTTATCTTGCCGGGTGTCATGACCTATATGCGTAAGGAGAAAGCGGCGAAACTGATCCGGATGGGAGAGGTCGTATTTGGTATTACCGAAGGATCTGCCGATGAAAAGGCGCAAAAGTCAATAGAGGCTACGGAAGATTTTTTCCATTTCATGGGATTAAAGACCCGTCTTTCCGACTATGGATCAAGGAGTCCGACTGGATGCTTTGGTGGAACCTATCGATCGAATGGGATGGAAACTTGGCGAATATGGCAATATAAACTCAAAAGTAGCCAAAGAGATTCTTTTGTTGAGGTTGTAGAGACGCAACGTGCTACGTCTCTACTGGCAAAGATAAATTGATTCGATATATGACATTGAAAGATAAACATATTATATTAGGAATTACGGGGAGTATAGCCGCATACAAAGCCGCTTATATCATCCGGGGATTGGTGAAAAAAGGAGTCGAGGTACAAGTGGTTATCACGCCGGCGGGAAAAGAGTTTATCACTCCGCTTACGTTATCGACGTTGAGTAGCCACCCTGTAATCAGCGAGTTTTTTTCCAATAGGGATGGTACATGGAATAGTCATGTGGATCTGGGGCTTTGGGCGGATGCCATGTTGATTGCTCCGGCTACCGCTTCCACGATCGGTAAGATGGCGAACGGAATCGCCGATAATATGCTGATAACTACTTATCTTTCTTGCAAATCCCCTGTATTCGTGGCTCCGGCCATGGATTTGGATATGTTCGCTCATCCGAGTACCCAACAGAATCTGGAGCGCTTGCGTTCATTCGGTAACCGGATTATCGAACCTGCCGAGGGGGAATTGGCGAGCCATTTGGTTGGTAAAGGCCGGATGGAAGAACCCGATAAGATTATCGAGGTTTTGGAAGACTTCTTTTTCGCTCAAAAAGATCTTGAAAAAAAAAGATCTTAATAACAGCAGGTCCGACATATGAAAAGATAGATCCCGTACGTTTTATAGGTAATTACTCTTCCGGTAAGATGGGGTTCGCTTTAGCGGAAGCTTGTGCGGAGAGAGGGGCGGAGGTGACTTTGGTCGCTGGTCCAGTCTCTTTAAAAACACATCATCCGGCTATTAAACGAATCGATGTTGAGTCTGCCGGGGAAATGTACCAAGCGGCGATAACCGCATTCCCGAGTAGCGATGCTGCCATATTATGTGCCGCTGTCGCCGATTACCGTCCGGAGAATGCTTCCGAGCAGAAGATCAAACGGGAAACAGAGGGAGAGATGACGCTTCATTTGGTTCCGAACCCGGATATCGCCGCCTCTTTGGGTGCGATCAAGCGGGAAGGACAGGTCATGGTGGGGTTCGCCCTGGAGACGAACGACGAGGCCACTCATGCCGAAGGTAAACTGAAGCGGAAGAATCTCGATTTCATCGTCTTGAATTCTTTACGAGACCAAGGTGCCGGTTTCCGTTGCGATACCAATAAGATCACGATTATCGACAATGCCGGAGGAGTAACGAGCTATCCGCTCAAAACGAAGCGGGAGGTAGCCTCTGATATCGTAAATAAGTTGGTAACATTATTGAAATGAGAAAAGTAAGAAGACTGTTTTATCTATTCATGCTTTGCGCCGCTCCTTTTTGTGGGAAAGGCGCAAGAGTTGAATCGCCCGTATCACGGTAAACGGAGACAAGATCGCGACCGCTAACAGCAAATCTCACGACCTTGCAGAACTCCTTGACTGAGTTCGTGAATAACCGGAAATGGACGGATGCCACGTTTGCCGTCAATGAGAAGATCGATTGTACGATGACGATTATCGTGAATGAATTGGATGAGACGAACTTCAAGAGCGAGATCCAGATACAAGCCCGCCGTCCGGTCTATAATTCCAGTTATACAACTACTCTTCTGAATTTTAGGGACCAACAGTTGGATTTTGAATATACGGAGGGAGAGCCATTGGACTATAACTCAAATACGCTGACCAGCAATCTTACGGCCACTATCGTGTTTTACGTCTATGTGATCTTGGGGCTTGATTTCGATAGTTTCGCCCCGAAAGGTGGAACTACCTATATACAGCAAGCCCAGCAAATCGTGAACATGGCCCAGTCTGAGATGTCGTGGACGGGCTGGAAAGCTTTTGATAGCAACCAGAACCGCCATGCCGTAGCGACGGCTTTGCAAGATAACGCATCCGACGCTTTCCGGGAAATGTGGTACACGTATCACCGGAAAGGACTCGATGAAATGGCGGCAAATCCGGATCGCGGACGTACGACGATCATCGGTGCGCTTCCCGCCTTGCAGGAAGTAAAGAAAGCCCGGCCTACTTCTGTGCTTCTACAAATGTTCGCCGACGCTAAATTAGATGAGATTATTGCGATTTATTCGAAAGCGACCACACAAGAGCGGCAAGAGGGCTATAAGATGCTGTTCGAGATCTATCCGGCACAATCCACTCGCTTGGAAGAGCTTCAAAAAACCAGTAAGGTAAAATAGTTATGTTGAAATCCTTATTTATACAGAACTTTGTCTTGATAGACAATTTGGATATCCGCTTTGATAAAGGCTTCTCGGTGATAACGGGTGAGACCGGAGCGGGAAAATCTATTATATTAGGAGCCTTGTCATTGGTGCTGGGACAACGTGCGGATGGCAAGAGTATAAAGAAAGGTTCGGATAAATGTGTGATCGAGGCCGTATTTGATGTCTCAAAATATCAGTTGGAGCCTTTCTTCCTAAGTAACGACCTTGAGTACGACGCGGATAGCTGTATCTTGCGTCGGGAGCTTTATGCCTCCGGCAAATCCCGTGCCTTCGTCAATGATTCTCCGGTTTCCCTTACGATCTTAAAAGAGTTGGGAAGCCGCTTGATCGATATCCATTCGCAGCATCAGAACCTATTGTTGGGCGATAACCGTTTCCAGCTGAAAGTGATCGATGTAATGGCCGAAAATGAGATCTTGCTCATTCTTTATAAGAAGGAATTTACCCGTTATCAGGCGTTGCGAAGGGAACTGAAAGATTTGAGGGACAAAGCGGCTCAAAGCAAGCAGGAGGAAGACTATATCCGTTTTCAATTGGAACAACTGGACGAAGCCAACCTTCAACCGGATGAGCAGGATGAGTTGGAGCAAGAGCAAGAAACTCTCTCGCATGCGGAGGAGATCAAAAGCTCTTTATATAAGGTAACCGAACTCTTGGACGGCGAGGAGCAAGGAGCCATCCAAATACTCAAGGAAGCCCTTTCCACCGTGGATTCCTTAGAAAGATATTTCCCGAAAGCACGAAGGGATCTCCGAGCGAATCCGCTCGGCTTATATCGACTTGAATGATCTGGCTTCCGAGACAGACGTTTTAAAGGAAGATGTAGAGTTCAACCCGGAACGATTGGAATGGGTGAATGAACGCTTGAATATCCTTTATACACTTCAGCAAAAACACCGTGTCTCCACCGTGGATGAATTGATTGCTATACGGGATCAATACCAAGAGCAATTGCGTGCGATCGATTCTTTCGATGAGCAAATCGGTTTGTTAGAAAGTCAATTGGATGCCTCGTATAAAGAGTTGCTTCAACAAGCCTCCGTGCTTAGCGAGCAGCGTAAAGTCGCTTCCACGGCGATGGCCTCGCAATTGGTCAAGATGATTATTCCGTTGGGGATGCCGAATACCCGTTTCCGTGTGGACATCCTTCCTCGCAAAGAGCCGGAGAGCGATGGAATGGACGATATCCGATTTATGTTCTCCGCCAATAAGAGCGCGGAATTGCAGCCGGTAGCCCAAACCGCTTCCGGAGGTGAGATCTCCCGGTTGATGCTCTGCATTAAGGCTATGATTGCCGGGTTCACCGCTTTACCTACTATTATCTTTGATGAGGTAGATACGGGGGTATCGGGTGATATCGCCGATAAAATGGGGGATATCATGCAAGAACTTGGAACAAAGATGCAAGTTTTCGCTATCACCCACTTACCTCAGATAGCGGCGAAGGGGCAAGCTCATTATTTTGTTTATAAGAAGGATACCAAAGACCGTACGCTGACCCGTATCAAGCAATTAGAGGGGGAGGAACGTGTGAACGAGGTGGCCCGTATGTTGAGTGGGGCTTCGTTGACAGAGGCTTCTCTTGCCAATGCGAAAGATTTGTTGGGTATCAAGGATTAAACCTTTCTGAAGTAGGGTAGTCTTAGATAAAAGAACAAACGATTCGCTTTATTATTAACTTAAAATTGAAAAGACATGAAACGATTCAGCTTACTATGTGTGTTGGCTATATTGTGCAGTTTACCCGCTTACAGCCAGTTTTGGATCAGTTTTGGGTGGAATGAACCGCATTGTCAAAATTGTCTTTGGATGGAGCAAGCGATGCATTTGCCCGCTCGCCAAGCAGCGGAATACCATAAGATCATCCATAAGTACGGACAGAAAATAGAGAAGGAGGCCCGCCGTGACTATCGGTATTGGGACCGGGCAGCTCGTCGTATTTACGATTTGCGCATGGAAAGGGATCGTAAGATCCAACGTATATTGACTCCGGCCCAGTTCAATCTATATGTCCGTTTTGTAAGGGAGCATCCGCAACGTATCCATGATTATCGGGGATGGTATGCGAATCCGAGATATCCGGATCGCCGCCCGTCCCATGACTGCCGTCGCTATGAGGATAACTATTGGAATTACCGCTGGGGTACCATTCACCATGACAATCATTGGAGAGACGACCGGCATGACTCAGATAGACATTGGGATCGTGACAACCATCGTCATGACTATCGGAAACCAGCGAAACCGGATAAGCCCAAACCTAAAAAGAATAAGAAGGATCGGGACGATAGAAAAGAACGGTATTATAGCAATGGGCGAAAGGTCTAATAATTCAACCATAGCTTGAAAGAGGCCCATTTTTCTTTGCTGACCAATATTCTCTCTTTATGTTCCGGCTTTATGTGGACAATGACCTTATTCTGAAAATAGGGCTCTATTTTCACGATGGATTCGATATTTATGATCGTCTGCCGGTTCGTCCGGAAAAATTTATCGGGATCTAATTGTTCCATGAGTTTATCCAGCGGGAAATCGATTATGTACTCCTTTTTTTGGCGTGTGACAGCGAAGGTGATCTTGTTTAATGAATAAAAGTAGGCGATATCCTCCACCTGTAAAGTGATCAGTTTCTCGTTGCCGGAAATAAGGAAACGGGTCCTGTATTTCTTGCCGGGATACGTGAGGGAATGGAGTACTTCCAATAAATCATTTTGCTCTAAGAGCTTCTGGTTGTACTTAGACGTGACATGCTCGAATTTCTGGATGGCTTCCTCCAATCTCTCTTGTCGTATCGGTTTGAGTAGATAATCAATACTGTTTACCGTAAAGGCTCGGACCGCATATTCATCGTAAGCGGTCGTAAAGATAATGAGACTTGTAGGACAAACCTGTTCTATAAATAAAAAAGAATTTCCATCCGACAACTGGATATCCAGAAAAACGATATCCGGATGCGGATGGGAAGCGAACCAAGCCACGGATGATTCGATGCTTCCGGGTATCTTGATGATATCCCATTGCGGGCGTAATTTCTTTATCATACCTTCCAGTAACCGGGCGGCCGGTTTCTCATCTTCGATAATGGCTACTTGAATATTATTCATAAATAAGTGGGATTGATACGGTGAATTGGTGATCATTTTTACGGATTTGGATATCCTGCTTACATAGTAATTGATAACGCTCCGACAAATTCTTTAATCCTTTACCGGATGCGTTTGAGACTTTTTTAGGTCGTAATGTATTGCTGACGCATAGATATCGACCGTTCTTTTCAGTATATACTCGTATGGTCATCGGGTTAAAATCGTCGATATAATTATGTTTCACGACATTCTCGGCAAGTAGTTGCAGTGTCAGTGGGGGCAATTGATGGTCAATGACGTTGTCGGGAAGATCGCATTCCAACGACAAACAATCTCCCAGCCGGACTTGATGGAGGAATATATAGGAATCCAGAAAATCAAGCTCCTCTTTTAAAGAGACGATCTGGCACTGTTGCTGGCGGAGCACGTAACGGTATACCTCGGATAGATGCTGCGTAAACTTGACCGCCGTAGATGGATCATACTCTATCTCCGCTATCAATGTATTCAAGCTATTAAACAGGAAATGAGGATTTAGCTGGCTTTGGAGAGCGGTATATTTAGCTTGTATAGATTCTGCTTCCAATCTTTGTTTCTCCTTATATAAATTCAATGTATAACGCATCGAATAATTAATCAAGAGAAGGCTGAAAATGATCATCTCCACGAACCAGACGGCTATTACTAAACCGGCCCCTTTTGCCCGGATCACGAAAGGATCGCCAATGCTTGTGATCCATTTCAACGAGATAAACAGGGTACAATTCATAAGTAGCAATAGGATCGCTACCAGCAGATAATGCCATAACATCCGGCTCTTATCGATATAATACAATGGGTAATTGGTAGCCATCCAATTACTGCTGACCAGTAAACTGAAACCGAACAGGTTGAATACCGCTATCGTGATGGACAAAGCGATCAATGAAAATTTTTATATCGGGGATGCGCTCTTGTAGCTCCGTATGATATAACAGCAAGAAATAGGAAAAGACCCCTAATGCCGAAAACAAAAGGATACATGCCGATTTCCCGTATGATATTTCTTTCATGACCTATTCTTTTTTGCGAAGATAATAAATTGCCCGTTCGAAATCCGTCTTCGCCATCTGTGCGTTTAGTTTGGATTGTATATAATTAACCTGAGCTTGCTGATGATATAGTTGAGCGTTGATAACCTCGACGATGGAAACATTCCCCTCCTTATAACGCTCCATGGCCATTTGTTCACTTTCGGATGCTTTTGATAATGAGCTCTCGGTTAGTTTGACTTTATCGATAGCTTGCTTATAGTTGTAATGGGCGGTTTGTATTTCCAGCCGGATCTTATCTTGCGCCTTGCTGAGATTCTGTTGAGCCATATTGATGGCGTACGAGGAAGCGTTGCGGGTACTCTTACGTTTTCCCCATTCGAAGAGCGGGATACTGAACTTGGCGTAGATCGCATAGTTCGGATCTAGGTCGGATTTGAAGTTATAGCCCGGTGAGGAATAACTTCCATCTACTCCAATATGGAATTGGGGTAAGAAACGGGCATCTGCTATTTTCCGGGATGATTCCTGTAACTCGATCTTGTTTTGGGCGATCCGGTATTCCGGCCTGCTGGTTATCGCGTTATCTATCTCATCCGATAAAGGGATAAATTGTTTGAGGGCGATTACGGAATGATCGATCGGCAAGGTATCGCTCGGGTTTACACCAGCGAAAGAATTAAGGGCTAAACGTGCGATCTCGGCGTTATCACGAGTTTGCAATAACTGGAAATCTGCGTCGTTTAGTTTTACCTCCGCCATAAGAAGGTCGTTTCGATCGATATATTCGACTTCTACCCGGTGGCGTACGACCTCTACCAGTTGCTGTATAGATGTACGAAATGCCTGTGCCTCGAAAACCAGCTCGTGTTGGGCTACTGCGTTCCAATAGTAGATATCGGCGTCGTGTAGGGTATTGCTTTTTATACGATTGGATTCATTGGATGCCAACTCTTTTTCCTTCCGTGCTTTTTGGTAGTTGGCACGAATGCCGCCTCCGGTATAAATCGGTTGTGATAGGGAGAGAGTCGCCCCATATTTCAGATCTTTACCTTGAAAATAAAGGGGGGAACTCATAGATGGCAAATCAATCGATAATTCTAGCGGATTACCGGTATAATTGAAATTACCTCCCGCCGAGAGTTTCGGTTTGAAATCCGCACGGGCCGATTTTATCATTTCCTGTTTCATGGCCTCGTTGTATCCCGCTGCTTTCAAGTCTTGGTTGTATTCCAAGACTTTTTCCCTATATTGCGCTTGATAATCGCTGTTTTGTGCGATTAACGGGAAGGATAGGAAGGATAAGAGACCGCTGATAATATATACTTTGTCCATTTTTATCGTTTATTTGTGAGGTGAATGAATCCGGTAAAACAATGCGTATAACGTCGGGGTTACGAATAACGTAAGTAAGGTGGCGAAGGTGAGTCCGAAGATAATAGTCGCCGCCATTCCACCGAACGCTACGTCGAAAAGTAAAGGCACCATTCCTAGAATAGTCGTGGTAGCCGCCATCAAGACCGGGCGAGTCCTTGAGATGGTTGCCTCTATGATCGAGTCGTATGGAGAGATACCGTTACGACGTTGCGTGTTAATCTCGTCTAATAATACGATTACGTTTTTGATAATCATACCCAAGAGTCCCAACCATCCGGCGATCGGGAAAAAGCCGAAATCGAACCCGGTAAGTAACATACCGATCGCTACCCCGATTAAGGAGAGAGGGAGCACGCAAAGGATGATTATCGGTTGACGGAAATTGGAGAATAAAGCGACCAATATAACAACCAACATCAAGAAAGCCAACGGGAAGAATTTGACAAGGGCTTGCAATCCCTCTGTCTGGTCTTTGTATTGTGAATCCCAGAAGAAGCTATATCCTTGGGGCAGGTTCATTTTCTCGATCTCTTCCCGAATCTCACCGTGTACCTCAGACATGGTGTAACCGTTTTTCACGCCACACATCGCTGCCATAGACAATTGTCGGTTGTAGGTTTTGATCTGCGGATATTCCCATGTAGAGGTTACTTGTTGGGTTACTTGCGACAAAGGAGCGGATTTCTCTCCATTCCACACCGAGAAATCACCTAATGAACGGGGATCGTTGATCCCGCTCGTCTCCGATTTCAATAAGACCGGGACTTTCTTTTCCTCATCCCGGTAAATCCCGATAACCGCACCTTCCTCGATGGATTTGACGGATTCCATCAAATTGGCCTTGGTGATACCTAAGGAACTGGCTTTTACCGGATCATATACCGGGCGTATCATATAGGTCATATTACCCCATTCATTCCGGGCATCGGCTACTTTCGGGTTCCTTCGCATAATGTCGATAGCTACTCCAGCCAAAGAGTCCAATATCGCCGGGTCCGGTCCGAGGAAACGGGCTTCTATCAAGGCTTCCGTAAGCGGGCTTAACTCAAACTTGTTCACCTTGATGAGCGGTTCCGGATATTTTAAGCGAATTGAGTCTTGTAGCAAGGCATGCAATTCCCGGGCCTCTCCGGATGTCTTACATTTTACCAATAATTGGGCATAGTTTGGTTGGGGACCGAAGCTAACGTTCGATAGATAATAACGGGGCGGTGTCCGTCCGATATAAGAGGAAACCATTTCCGTCTGCGAATATTCTTGGATGGATTCGGCCATATCAGTAGCGTATCGATCGGTTTCCTCGATGGCTGTACCTTCCGGTAGCCACATATCTAAAGTGAAATACTGCTTATCGAGCGAAGGCACGAACACTTTCGGGATAAACTGGAAACTCCATGCGGAGATACCAATAGAACGGATAAGCTACCTACTGTAGCGTATCGGTATTTGATGACAAGGGCGTAGGGAAGA
>ENA-OPZZ01001626-OPZZ01001626.1-human-gut-metagenome-genome-assembly--contig:-NODE-1626-length-13103-cov-13.894729_pt1 | contig 13103 bp, 10 predicted proteins | sample MGYA00242487_ERZ504511 | MGnify/ENA primary metagenome ERZ504511 (study PRJEB26092, sample SAMD00036241) | human gut metagenome | host: Homo sapiens | study: EMG produced TPA metagenomics assembly of... | reverse complement strand
CATCCTCCATAGCGACTTTACAGATATAATCAAACTGGTTCTCTATGGTTGTCTGAAATTCAGATGGCTTCATTATTGCTCACCCCCTTTCCAGCCTTGAAAGGGAGCGAGTTGATAGGAATTTCTGCTTCTTTCCCCCTTTTCGCTCTTAGTCCCGACAGGACAGGGGGCACAGTTGCATTTTTGAATAAAAAAATACACCCATTTTAAAATAAAAATGAGTGCATGAGAAATAACAGTAGAATAAATATGACTTGTCAGTTCATATTCAAAGTTGGACTTCCACAGTGGAGGAGCTATACTTTTTTTAATGAATGTAGCCTATGTACGTTATATAGCAGCAAAGAAATCCCCATAGCGGCAATCCTCCTAAATGCCGCTATTTATATTCTGCGTCATTGTTGGTTCAGTAATAGACAAAAAGAAGCGGCGGCTCTAAAAATCAAAGCCACCGCTTCAAAAGCACGTGAAAATCTGTCTGCGTTACGACGGCTTTTTTTCTTTTGCCGTCGTCCGGCAGATAACAAACAAATATTATGTTTTGATTTATTTTATCAATATCAACTTACTTTAAGATGAATTTTAGCTTACGGATTTGTAAGATAGAAAAAGAGGGGGCACTTTTGAAATTCCCCCTCTCAAAAGATTATTGTGCACTAATATTTTCGACGATAGACATTCGCTGTAACCGTTTTGCAGGTCCTTTAACTGCCAAAAGAGAAGTCAACAGTACAATAGCGATTATGAGTATAAGGGGAATAAACGGAACACTCCATGCTGTTCCCCAAATATTTGTTATAAGACTTACATAGATAACCCAGTGCATAGGAAGTCCAATGATACAACCCCAAATCACTCCGCTTATTGCGTAGGTTCCTGCTTCTGCGATTATCATTTTTATAAGTTGGCGATTGCTCATTCCAATCGCTCGCATACTTCCGTATTCTTTCATTTTTGCGGCAACTCCCAGATTGATTGTATTCATAATATGGAAAATGGTAATAGCAACGATAATAGATAGGAAGCCGTAAACAAGAACTGCAAAAGTATAATACAGATTTCTTTGCTGCTGCACTTGAGAAAGGCTGTCTGAAAATATTACGCCACCATTAGTAAATATGTTTTTAATTGCGTTTACATCTTCACTGGAAGCGTTGTTCTCAAATTGAATGTCGATAATAGTATAGCCAGTTTCTCCGGTCAGTGCGCTAAAGGTTGCTTCCGAACAGAAAAAGGTTTCCGTACCCTTTACACGGGCTAAGGGGCTATCAGACAAAATTCCTGCAACCGTAACAGTTTTTTTTCGTATTATTGATAGATAAAGTTATCTTGTCGCCAACTTGTACATTAACATTTCCCGTCTGTACGAATAGCACTTGATTTTCTTGCTGCATAACTGTTTCTATGGAACCTGCTACCAAAGAGTCCGCCGCCCATTGAAATTGATTTTCCTCATAGGAAATAAGATTTGCATTGTAGCTTTTTCCACTATTTTCTGATGGAACATCATAAGCAAACATACGCCCGTATGCCCGCTTGACATCATCATTTTTCTTAATCTGTGCTAACATTTCGCTCTCAATCGAACAAGTATTAGTTTCACTTGCTATGGATAATTCCGGCGTATAAACCGGGGGCACAAAAGCATTTTGCATAAAATCAACAAGTGTACTGAACGTGAGAAACAATGTAATACAGATAGCAAATGCCCCTGTCATTAAAATGTAATTTCTTTTCTTTGCTTTTGCGTGATGAATACCCAATGCGGTTTCAATTTTAAATGTCTTTGTGTTAGCTGCTTTGTGAAATGTAGCTATTTGTCCAGCATTTCCTGATACAGCGGTAAGCGGAGAAACTTTTGCGGCTCTTCTTGCCGGAGAACGAGCAGCCAGTAAAACGGTCAGCAATCCTAACAAAATACTTGCAACTATACTTATCCAACTAATACCCCAAATCGGCATTGAAGAAAACCATTCTGGACTTATTACCCGCATGGCGGCAGACAAAATCCAAACAATCACAATGGAGAATATAATTCCAATGGGAATAGCCGTTTTACACCAATACAGCCCCTCTAAACGTACAAATCGCATTATTTGTCTTTTGGTTGCCCCCAGACACCGGAGCATACCAAAAAATTCTGTTCTCTCTGCTACATTGCTGTTTAGACTGCTTGAAATCATCAAAATGCAAGTCAGCATGACAATAAGGGAAAGAATAAAGGCTACTTGATAAATCTGATTTACACCTGATTTCCCCTCTATTTGCCCTTGTATGCTCAAAAGAGGTGTATTTCCGGTTATCTGTTCATCAGTCAGATGATTGGCTGCTTTTATATCATTGATTGCGTCCGGTATATTACATAAATGTGAAAACTGGGCGACATAACTTTCATTCGCGTTAGAAACAGCAAGCGTTCCTAAGCCCTCTGGTGTCATTACTACAATCGGCAAATTCTCAGCAATCAAGTGTGAAGTTTTTGTATCGTCTAAAAAGCCAACTATCTGATAATCTGCCATACTTCCGTTCGGATTATACAATTCAACTGTATCATTCAACAAAACAGAGGCAGTATCTTTAAGTGAAGAAGATATTGCAATCTCGTTTGGCGCGTCTGGATATTTTCCCCTCTGCAACCCCGTTCAGAAATATATCGTCAAAAACCCCTTTATCTTGCGCGCTGATAGTAATAGGCTGTTCTTTAATAAAATATCCTGCTTCGGAAGAAACTGTATTATGCCACCCGGAAATTTTTACCTCTGGACGAGCTGAAATAAAGGAAGCTGTCTGCGAATCAATAGCATGAAACGCATAATGCCAGTTTCCGCTTTTCTCTATTTCGTGTTGCGTAACACCCTGTAAATACATATCGGCAAGACCAAACATGACAGCAACCAAAATAACCGCAAGAGTAATACAAATACGGGTCATTCTACTTTGCTTGCGGTGGATTTGGTTGATATAGGGACAAGTTTAAGATAATGCTTCATTTGCCGTCCCCCCTAAGTCTGTAAGAATACCGTCGCTCACACGAAACACCCTGTCAACCGAAGATGTTAAATTATTATTGTGCGTTATCATCAAAATTGTTTGTTTAAAATGTCTTGACGCACTGATAAGCATATCAATAACGTCTTGACTATTTTTACTGTCGAGATTTCCCGTCGGTTCATCGGCTAAAATTAGTTTTGGCTGTGTTATCAAAGCTCTCCCAATCGCTACTCGTTGTTGCTGTCCTCCGGATAATTGTCTCGGTAAATGATAGCGGCGTTCTGCCAATCCAAGTAAATTGAGGATTTCGTTTACTTTTTTAGGGTCTGGCTTTTGATAATCTAACAGTAGAGGGAAAATAATATTTTGTTCTACATTCAGCTCAGACACAAGCTGGAAAGACTGAAAAATAAATCCTATGTTGCGTCGTCTGTAAATTGTCCGTTTTTCTTCTTTCATAGAAAACAGATTTTGCCCGTCAATAAAAATAGAACCCGAAGTCGGCGTATCTAAAGCACCGATGCAGTTAAGCAAAGTACTTTTTCCAGAACCAGATTCACCTACAACAGCAGCAAATTCCCCTTTTTCAAGTGAGAAAGACACATTTTTTAAAGCATTTACTTTTGCTTCGCCTTTCCCGTAAGTTTTACATAAATTTTCAACTTTTAAAATTTCCATAAATCATAGACCTCCTTTCTTAAAGGATAACAGGAACAGCTTACAATCCGGTGAATTCCACCTTACGATTTCGTAAGGAAAGAAACTGAAAAAGTAGTACCTTCATGTAAAACACTTTGAACAGAAATGAGCCCCTCTTGTCCCTCTATAATAGATTTTGCAAGAGGAAGTCCTAATCCAATTCCCGGAGTGTTGAGGGAATATTTACTGCGATAAAAGCGTTTGAAAATATGGTGTATATCTTCCGGGGCAATTCCACTTCCATTATCAGAAACTAAAATTCGTATCATAGTTGGTGTACTTTCCCAAGTAATCTTTACTATTCCTCCTATTTCTGTATGGTCTAACGCGTTCTTTACAAGGTTTCCAATCGCTTCACTTGTCCAATCCATATCACACATAATAACTTGATTAGATGTTCCATTTACAATAATCTGTTTTTTTTCTTGTGTAGCTCTTATTGTAAGTTCACTGATAGCGTTTTTAACTAATTCCTGTATAAGACAGGTACGCTTGTCAAAAAGAATATTTCCAGTATCTAAACGTGCGATTTTAAGCATAGACAAAATAAGCTGTTCTATTCGTTTTAAGGCGGTTCCGGTTTTTTGCGAAAATTTTTTTACTGTTTCAGTATTATCCGGTTCCGCTTCTATAATTTCTTGATACATCATCAAAGCTGCTAATGGAGTTTTCAGTTGATGTGAAATATCTGAAATTGTGCTTTTCAAAAATTCTTTTGTTTTATGTTCTGTTTCACTTTTGGCTTTAAGCATAGTTGCAAGCTGTTCAACAGATGCAAATAAATGAAAAAGGTCTCCCTCACTGTCTTGCGGTAAATGACAAGAATAGTCATTGTTAATATAGTTATCTATAATTTTTCCAGACTGTCGATATAGATTATTTCTAATTTGTAGGAAAGAAATAACCCCAATGACAAGAATTATCACTAGACAAATTCCCCCTCCTAATGCTATACGCAAAAAGTGATATTGAAACTGGGAAAAATGTGGCAACAAGCTACCAAACGTATTTGTGGTAATTCCCAAATTATCTAAAAATTCCATTCCCGCGGTACTTATATCTGTGGAAGAAATAGCATTGGCAATTACTTCTTTTGAAACCTCCTGTTCCAACAAGGCAGATACAATAGCTCTATCATGTTCCAGATACATAGACTTTGCTGTATTTAATTGATTTATAGAAAACCATGTAGAAACTCCCACAAGTAAAATACTGTATATAGCAATAAAAAGAGAAAAATGTTTTATTTGCTTGTCACGAAAAATATTCATACTTACACCTCTTTCCACTGATAACCAAAGCCGCGAATGGTTATTAAGCGCTGCGGGTGGGAAGCGTCAGTTTCCACTTTTTCGCGAAGCCGCCGGATATAAACCGATAAGGTGTTATCGTCAACAAAATTTCCTGTACCGTCCCATAAATCATTTAGAATAATATCTCTGGAAACAATGCGATTTGCATTTCGTACTAACAGACAAAGCAGACGGTATTCTGCGTTTGTCAGTTCTAGTATTTTATTGTTCAAAATTACGCGGCAACTTAAAAAGTCAATCGAAATGTCCCCACATTTCAATACACTTGCCTTGTCCTGCGGTGTTACTCCTGCACGTCGTAACAAGGCACGAATACGGGAACATAGTTCCCCCAACTTAAAGGGCTTTGTAACATAATCGTCCCCGCCGCAATCCAAGCCACGAATAATATTGACTTCTTCATCAGAAGCAGTCAAAAAGATAATCGGTATCTGTTTGTTATGTTTCCGCACATTTTCGCAAACCTCAAAGCCTGTTCCGTCCGGCAGTGTCACATCAAGAATAAGCAAATCGTATTTTTCGATTTGTGCTAATTGCTTTTCTGCTTCTTCAACAGTACGGGCAATATCAACGTAGAAACCATTTTTCTTTAGAGAGTAATGCAACCCGTCTATTAAGCTAATATCATCTTCTAAAAGTAATAAGTTACTCATGCTTAAACTCCTTTCTCCTTGCGTCAACAGGTTTTTCTGCATCCTTTGGTATCAACCACATATAACCGATTTTTGAAACTCCCGGTATTCTATCTTCCTTACAAAGAATCTGTACTCGTCGTTCAGAAATGCCCCATTTTTTAGCTGCTTCGGGGCAAGACATATATTCCATAACAGTCCCAGTCCTTTCTATAAACCATATTATCATAATTATAGTCGGACATACGAATAATAGCAAGTGCAAACATATGAATTATTATGGCTACAAATAGGAACTGTATAGACGTATTCAGTATGAAAGAGGAACAGTAGAATGTATATGGGTGAATAAATATGGCAAAAAGACCAACAGCTAAATATGACTTTAAGGCTTTCGGACAAGCTATCAAAGTAGCGAGAACCGAACGAAAAGAGAGCCGCAAGAAAGTAAGTGATGAAATGTATATCTCACCACGTTATCTTGCTAATATTGAGAATAAAGGGCAACAGCCGAGTTTACAAATTTTTTATGAGCTTGTAACACGTTATGATATATCCGTAGACCAATTCTTTTTTCCGAATAAATCCGCGGAAAAAGATACACAACGCAGACAACTTGATACATTGCTTGATAGTATGAGTGAGAAAGGAATACGGGTAGTCACCGCCACAGCAAAAGAGATAGCCGAAGTCGAAGCAGAGGACAGGTGAATGTCCAGAACAGAATTTTAAAATGAGAAGACACATTGTAATTTTTTGAGAAATACAATGTGTCTTCTGTTTTATATAGCTTATTTCACAATCTTCCAGTTTTCCCCGTTCTTTTCCAGTACAAGGTTAAACTGTGATACCTGTGTTGTCATGGTCTGGTTATCCAGATATTTTACTGCAAGGGAAGCTGTCACCTGATTTCCGTTTCGGTTATAAACCGGATTTACCAGTTCCGAGAAAATATACTCTTTTCCCACAGTTTTCAGCACACCCTCATTTACATAATAGGTCAGTTCCTTTGCGGTTGCCGTAGGGTACAGCTTGAAAAAGGTGGTGAGAAATTCGTTGATTTCCTCTGTGGTGATGGAATCCACCGTACCGTCACTTTGTACCGCTTTGGGAGTGTAACCGGATTTTACGGGAACACTGGTAATGGTTGGATTCTGGATAATCGTCAGGTTTCCAGAGCCGTCCACATAGACCGTCACCTGATAGGCGGAACGGACGGTTTTACTGGATTCTCCCTCTGTGATACGCTGTTCCACCGTATAGGTCACTTGATAATGCTGCTCCTTTTCTTCTGTGATTTCCCATATCTGAAAATCGGTCAGGGCAGACGATACGGGGATGTCCTTTCGGACAGTATCTACATTCAGGGCTTGCAGCTCTCCGGTGAGATACCCTTTTAAAGCGTTTGTCCGGTTGTCAATGGAAGCGGCGGACTGTTCCCATGAATAGTAGACTTCTGCGAAATTCTCCACAAAGTTTTCTATCTTGTGGGTGTCGAGGATGGTTTCCTCAATTACTTTGGTTTCATGGACAGTATGAATGTCTATTGCCGTGAAATTCTTATAGACGGCAAACAGGAAGCTCACTGCCAGCAGCACCCACAGGGCAATCACGGTTTTTTTATGGGTATTGACTTTGTAGACTTTCAGTTTCTTTTCTTTCTGATTTTTCTGGTTTTCCTCTTTTCTAATCTGAATCATATCGGTTCATCCTTTCTTATTGTTTGATTCGTCCGGCTCCGGCAAGGTGCTGTTGCCAGTAGGAACCTGTCAGGTCTGCGTAACCAATGGGATTTCCGGCATGGTACATCCGGTTATTTCCCACATACAGCCCCACATGGGTGATGTAGGTTCTGGCGTTGTAGGTGGAGTGGAAAAAGACCAAATCCCCTGCTTTTGCTTCGGACAGGGGGATGTGCTGCGTCACATTGTACTGTTCCTGTGCTGTTCGTGGCAGGGCGATTCCTGCCTTGCCATAGCACCACTGCACCAGTCCCGAACAGTCAAAGGAAGTGGAGGGGGAATCGCCCCCGTACACATACGTCCAGCCCTCATACTTTAAGGCTTCCTCCATGATAGCCTGCACCGTTTCATCATCAAACTGTGCCACGGTCAGATATTGCGATACCAAAAGGACATAGAACATATTCCCGTAGGAATACCGCCAGCCCCCGTTTTTCTCTACCGCAACAGGGTTGGTGTAGGTGACTTTCTTTCCGCCGGATTTGTCCCTTGCGAAGCTCTCTGCCAGTTCAAAGGTGTATTTTTTTCCGTGTCCTGCCACATAGTCTAGGAAACCGCCGCCGTAATTATAGGATTGAATCACGCTGTTTAAGTCACAGCCCTTTGTTTCTGCCGCTGCGAGCAGTTCCGAGAAATATTTGCAGCCCTGTTTGATGGATTCCTCTGTACTCAGGGAGTTCGGGGGAAGCCCCAGAGATTCCGAGGACTGCATAACGTCTTCCAGCGTGCCGCCGGATTCCACCTGAATGATGGCGAGCAGCACATTTAAGTATTCCTCTATGCCATATTCCCTTGCATACTTTTCCAGCATAGTCTTATGGGCGAGGACTTCCTGTGATACGCTCACGCCCCCATAGATAAGGTTTCCGCCGCTTCCGCCGTCTTCCTCATCCGAGAAGACAATCACCACCAAAAGGAGCAGGGAGAACATCATCACGAACACGCCGGAACAGGCAAAGAAAAGGTGTCTTAACTTCATGGTGTCTCCCCTTTCTTTTGTTTGGCAGCCGCTGTTACCGTTTTTGTCCACTCCTTTCTGGCGGTGGTACGCCGGATGGTAAAGTTCGATTCTTTTACCACAGGGGCAGCCCGTTTTCTTTCCGGTATCACAGGAGCCGTATCGTTCTGGAAAGGTCTTGTCGGGTGGGGAGCAGCCTGTGTGATAGTGGGAGCCGCTTTTTGTCTTTCATCTGGCTGGGATATGGAAGCAGATGGGACTATCTGGCGTTCTGTCCGTACAGGCGGTATCTGTTCATGGTGGATGGAAGCTGCCTTTACCACCGGAACCGAAGCCCGTTCTGCCACAGTTCCCCCATAAGGAACCTGTCCCCGTTCCCTGATGGATGGGGAAACCGGCTGCATGGCTGGTTTTCCTGTATGAGTGGTATCTGCATGATGTCGGAAATCTTCCGGCTGCTTTGCAGTAACAGGGCGTTCATGGACGGGAGCCGCCCCTTTGGGGGATTCGGAAGCTGTCTGTTGCGGCTGTTTTGCCTGTTCCAGTTCCGCCCTGCGTTCTGCAATGGTCTGTCTGCGGCTTTCTGCCTGTGCGTTCCGCTGTTCGGCTCTGGCAGTTCGGGTCTGGGTCACGCTGGAAGTAAAATCCCGTACTCCCTCTGATACCTGTGTTTTCCCGTGGTAAAGGGCGTACTTTGCATTGACAGGCAAATCCTTTGCCTGCTCCCGAAGCTGTCCGGCAGTATCGGCTATCTTATCTTTGGTATCTGCCACCGCACCTACCGCAGAGCCAGCCCGTTTCCATGCAGATTCCTTTTCCGGTGTTGCCTGCCCGTCTGGTCTGTTGTGGTCTGCCTGCGTCCGTTTGGAAGAACCAGATGTTGAAGCAGTTCTCTGGTCTGAGCCAGCCTGTTTTCCTGCATGATAGGCAGCCGTTCCAGCCCCAAGAGCCGCCACAGAACGTCCCAACTTATGCTGTAAACGGTGCATATGGGCGTGCATGAGCATACGGGGTCTTCGCATGATACGGCTTCCCATGCTTTGGGAATCCCCACTCTGCAAGGAGAACATCCCCATCAAATCCCCCAGCTTGAAATAAATTCCGGCAAAGGTCACTATCTGCAAGAACGCCGTCAGGAAGAACGGATATTCCCCAGACAGGTTGTAGAGCATGGTGGAAATACTGAACGCTACCGTGATAATCAGGGTGATTCCGGCTCTGGTAAGGATGGTGTTGAACAGTTTCGTAATGGCACGTTTAGACATCCCCTCAAAAGAGGGAACCATGCTAAGGAGAAAGCTCACAGGCAGGAACATGGCGTAGATGATAAAAAGCACCTGTGAGAAAATCATTATCCCCGTGAGCAGGAATACAAAAACGGAGATACCGATATTGAACATGAACAGGAAGAAGACGGTTCCCAAGCGGTTGATGGTCTTTGTGATGGTAAGGTTGGTGTTTTCCCTGTCTTCGATTTCTTCCACTACGATTTCTTCTCTGTCCTGTCCGTTGTTTTCGTCTGGACTGGTTGAGAGCAGGCGTTCCACACGGTCAGCCCCAAGACTCTCCACATCCGAGTTGCCATATTGCAGCAGGAGCCACGGCTGCTTGACCTGTATGGAAAACAGGCTGTCCCGTATCAAATCCACGCTGTCTTTTCCTTGACTTTCCGAGTTCGGCAGCACAATCTTTGTGCCAAGGGTCAGGCTGGCATTGCTGATGTCTGCGGAAAATTCATTGATTTTCCCGATATAATCAGGAGCATAGGCGATAAAGGCAGCGGACAGCACGAACACCACCACGAAATTCACAACGGCATGGATGGCTTTTGTGGTTTCCCGTTTGATAAGCCCTGTGTAGGCAACGTAAAGCCCCACCACCAGAATGAGAATCAGCAGGAACCCGACATAAAATCCCTCCGAGGACAAGCCGCCTGTGGTAACGCCTGCAAGGGTCTGCATATTTTTCCCAATGGAATCCGCCGTAGAGGAAATGAAGTCCAGCGAGTAGGCTTCCTGAATCAGATAGCCCGTGGCGTTGGAAAGGTACAGGCTGATTGTCCAGATAAAATTTGTGATGGCATACAGCCCGTACATCACCTGTTTTCCGATACCGTCCAGCCAGTTCCACGGGAGCCAGTCCCATCCGCTGTCCACATAAAAATCAAGCTGGTAGTTGTCCAGAGGGTATTTGCTGTATTCGTTGGCAGCGTCCACCGTATCATCCACCAGTCCGGCAGCGTGGGCGGCTGTGCCGAAGACTGCCAGCAGCAGGAGGATGAGCAGGAGTGCCAGAAGCACCCTGCCAATCACTTTTCCTGCCATGCTCCCGATTTTTTTCAGGGAGGTTTTTCCCTTTATCCGGCAAGGGACAAGGGCTGTCCCCTGCTGGATGGGCTTTCTTATCTTCATTCCTCCACCTCTTTTCTAACAGGCGGTCTGGTGTCAAAGGCATGGAACAGGTCTTCAAAGATAGGATGGAACTGTATCACTCCCACACGCCCGTACAAATCGCTGATAAGGCACTGCCCGTTTTCCAAGTCACGGAGCCGCTTCTGGTTGTTTTCATCTTCGGAATCCACCCCGAAAAAGGCGAGGGTCTTCTTGATTTCGTTGATGTCTGTGGAACGGAACGCAAACTTTAAGCCCAGATTGTTTTTCAGCTTTTCATCCAGCAAATCATCCGTGTTCTGGGTCACAAAGTAAACGCCTGCGTTCATGGCACGTCCGGCACGAACCAGCTTCATAGAGAGGGTCTTTCCCTGTGCCACCTGTAAGAAGCTCCATGCTTCATCCAAATCCACAATCTTAAACACGCTGCGGTCTGTATGGATGAAGTCGAGAGCAAAGGTACTGATTACAATGAGCATTGCCACGGAAAGCAGCTCCATTGTGGTGTATTCTTCAAACGAGGTTTCCTTATCCGGCAGCACCAAATCCGCCACCTGAATGATATTGAGCTGCTTTTCAAGGCTGATGGACTGTGTGACATCCCCATCCGAAAAGAGCAGGTGTGCAAAGTCATAGTCCGTAAAGGATTCGATATGGTCGGCTATGCTGGTGCTGATGGTGGTTCCCTCCGCCCGTAGTTCCTCAATCACTTTGAAAAGCCCCCGTTCTTCACTGTTTGTTACTGCACGAATAGCTTTCCGAAGAACAGGGAACTTTTCCCCGTCACGGCTGGAAATGCCCGTTAAAAAGGTCAGGATGTCGATTGCCAGTGATTCGGAATCCTTTGGGTTCTCCATAATCACATACGGGTCAAGTAAGCCCCTGTTCTGTTCCTCCGAAGTCAGGTTTACGATATTGATTTCATGGGCGATTTCCGGCAGGGTTTCTTTCCAGCGTCCCCGTTCCGCTTTCGGGTCAACAATGAGAGCCTGTGCTCCAAACAATACGGAATAATAGACAATCATGTTGTTGCTGAATGATTTTCCACCGCCGAGGGAGCCGACAAAAGCGGCAGCAAGGGCGTTGGTGACGGAGCCTTTTACTCCTTGACTGGCAAGGGCAGGCTTTAAGTACACGTTTCTTCCTGTATCAAGGCTGTACCCGATATAAATACCCTCCGTTTCTCCTAACATCTGGGTTGCCCCGAAGCCAAGACCAGCGAGGAAGTCGCTGGTGACATACTGGATGTAATCGTTCAGATACCGTTTGCTGGCAGGGAGAAATTCCCCATGCAGCCCCAGCATATCCCCAAAGGGGCGAACCAGCTTCACGTTCAAATCGTCATAAAAATCTTTCACCTCATTGCAGCGGCGTTTCAGTTCTTCCAAGTCGGGAGCCGTCACACGCACCACATAGGACAGCTTATACATGGATTCCTTGCTCTGGTCTAAGGTGGATTCCAGCTCATTCACGCTGTCTAAAGCGTCCACCACGTTTGTACTGGTTTCGCTGTCATTCTGCCATGCGTGGTTGTCCAAATCTTTCAGCTCTTTTTTCTTGTTCCGCACCGTGGAGAGGGCTTTCCGGTTTGTGACAATCTCCACATTCATAGAGGTATCAATGGGAAAGGTGAATTGCTGCTGCTGATAGTAAAAGATTTCCGAGGATGGGAAGTCCAGTTCTCCCACAATGCTGTTGATGGTAAAGTAGGCGGCATAGACCGTCCCGTCTTCCTGTTCGATTTTCAGATACCGCTGGTTTTCCTCTATCAGACAACGGGTGGGTTTGATGAGGTCATAGTATTTCACCAGCGTTTCCTCCTGAAACCGTTTCTTCGGAAGATAATACTCATAATCTTCGTAGGCGGTTCCGGTCTGCCCGTATAAATGCTCAATCAGGTAGCCAAAATCGTCCTTATCCAGCCGCCGGACTTTGAAGCGGCGTGAGATTTTACTTTCCAGCAGTTTTTCCATCTTCTGAAACCGCCAGATTTCCTCATTGCTCATGGAAACAAAATCCCCCATGAGCTTGTGGTTGACTTCATGGAGGAAGTCGGAAACGGCGGTCTTTGCTTCTCTGCGGAACTGCTTCATGGTGACTTCCTGCTCATTGACAAGCAGCTTGAAACCGATAAAAAAGCGGTAGTCCACCTGATTTTCCCCTATCATGGAAATCAGGGCTTCGGTCTGTGCGTTAATCTTTGCACAGGCAACGTCCTTTAACTTGCCTGTCACTTCCTGTTTGGAGCGTTCCTGTGCCGCCCGTATGCTGGATTCGGTGCTGATTTGCAGGGCGTGAATCTTCCCGTCCCTGTTCTGGGCGATAAGCTGCCGGAACGAATCGTGTACCTGATATTTCTGTTCGGGGCTTAAAAAGGA
>ENA-OPZZ01001624-OPZZ01001624.1-human-gut-metagenome-genome-assembly--contig:-NODE-1624-length-13115-cov-4.031568_pt1 | contig 13115 bp, 17 predicted proteins | sample MGYA00242487_ERZ504511 | MGnify/ENA primary metagenome ERZ504511 (study PRJEB26092, sample SAMD00036241) | human gut metagenome | host: Homo sapiens | study: EMG produced TPA metagenomics assembly of... | reverse complement strand
CTCATCATCCTCATGGACGGTCTGGTGACGATCAATCAGGCACTGAACCTTCGGAAACTGGATTATCGTTGGAAATACCTTCTGCCCATGGGCATTGTGGTAGCCGTGTTCGGCCTGGTTCTGGTTCTGAATCCCTTCGGAAGCGCGATGCTTCTCATGCGTTTCCTGGGCTTCACACTGCTGGTGGACGGTTTCTGCGACTTCTGGTGGTATTACAGACTGAAAAAACTGTTTGAGTAAACTGGTGGGGACGGAGTTTTTGACATAAACTCCGTCCTTTTTGGATTTTTAAAGGAGACTTGTATGGAAATCGGAATGTACGAAAAGGAAGTGGAGGATAAAGAAATCCGGGAGATTGCAGAGAGAATCTTACCGGATACTTCTTTTGGAAAAATATACAGAATCTGTGAGCAGTACGGAGAGGAAGAAGCCGACTGCAGGGAATACGACGTTTATAAGCTTGTGACGCCAGAGGGTGATCGGATGCTGAAAAAAGCGGATAAACGGGAGGTTTCAAATTATGAGAAATACCTGAAGTAAAAAGATTTCTGTGTTCCCGAATTTTATGGGCGCTGGGACGACGGCGCGGATTTTTTGTGCAGTACTATTCCAATCAGAACCGTCTCCAGTTGGCTTACCATCGGTGAACAGAACCACATACTTAGGATTTTCATCATCCATAGCATCCAACTTGTTCTTTGCATCCTTAAGTCCTACCGCAGGATCCGTACCTCCCTCCGCATTCAACCCATTAACGAAGTCTTTAAGCGCATTTACGTTTACACTATCTTCATCACCTACTTTTTCCAGATTTACAAATTTTCCATGATCACCATATGGTTTATTATTATTCTTATTGTTAGTACTGCTAAATACAGTAATACCGATTTTACTATTCGGAGATTTCTTCGCTGTATCATCTATAAACTGATTTACAGCATTCTTAAGTGCATTAAGCCGGGTTTCTGTTGAGCTAGTTTTTGTATATATTTTACAATTATTGTATTTAGAATCCGCTGCATCATCTGATGAATAATATCCGGTTTTCACACGCCATCCTGGATTCGTAAATATATCTCCTTTACTATACTTCATCTCCTTATAAGAACCATTCACATTAATATAATACGTTTTATCACGACGAAGAGTCCTTTTGTTATCCCTTGCTTCAGGAGTATTATCAGCAACATATGTGTACGAATCAGAAGTAATATTATATCCCATCGATCCGGACACATCCAATACCAACATGATATCTGCCACAGGCGTTTTCGTTTCAATTATGGAACTTGTACTTGTGGATGTTGCGTTAATGGTAATGTCATAGGTTCTCTGATCCCAGTCTTTCACTTTAGCCGTTTTGCTAGTCGTCATACTGGAGTCAATAATTTCCTGCCGGGTCTGGTTAACAATCTTCTTATCCTCAACTGTTTTTCCGGAACGGTCCTTCAAAGTAACTAAAGCTGCCGTATTATCACTGTTTTTCTTTACCTCTACAGTCCATGTTTCCGTAGATCTTACATAACCATCTGGAGCCTGTGTTTCTCTTAAATAGTAAGTTCCTTCTCTTAAACTTCTGAAAATTACTTTACCATCCACATTATCAACTCGTGCAGATTCTACACTTCCAATTTCACTCTTACAATCAGAATCTCCGTAAAGTGTAAAACGGGCTCCGTTCAATCCTTGCTCTTTATTAGAATTTACTTTCTGTAATTCTAATGTTCCAAGTGGATCTTTTGTAACCTGTGAAATAGTTGCATTTGGAAGCGTAAACTCCATCTCACAATTGGAAGCGACAGCTCCTCTTTCCATATAAAGAACTGTTAATGTATGCGCAGCTTTTTTTCTCTGCATCTGTTAAATCTGCTTTTTTGCTTACCATTTAATAAGTCCTCCCACAAATCTACTTCACCAGTAGTTGCACTATGAATTCCACCCAGGTCAATAACTACTTTCTTTCCGTCCAAAACAACCCATAAGTCGTCATCACCGGTAAATTTATACTTAAGATTTCCAATATAATCTCCAAGCGTAAACTTAATATCATAACGCAATCCAAAGAAATAGTTATGGAATTTATCACCACCACCATTACTTTCCATACCATCTTCTACATTACTATTGGCTTGATATCCAACAGAATCCAGTGGGAAGAAATTAGCACCAGCGTTTGCAGCCCATTCTCCCTTTCCATCATAAACAGTTGATAACTTATACGTATCTCCAGTTCTACTAAAATTAAGTTTATAATTCTTATATACTTTTCTAAGATATACTGTATTGTTATCTTTATCTTTTACAGATAAATCTTCCTGTTTAAAAAATCCTGGGTCTGCATACTTAAATGTAACGTTCGTTCCGTCAACATTATTTAATAATCCCTTTACTGTTTCTGTTCCATCCTTCTTTTCCCAGAATCCAGTCCAGCTATTTGGATATTGATTCTGATCATCCTGCCACACTTGGGTATACTCATCATAATTATATGAATATTCTCTATTAATGCCAGATCCACCTACTGTTAACTTTTGACTATTCTTATCCTCATAATTGTTCGGATTATTTATAGAAGTCCTGCCCTTGTAACCATTTCCAGTTTTTACCTTAACCGTATAATCAAAGAATGTCGGATCTCCAGTTGTTGTTCCCTCTGTAGCTTTATAATAAGCTGTAACTGTAGCATCCTCAGCCAGTTCTATAGACTTCTCAACATCTGTATCATCTGAAGCATGCTTTTCGTAATTATTTCCGGACTTTGTTTCAACCTTTACTCTTGTAACATTCCAGTTAGCAAGCTCTTTTAATTTAAGTCTGTCTGCAATATTAAGCGTTTTGACATCTGCTGCATAAATCTCATTTCCACCTTCGTCACAATATTTAACAGTAACATCGATGTTGTCATTTCCCTGCTGGACAATTACATAAGTAGAAAAATGCGTAGTCTCGAACTCAACATCACCATTCTTGGCAACGCTGCCATCCATATTTTCAACGTTATCATTCTCGTCTACGTGATATACATCCGCATCCTTGATCTTCTTCTCATCATTCAGAGATACAGATACCTTCACTGAAGCACCTGGCTGAACCTCTTCGCCGTCCACCAGGAATTTGATATCGTAGGCGTGGATTTTCTCGATGGCTTTCTTTTCTTTAATCGCTTCTTCGGTGATCTGGTCTTCCGCTTCCTGGCTGAGCTCTACCGGTGTTACGGAAAGCTCTGCATTGTCCGGAAGGTCTGCCGGATCGGTAAGAGTAACCTTAACATTGACTTCGTCACTCGTGTAATCATATCTGGTGATCTCAGGCTGAATTTCTTCTTCCTGCACATCCTCAGGCTCTTCTGCCTCATCACTGCTTTCAACAACCTGTGCCATATCACTTCTTATGTAAGCCTCAGTTCCTTCCCAGGAAACCTTGTACCAGGTTGCTCCGTCCTCTGCTGTTACGGTATCCAGAAGTGTGAGCTGTGTTCCTGCGTTTACAGTTGCCAGAACCTCTGCCTCGGTAGATGGGCTGACACGAAGATTCGTATCGTCTCCCAGAACCTCGATCAGGCTTGTCTCACCATTCTCATCTGCTGCCGGAACCTCATCCGGGCTCGCAATATCCTCTGCCGGTTCTTCCACCACATCCGGATCCTCTGCCGGCGCTTCGGTAGGTTCAGCATCCGGATTCTCCGCCGGAGCCTCAGAAGGCTCTGCATCAGGAGTTACCTCCGGATTCTATGCTGCCGGTGTCTCAGCTGCATCCTGCTCAGGCTCGTCCGAAATATCCATTCCGTCCGTAAGCTCCTCTGATGCGATAGGCACCTCGTCCTCATTACCGGAAACAGCTTCCGCCTCGACATCTGCTGTCTCAGGAGAATCCCACATAACGGCAAAAACAGCTGCGTTGCCAGTCTCAACCTGAAGTGTCTGGATCTGTTTGCCCTCGTTGACATTCAGAACCTTCAGATCCTCGTTGGCCTGTAAGGTGTTAACATCAGTATCACCGGTACTGCTGTTATAATGAAGCTTCTCAACGGTTACACTCGTGCTGGCTGCATCGGTAAGCTCCGGTGCTGCCGGTGTCTTGTACTCAAAAGTTACTCTGACTCTGCCGTTCGGCTCGACTCTGTTTCCGTCGCCATCAGCAAAATACACATCATACGCAAAAAAACCTCTCAGGCTGCTGCCCTTGTCTGTAGCTGCTGCTGAAAGCTTCTGAGAAACTGTATCATAAGATACGGATGAATTCTCGTTTACGCTGTCAGCCTTCAATGCTGTATTCTGCGGAAGAGCTCCGTCCTCCAGTGCCTCTGCTGTTACTTTAACAGAATCATTTTCATATGTAAGCGTCGATTGCTGCGCCTGTTCCGTTTCCTCCTGGTCAGCGCTGCTTACATCCGGTGTCGATTCTTCGGCCGCTGGTTCAGATGTAATTTCGCCATCTGTAAATATATCCTCCGTTCCATCTCCGAACGCCTCACTCGCGGAGATCGTATATGCACTCGGCATACAGGATACCATCAACGCCAAAGCCACCATAAATGCCAGGAGTTTTCTGATCTTATTATTCCTTAATTTTTTCATACCTTTCCCGCTTTCCTATGTGTGCATTAACGTGTACTGTATTTCTTATTACTTTACTTCTGTTTATATTCCTTTCTCTTAAAAAAGCTTCATGTTTTTAGCCGGTGAGTAAACAGGTTACACCTTTACAATATTTTACCCTTATGTGATTGTAGTGTCAATATACCAGACATTTTTGGTAAGGATACTGACATTATCAGATGCTATCGAAAATCAGCCTTCAACTCCTCCTTCTTAACTTACTCGTTCACTGGTTCTTTTCGCCTGATTTTTCAATAAAATCTGACTATTCGTGGTATTTATTATACAACACTAATAGTTGTTTTGTAAGGCACTTTTTTTCATAAAAAAGTGCCTCTGTCACTATTTTAACATGAATTTCTTCAGCTCATCCCGCTTCTTGACATTCAGCTTGCAAAAGATATCCGTAAGGTAATGCTTGACAGTATTAATGGAAATCCCCAGATGCTCTCCTATCTCCTTATTGCTCCATCCCCCACTTGCCAGCATGGCAATAGAAAACTCCATCGTCGACAGCTCCCCCGTAACCTTCTCCGGTTTTCCGGTATTATGAAGCGCCATCCAGCCCCTGCCTGAAAGAAATCACCCATTTCGTGCATACGCTGATACGCCTCCGGCATCTCGATTCCGGATACAAGCCTCGACCAGCCCCCGCAAAAAGCCCATGATGCTCAATAAAAGGCTCCAGAAACCCATCCATCTTCGCCAGCTCCCAGCTCCGGAGCATCTCCTCCTGCGCCTCCTGCTTATGCTTTCGGTTTATCGCACACACCGCCATCATACAATGGATATACGTCATACTGATCGGATACGGCCTCTCCGCCATAAACAAAGCAGCCTTACCCATCCCATAAGCACTCCATATCTCCCCGTTAAGATAAGTATGGTGAGCCATCACATACGTGGCAAAAAGCCTCAGCCCCTCAGGAAGCATCCTGCTGTACTCCCCAAAAGCAGGCATCTCATCCGTAGGCAGATGAAGCAAAACCGCCCCCACATACCCCGCTTAGCCGCCGCCACATTCCCCAGCGTCAGATTAGAATACCCATACAAAATACACGCCGAAAGCCGCAGCTCAATAACCCTGCTGGACAGATACCCCCTCGTGATCTCACAACACTCCTCAGCCCGCCCCGTAAAATAAAAAAGCTCAGCCCGCGCAATATTCCTCAAATCCACATCCACAAACCCCTCAACAACCTCCCGAGCCCTCCCAGGCTCAAAAGACGAATTCAAAAGCGGCAAAACCATATAATCACACAAACAACCCACTCCCCTTCCAAAACCCAGGCAGCCCCCAAAAAGACCACCCTCAAAACCAGACCAACACAAACATCCGAAGCCATCACACAGCCCGCAGCAACACACATCCGAAGTTCACACAGCCCCCGCAGCAACACACAGCCGCAGCTCTTCTCTCAAGCCACTCATCTGCACACATCCAAAGCTCACACAGCCCCTGCAGCAACACACATCCGTAGACCTTCTCTCAAGCCTCTCATCTGCACACATCTAAAGCTCACACAGACCCTGCATCAACACACATCCGTAGACCTTCTCTCAAGCCTCTCATCTGCACACATCTAAAGCTCACACAGGCCCTGCATCAACACACATTCGCAGCTCTTCTCTCAAGCCTCTCATCTGCACACATCCGCAGACCTTCTCTCAAGCCTCTCATCTGCATACATCCGCAGCTCTTCTCTCAAGCCTCTCATCTGCACACATCCAAAGACCTTCTCTCAAGCCTCTCATCTGCACACATCCAAAGACCTTCTCTCAAGCCTCTCAAAAAAGTCACCATAACTCCAGATATCAATCAACCAATCAGGCCAACCATCTTTTTCCATAATTATAATCCAAAATCCCCCAAAAATAAATTTAAATATTACACAAAAAACTCCACAAAAAACACCACAACACATCCACCCCAGCGCCGATGCCACCCCCTTCGTCAAACCACAAGGAAACTCAGCCTTTGCAGCCATCCAGCGCAGCGCTGATGGCCCATCACCTCCCGGCAAACCACCACCCCTCACACTCCCAAAAACCAGAACGGACAGACTGCCAGCGGGACGGCTGCATGGTCGGGACCCGGTGCGTCGGAGTAAGCCGCTGGTCATACTTGGCGCCTGGGGCTTCTGACGGGAAGGTACTCTGCGGCCACAAGCCGCAGAGTAAGCCCCATCTGTCTGAGCCAGGTACGCATCAGCGTACATGGCGAGTTATGGGGCGCCCTGCACGGCAGAAGACTCAGACGCCTAGTATGACCCGGCGAAACGACCGCACCAGGCACGACCATGCAGCCGCCCCGCTGGCAGACTGACCGTTCGTGCCTCCATTCGTCCCTCCCTCCCCACCCACACAAAAAAAAGAGCCCCCAGGCACAAACACCCAGGAACTCTCCCAAAAACGCAAAACTCAAATTTCCAATCATCATCAATCGTTACCAGTCATTACCAGTTGTCACCAACCATCACCCAACACGCAGCCGAAACTTCTGAATCTCCTTCTCACTGGAAACCCTCTCAATCTCAGCCCCAAGACTCCTGAGCTTCTCCTCAAAATTCTCATACCCACGCTGGATATAAACAATATCATCAACAACCGTAACACCCTCAGCAGCCAGCCCCGCAATAACAAGCGCAGCCCCCGCACGAAGATCCGGCGCACTCACACGCGCCCCCGTAAGCTTCCTCACACCATCAATAATAGCAGAGTTCCCCTCCACCTTAATATTGGCACCCATCCGGGAAAGCTCATCCGCATACTTAAACCGGTTCTCAAAAATACTCTCAGTAACAATACTCGTACCCTCAGCCAAAGCCAAAGTAACCGCAATCTGCGGCTGCATATCCGTAGGATAACCAGGATAAGGCAACGTCTTCACATGCGTACGATGAAGCACATGCGGCGCACGGACACGAACCGCATCATCAAACTCCTCAACCTCACACCCGATCTCCTCAAGCTTAGCCGTAGTAGCCTCAAGATGCTTTGGAATAACATTACGAACAGTAACATCACCACGAGTAGCCGCAGCAGCAAACATAAACGTACCAGCCTCGATCTGGTCCGGAATGATCGAATACTCCGTACGATGAAGCGTCTCAACACCACGGATACGGATCACATCCGTACCGGCACCCTTGATATTCGCCCCCATACTGTTCAGGAAATTCGCCACATCAACAACATGCGGCTCCCTCGCAGCATTCTCAATGATCGTACGACCAGCCGCCATAGAAGCAGCCATCATGATATTAATAGTAGCACCAACAGAAACCACATCTAGGAAAATATGGCTTCCATGCAGATTCTCCGCCTTGGCAACAATAGCACCATGACAGATATCAACATCCGCACCAAGAGCACGGAAACCCTTCAGATGCTGGTCGATCGGCCTGCTGCCGATATTACATCCACCCGGAAGCGGAACCTCCGCATGCTTATACTTACCAAGCAAAGCACCCAGAAGATAATAAGAAGCACGGATCTTCTTGATAAACTCATAATCCACGCTGAGATTGCCGATAGTAGAACCGTTGATCTTTACAGTAGACTTATCAATACGCTCAACCTGAGCCCCGATCTCGGAGATCGCCTCAAGCAGAACATTGATGTCCCTTACATCTGGCAGATTCTCGATCAATATAGTTTCATCAGTCATAATGGCTGCTGACAATATCGCAAGCGCCGCATTCTTCGCACCCGCAATATCCACTTCTCCAACCAGAGGATTGCCGCCTTTAATCACATACTGTTCCATAACACACCTCTATTATTTACTCCTCTATGAGCAGAAACTTTCTCTGAATTTACTGCAGGAACAACCGTTCCGCAATACCGTTTTTTAGGTCAGTTGTATATTATAACACATATTTCAGATTTGTAAACAATTTATGACGAAAACCTGTCACAACCCATGACCCGAAACACTCCAGCAAACCGTTTCCACAAGCCAACAGTTACGCCTTATCTCCCCTGTTCTTCAATGCCTCAAGCACAACCTGGAGACTCCCCTCCAGATCCTTATCCTCTTCATCCACCACAATATCCGCATATTTCTCATACAAAGGAACACGCTCATCATAAAGACTCGCCAGCGTCTGTCCCTCCTTGAGCACGACTCCACGTCCCTTAAGATTACCAAGACGCCTGGAAAGAAGCTCCAGCGAGATCTTAAGATACACCACAACACCCTCAGACTTCAGATGCTGCATAGCCTCATCGCAGTAAACCACACTTCCACCGGTAGCGATCACCGTATTCTCCACCTGGATCGAAGCATTCACACGATTCTCGATCGCCTTGAAGCCTTCCGTCCCCTCATCCGCGATGATCTCACTCAGAGTCCTTTTCTCCGCCTTCTGGATCAGAAGATCTGAGTCAATAAACTGGTAACCAAGTACCTTCGCAAGTACGACACCGATGCTGCTCTTCCCCGCACCAGGCATCCCTATCAGTGTAATATTATTCATACTGTACCCTTTCATTTTAGCATAACAGCTGCCAAATCTCAACAAACGCTACGGCTCCGCAGAACCTACCGTTTCTCTCTCCCGGACTTTCCCGACATCTTTAACTTCCCTGACATCCCTGGCTTTCCCGACGTCTTTAACTTCCCTGACGTCCCTGACTTTCCCGACGCCTTTAACTTCCCTGATGTCCCTGACTTTCCCAACGTCTTTAACTTCTCTGGCTTCCCTGACATCCCTGGCTTTCCTGACGTCTTCAACTTCCCTGACATCTCTGCCTTCCCCGACGTCTTCAACTTCTCTGCCATCTCTGATTCCCTGTCTGCTTCCCTGTCTGATTTCTTATCCAACTTCTTCTGCATCTGCTTCTTCTGCTGCTTCTTCTTTACGCTGTAGCCGAAGGTTCCCACCTTCCGGCCACCCGCCAGATACTCCCCATGGGAATAAACCAGAAGCCCCGCATCATTAAGACGAAACCTGTTGTTTTTTATCCATATAAGCTTCATCCGCATGGACCGCAAGCACATCCGCAAGAAACATGTCATGAGACCCCAGCTCCTTCACCTCACGCACCCTGCACTCGATTGAAACCGGAGCCTCCCCGATCATCGGTGCAGAAACAAACTGCGCTTTCTCCTTCGTAAGGTTCAGCTTCCGGAACTTGTCCACATCACGCCCCGAACGGACCCCGCAGAAATCCGTTGCAAACGCCAGCTTCTCCGTTGTCAGATTGATCACAAATTCACCCGTTTTCCGGATCATATCATAGGAATAACGGGAAGGTCGGACAGAAATATAAGCCATCGCCGGATTGGTACACACCGTACCCGTCCACGCAACCGTTATGATATTATCATGCCCCTCACCATCGGTAACACTCACCATTACAGCCGGCAGCGGATAGATCATGTTCCCCGGCTTCCATAACTGTTTCGCCATTTTCCGTCACCTCTTATGCATAATCGCTGTTCATCAGCTGAGCAGCCTCCATCATAGCCGGGATCAGCTGCTTCTTTCTGGAAACCACACCCGGCAGACTGAAGGTATCTCCATCCGGTTTCCGCTCAAAAGCGATCTCCGCCATCTGCTGGCTGCCCTCCCCGTAAAACAGAAGCTCTGTAGACTCCTCCAGGATATTCGTCAGCATAAAATAAACTCTCGTGATATCATGACGGCCACACTCACTCACCATAAACGGCATCAGCTTCTCCTTGATCTCCTTAAGCTCCTCGCTGTCCATGGAACTGATCTGACCCACACCAAAGGAAACATTACCCTCACCGATAAACTTCTTGTAATCCTGATAAAAAATCTCCTCCGGAGACTTATCCTTCAGATTACTTCCCGCAGAAAACATCTCTCGGGCAAACTCCTCGATCTTGATCCCCGCGATCAGCGCAAGAGCACTGGCAGCGATCTTATCCGTCTGCGTACAGGTCGGTGAACGAAACATCAATGTATCCGAAATGATAGCCGCACAGAGAAGCCCCGCGATCTTTTCCGGGATCTCCAGTCTCTGCTCTCCGTAGATTTCATAAAGGATCGTGCCCGTACATCCCACCGGCTCATTACGAAAAGCAACCGGCGTCATGGTCTGCAAGGTACCCAGCTTATGATGATCAATGATCTCAAGGATCTCCGCCTTCTCGATATTATCAACAGCCTGATCCACCTCATTATGATCCACAAGAACCACTTTCTTTTTATGCATATCCAGAAAATTACGTCTGGAGATCGTACCGATACACTTACCATGAGGATTGATCACCGGAAACGCCCTGTGACGGTTTTTGATCATAACATCCTGGATATCATCCGTAAAATCCTCGGTATTAAACGTAACCATGTTATCCCGCTTCATAACAAAGCTGACCGGAATACTCTGGTTGATCAGACGCGCAATATTAAACGTATCATACGGAGACCGGATGATCACGATATTCTTCTCATGAGCAAGCTTCACAACCTTCTCGGAAACCACGATATTCAGCCCCACGATGATACAGCTTACATTCTGGCTGATCGCCTGAAGATGATCCTCCTCACGGTCACCCATGATGATCATATCATTCTCCTCAACGTAGCCTTCCAGCATCTTCGGGTTGGCAGTACCGACAAGCACACGCCCCTTCACAAAATATCCGTGTCCATTACCTTCCACCACTTCACCGCCAACAGTCTCGGCAATTCTCTGATACTGCGTCCTCGCATTGGAAAGAAGATAACTGTCTGTAGTATCCATATAGGTCTTTGCGATATCACCAATCGTCACAAGCCCCTCCAGACACCCATCCTTATCCCGGATTGGAAGAGAAACGATCCCGTTCTCCTGCATCAGATCCCAGATATTCTTCAGCGACATATTCTTATCCGCCTGCGGACTGGTCCGGATATCCATATCCTTGACCTGAGTACCGATATTTCCCAGATAAGCCGGCGGCTGTACGCCAAAACGGTTCAGCACATACCTGGTCTCCTCATTGATCTGCCCCGCTCTCTTCGGGATATATTTTTTATTCTGCGTAGTTCTGTTTTTAATATCCGCATAAGCAATAGCCGAACAGATGGAATCCGTATCCGGATTCTTATGTCCGATTACAAATATTCTCTCCGGTTTTTTCATACACATCCATCCTTTTTCATCCAAAATAATTATAATTTAATATTTGCAAACAAAGCACCCAGGGAAGTAGTAGCCTCTTCCCCCGACTCCGGAAGCTCAAAAGACTCCTCCTCAACCTCCTTAGCCATCAGATCCGATGCCTCTTTAATACTCAGGCTCAACTTACCATCCTTGATCGCGATAACCTTCACCTTAACCTTATCCCCAACATTCAAAACCTCAGAAGGCTTCCGGATCCTCTTCTCACAGATCTGAGAAATATGCACCAGCCCGGAAACCCCGTTCCCAAGATCCACAAAAGCACCATACGGCTGCAAACTCTCAACCGTACCCTCAGTCACAAAACCAACCTGGATATTGGAAATCTTATTCCGTCTCTCCACCTCAGCCCTCTCACGAAGAATCTCCCTGGCCGAAAGCACCAGCCTCTTCTTCGCCTTATCAGCCTCGATAACCCGCACCTGGATCGGCTTATTCAGAAACACCTCAGTATCCTCAACAAACTCCAGATCAAGCCTGGATGCCGGAATAAACCCACGGACACCCTCAACATAAGCAATGGCACCCCCGTTAACGATCCCCTTCACAACAACATCCAGCACCTCACCCGAATCCTGAAGCTCCTTCAGCCTGTCCCAGGCAAGCACATCCGCAGCATCCGCTCTGGAAAGAAGAATATTCCCCTGACCATCATCCCTGCGAAGAACCATCGCCTGAACCTCATCCCCCGGCTGAACAGCCTCTTTAATATTAAACCCCGGCACCCGGGAAAACTCCTCCACCGGATAAAACCCTCAGCATAAAACTTAAGGTCAAGAACAACCCCCGACTCATCCACACTCACAACAGTCCCTGAGATAATATCACCCTCATCGATCCTCTTAAAAGAAGCCTCCAGCTCCCTCTCAAAATCCTTCATAGACTCCGCCATATCCAGACCTCCCATTCAAACAAAAAACAAACCACCGCCGCCCCCAAAAACAGCCGACAGCACTATAAATCCTAATCATTATAGCATGCACACCCCACCCGCGCTATATTTTTTTTCCACAAGCCCCAGAGTAAGCCCCATCTGTCTGAGCCAGGTACGCATCAGCGTACATGGCGAGTTATGGGGCGCCCTGAACGGCAGAAGACTCAGGCGCTTAGTACATCGTTTCGTAAATAACAATACCAATCGCGTAGGATGTGGATTCGAGTGTGCAGGTATAAAAAACGCAGGCGTAGCGGGCTACGCCGAGGCTTTTAGACCTGTGCAATCGGATTCACAGACAAGTGAGTGGTATTGTTATTTCGAAAAACGATGTACTAGTATGACCCGGCGAAACGACCGCACCAGGCACGACCATGCAGCCGCCCCTCCGGCAGTCCGTCCGTCCCTCCCCTCCCACCCATAAAAAAAGAGCCCCAAAAAGG
>ENA-OPZZ01001620-OPZZ01001620.1-human-gut-metagenome-genome-assembly--contig:-NODE-1620-length-13152-cov-3.865029_pt1 | contig 13152 bp, 8 predicted proteins | sample MGYA00242487_ERZ504511 | MGnify/ENA primary metagenome ERZ504511 (study PRJEB26092, sample SAMD00036241) | human gut metagenome | host: Homo sapiens | study: EMG produced TPA metagenomics assembly of... | reverse complement strand
AAAGACGTATGAGTACAGCAAAATTGAACGAAGCCGTTCAGACTCCTGGGCTGTATCAGCCGGAATTTGAACACGATAACTGCGGTATAGGAGCAGTCGTAAACATTAAGGGTGTCAAATCCCACGGAACCGTCGAAAATGCATTAAAGATAGTAGAAAATCTAGAACATAGAGCTGGCAAAGATGCCGAAGGAAAAACAGGTGATGGTGTAGGAATCATGCTTCAGATTTCACACAAGTTCTTCTCCAAAACCTGTGAGTCCCTCGGCATCTTTTTAGGTTCTGAGAGGAATACGGAATCGGTATGTTCTTCTTCCCTCAGGATGAACTGAAAAAGAACCAGGCAAAGAAATGTTTGAGATCATTGTGGAAAAGAAGGTCTTAAATTTTTGGGATGGAGGGAAGTTCCGGTTGTTCCGGAAGTTCTCGGACACAAAGCACTGGAATGTATGCCGTGTATCATGCAGGGATTTGTAGCAAAACCAAAACACCTGGCAAAAGGTATTGATTTTGACCGCAGACTTTATGTGGTAAGACGTGTGTTTGAACAGAGCAATGACAATTCCTATGTGGTTTCTCTTTCAAGCAGAACGATCGTATACAAAGGTATGTTCCTCGTAGGACAGCTCCGTACCTTCTTCCGTGATCTGCAGGATGCAGATTATGAATCTGCGATCGCAATCGTACACTCCCGTTTCAGTACCAACACAAATCCGAGCTGGGAGAGAGCACATCCGAACCGCTTTATCGTACACAACGGTGAGATCAACACGATCCGTGGAAATGCCGACAAGATGCTTGCACGCGAAGAGACGATGTTCTCCGAGCATTTCAAAGGAGAGCTGCACAAAGTTCTGCCGGTTGTCAATACTTCCGGTTCTGACTCGGCAATGCTCGACAACACACTGGAATTTATGGTGATGAGTGGTATGGATCTGCCGCTGGCCGTGATGATCACGATCCCGGAACCATGGGCAAACAACAAGACCATGAGCCAGAGCAAAAAAGATTTTTATCAGTATCATGCAACGATGATGGAGCCGTGGGACGGACCGGCATCGATCCTGTTCAGCGACGGAGATGTGGTAGGAGCCGTGCTTGACCGTAACGGTCTGCGTCCTTCCAGATACTATATCACCGATGACGGTTATCTGATCCTCTCTTCTGAGGTCGGTGTGCTGGATATCGATCCGACCAGGATCGTGCTCAAAGAAAGACTGCATCCGGGCAAGATGCTTCTGGTGGATACGGTAAAAGGAAGAGTGATCGATGACGATGAACTGAAAGAAAGTTATGCAAAAAAGCAGCCGTATGGTGAGTGGCTGGATCGTTATCTGGTAAATCTTTCTGATCTGAAGATTCCGAATAAACGTGTGGAAGAGTACAGCGATGAGGAGCGTGCAAAACTCCAGAAAGCCTTTGGCTATACTTACGAAGAGTACCGTACTTCTATTTTAAATATGGCAAAGAACGGTGCAGAAGGCATCGCTTCCATGGGTATTGACACACCGCTGGCTGTTTTATCGGAATGTCATGTGCCGCTGTTTAATTATTTCAAACAGCTGTTTGCACAGGTGACGAACCCGCCGATCGATGCAATCCGTGAAGAAGTGGTAACATCCACGACCATTTACATCGGTGAGGACGGAAATCTGCTTCAGGAAGAGGCAAAGAACTGTCAGGTACTGAAGATCAACAATCCGATCCTGACAAATACCGACATGCTGAAGATTAAAAATCTGGATGTCAAAGGCTTTAAAGTAGCGGAAATTCCAATCACGTATTATAAGAACACAAGCCTGGAAAAAGCCATTGACTACCTGTTTGTCGAAGTAGACAGAGCACACAGAGACGGAGCAAACATCCTGATCCTGACAGACAGAGGCGTTGATGAAAACCGTGTGCCGATTCCTTCACTGCTGGCAGTATCCGCTGTGCATCAGCACCTTGTAAAGACGAAAAAGAGAACTTCACTTGCAATCGTTCTGGAATCCGGCGAACCGCGAGAAGTACATCATTTTGCTACACTGCTTGGTTATGGTGCAAGTGCGATCAACCCATATCTGGCACTGGATACGATCCATCAGCTGATCGACAGCAAGATGCTGGATAAGGATTATTATGCAGCTGTGGAAGATTACAATCGGGCTGTCCTTAGCGGAATCGTAAAGATTGCTTCCAAAATGGGTATTTCCACAATCCAGTCTTATCAGGGATCTCAGATTTTTGAGGCAATCGGCATTGATAAAGAAGTGATCGATAAATATTTCACAAATACGGTCAGCCGTGTCGGTGGTATCACAATGAAAGATATTGCAGAAGAAACGGACAAACTGCATTCCGGAGCATTTGATCCGCTGGGACTGGATGTAGATGAAACACTGTACAGCATCGGACGGCACAAAATGAGAAGTGCCGGAGAACATCACCGTTACAATCCGCAGACCATTCATCTGCTGCAGCAGTCGACCTGGAGAGGCGATTACAACCTGTTCAAACAGTACACGAATCTGGTAGACAAAGAAGAGACCGGTTATCTGCGAAGCCTGATGGATTTTGATTATCCGGAAAAAGGTGTGCCAATCGAGAAAGTAGAGAGTGTCGAATCCATTGTAAAACGATTTAAGACCGGAGCGATGTCCTACGGTTCCATTTCTCAGGAAGCACATGAAACACTGGCGATCGCCATGAACCGTCTGCATGGTAAGTCAAACAGCGGTGAAGGAGGCGAAGATCTGGAGCGTATGATCGTTACCGATCCGAACAGGAACCGTTGTTCTGCAATCAAACAGGTAGCATCCGGACGTTTTGGAGTTACCTCCAAATATCTGGTCAGTGCACAGGAGATCCAGATCAAAATGGCACAGGGAGCAAAACCGGGTGAAGGCGGTCATCTGCCGGGCGGAAAAGTTTATCCGTGGATCGCAAAGACCAGACATTCCACACCGGGTGTGAGCCTGATCTCACCGCCGCCTCATCACGATATTTATTCAATCGAGGATCTGGCAGAACTGATCTACGATCTGAAGAATGCAAACAAAGATGCGAGAATTTCCGTAAAACTGGTATCGGAAGCAGGTGTCGGAACGGTTGCAGCCGGTGTTGCAAAAGCAGGAGCACAGGTCGTGCTGATCTCCGGTTATGACGGAGGTACCGGAGCTGCACCAAGAAGTTCCATCCACAATGCCGGACTTCCGTGGGAGCTCGGACTTGCAGAAACCCATCAGACGCTGATCATGAACGGACTTCGAAACAAAGTCCGCATTGAGACAGACGGAAAACTGATGAGCGGACGTGACGTAGCGATCGCCGCACTGCTTGGAGCAGAAGAATTCGGTTTCGCAACCGCACCGCTGATTACAATGGGATGTGTGATGATGCGTGTCTGCAACCTGGATACCTGTCCGGTCGGCGTGGCAACACAGAATCCGGAGCTGAGAAAACGTTTCCGCGGCAAACCGGAATACGTGGAAAACTTCATGCGGTTCATCGCACAGGAACTGCGTGAATACATGGCAAAACTTGGATTCTGCACCGTAGACGAGATGGTTGGACACAGCGAACTGCTGAAGAAAAAAGAACATGCTGCAAATGTAAATGCAGCGAAAGTGGATTTAAGCCGCATTCTGGATAACCCGTATGCAGGCAAAGAGATGAAAGTGACATTCGATCCTTCTCAGGTATATGATTTCAAACTGGAAGAGACGGTGGATCAGACCATTTTAATGAAGAAACTGAAAGCATTCTCTGGAGAAAAAAACAGAAACGGAGTATCGAAGTCGATGTCACCAACATCAACCGTGCTTTCGGCACACAGTTTGGTGCTGAGATCACAAAACGTTACGGTGATACACTGGATGCTGATACCTACATTGTAAAATGTAAAGGTGCAGGCGGACAGAGTTTTGGAGCTTTTATCCCGAAAGGACTGACACTGGAGCTGGTCGGCGACAGCAATGACTATTTCGGAAAAGGTTTATCCGGCGGAAAGCTGATCGTATATCCGCCAACCGGTGTAAAATTCAAAGAAGATGAAAACATCATTATCGGAAACGTGGCACTGTACGGTGCAACAAGCGGAGAAGCCTACATCAACGGTGTTGCCGGAGAACGTTTCTGCGTGCGAAATTCCGGTGCAAAAGCTGTAGTAGAAGGCGTCGGAGATCACGGATGTGAATATATGACGGGCGGTCGTGTTGTTGTCATCGGAAAAGTCGGCAAGAACTTTGCAGCCGGTATGAGCGGCGGTGTTGCCTATGTTCTGGATGAAAACAACGATCTGTATACAAAAGTCAACAAGCAGATGGTTTCCGTTGAAAAACTCGGCAATAAATACGATGTGCAGGAATTAAAAGATATGATCGCAGAGCATACGGCATACACCAATTCTGCAAAAGGAAAAGAAATCCTGAATCATTTTGAAGAATACTTGCCGAAATTCAAGAAAATCATCCCGCATGATTATAACCGTATGATGATGGCGATCGTGCAGATGGAAGAAAAAGGTCTGAGTAGTGAGCAGGCACAGATTGAAGCATTTTATGCAAATAAAGCGAGATAGGAGGGAAAAGAAATGGGAAAACCAACCGGATTTTTAGAGTACGAAAGAAGAGTGAGTGAAGAGATCGCACCGCTTGAACGTATTAAAAATTTTAACGAATTTCATATCCCTCTGCCGCTGGAAAAACAGCAGCTTCAGGGAGCACGCTGTATGGCATGCGGAGTGCCGTTCTGCCAGTACGGAAAAATGATAAACGGCATGGCATCCGGCTGTCCGCTGAACAACCTCTGCCCGGAATGGAATGATCTTGTCTATACCGGAAACTGGGAACAGGCTTACAACCGTCTGATGAAAACACATTGTTTTCCGGAATTTACTTCCAGAGTGTGCCCGGCACTCTGTGAAGCAGCCTGCACCTGCAACTTAAACGGAGATCCGGTCTCCACAAAAGAGAACGAGCGTGCGATTATTGAGCGTGCCTACGAGACAGGACTTGTCAAGGCACAGCCGCCGAAAGTGCGTACCGGAAAAAAAGTAGCTGTAATCGGAAGCGGTCCGTCCGGACTTGCCGTTGCCATGCAGCTGAACCGCCGTGGTCATGAGGTGACCGTATTTGAGCGAAATGACCGCCTTGGAGGTCTGCTCCGCTACGGAATCCCGAACATGAAACTGGAGAAATCCGTGATCGACCGCCGTGTCCGCCTGATGGAAGAAGAAGGCGTGATCTTTAAAACCAATGTCAATGTCGGTGTGGATGTCAAAGCAGCCAAACTTCTGAAAGATTTCGACCGTGTGGTACTCTGCTGCGGAGCATCAAACCCAAGAGATATCAAAGTGCCGGGACGAGAGGCAGAAGGCATTTATTTTGCCGTTGATTTCCTGAAAGGTGTGACAAAGAGCCTGCTGGATTCTGATTTGGCGGATCAGAAATTTGTTGCCTGCAAGAATAAGAAAGTGATGGTCATCGGAGGCGGTGATACCGGAAACGACTGTGTCGGAACAGCCATCCGCCTGGGTGCATCTTCCGTGGTACAGCTGGAGATGATGCCGAAAGCCCCGGATCAGAGAGCGGTAAACAATCCATGGCCGGAGTGGCCGAGAGTCTGCAAGACTGATTATGGTCAGCAGGAAGCGATTGCTGTATTCGGACACGATCCGCGTATCTATCAGACCACCGTAAAAGAATTCATTGCCGATGACAAAGGCAGACTGAAAAAAGCAGTGCTGGTCAAATTACAGAGCAAAAAAGATGAGAAAACAGGTCGCATGATGATGGTTCCGGTGGAAGGAAGCGAATGGACGGTTGAAGTGGATGTCGTACTGATCGCAGCCGGTTTTCTTGGCTCACAGAAATATGTGACCGATGCCTTTAAAGTAGATCTGACACCGCGTACGAACGTGGCAACGGAAGCAGAGAAATATCAGACTTCCGTAAAGAATGTCTTTACGGCAGGTGATATGCACCGGGGACAGTCTCTGGTTGTCTGGGCGATCCACGAAGGAAGGGAAGCGGCCAAGGCGGTAGATGAATCCCTGATGGGATATACCAACCTCGTTTAAAGAAAAGGAACGCAAAAAAACGGGGCAGATCATTCTGCCCCAAGTTCCAGCATCACACTGGCGATATACCATCCGTCTTTGATTTCTCTGGTGGAGATTCCGTTGTAACGGCGGACGATATCATCGATGATCTGACGGCCAAGCCCATGCTGCTTTTTATCCGCCTTGGTCGTGCGGATGGTAAGTGCCTTGTCTTGCATGGAAGGATCCATTTTGTTTCGAATGGTCAGGGAGAGATAATCCTTGACCATTTCATTTCAATCACAATTTTCGGATCTTCAATTTTTCTGGATGCTTCGATCGCATTGTCCAGAAGATTCGCAACAAGAGAACAGAGATGGTGATCGGGGATCGACAGATGTGGCGGCAGTACGATCTGAATATCCATCGGGATCTGATACTTATGAGCCGTGGCGTATTTAAGGTTGATCACCTGGTTGACAATCTCATTTCCAGGTCTCAATCTGATTGTCGAGTGCATAAATCTCTTTGGAAAGATTGTAAAAATATTCTTTCAGGGCATCGTATTTGTTCTGGCTGAGCAGACGATCCATGCAGGCAAAATGATTTTTCGTGTCATGCCGCAGGTGGTGGTATTCTGTCACAATCGTATTCAGATCTTTCATATGCTGCTTTTGATAATCATTCTGCTGGTTGATCAGCTGAAGCTGGATGCGGCTGCTGTATTCGCTGGTCATCTGCCATACCATATAATATAGAAGCAACTCGCTCACCAGAGAGAAGGTTCCGATGTAATTGATCACGCCGCTGACAGCATCAAAATAATTTTTCAGCATCATGACGGTGCAGGAATTTAAAATCGGATTCAGGATCATGACCATATAATAGGAAAACGGATAATTTTGTTTTGTATTCGGTCGGAAACGGATAAAAAAGCATCCGCATAAAACAAGCAGAATGCTTGGCAGAAGAGATTTATTATAAGAACGAAGCGTAAATATAATACTGTCCGGCAGAATATGGGAAAGCAGATTCAACAGGATGCTGAACGGAAAGCGGCATAAGAGCAGAATTGAAATATAGATCAAAGGCAGAAAGAATTTAAAGCATGGCCCTTCCCTCGCATATCACAAAAGCAAATAATATTAAAAAATGGCATGTAAAAGTATATAGAGCCAGAAGACATCGCCATACAACTTTGGCAGATAATATTCTTCAATCAGAAGAAAAATCGCATGGATGCAAAAAATGCCGGTTATGCAGGGGATCCTCAGACGAAATGTTTTTGGTGTGAGGATTTTACAGAGCATCAGCTGTCCTAAAAAAACTTCAAGTAAAAGAGAGAAGATCTTGATGATCGTTCCAAGGGAAAATTCAGGCATCATAACGTCAGCCTCCGAAATTCTACTTTGATGTCATCCAGACGATAGCGGCTGACCGGGAGCTGCTTTTTGCTGTCCAGAACGACACAGGTTGTCTGGATATTTTTGATATAACGGTAATTGACCAGGTAGCTTTTGTGGATACGGATAAAACCGTAAGGATGAAGCTGCTTCTCCATGTCAGACATTTTAAAACGGATTGCTTCACTTTGCTGATCCCCGCTAAGAAAAAGCGTCACATATTTATCGATACTCTGCACGTAAATAATATCATCAATCCGGAAACGGTACATCGAAGTACGGTTCTCAAATGTCACATAATCCTGTTCGGACTCTGCATGGCAGTCCGCAAGGATATCTGCGATACAGCCGGAAATCTCTGACTGAAACTCGTCCTTTGGGATAAAACGGAATGGTCTTGCCTTGAAGGATTCATAAACATATTCGCGGTGGATGGAAACATAGATCAGATAACAGTCCATATCCAGCTCACGCAGTTTCTGTCCGAGACTCAGTCCATCAATCAGCGGCATATCGATATCAAGAAAACAGATATCCCAGCGTTTTCCTTCATATAAAGAAGTGAGGAGTTTTCCGCTGTCCGTAAAAAGCTCAATCTCACATTCCGTCGAATATTCCTTAAAAATCCGCTCTATCTGTTCATAATAATATTCAGCAGTAATGTATTCATCATCACAAATCGCAATCTTCATTTTATCACTTCCTGTAATCTAATTTGAACGCAGAGAAACATTCCACCGCTTCAAGTGTGCAGAGCACTAAGCGGTGGGTGAATGTCTGCTTTACATATATACGGAACAGAAATCATGCTTCTGTTCCGTCTGGTAATCTTCATTATAGTGGATTATGGATAGAATGTCAAATTTCGTGGAAAGTCTGAATGAAAATTTGACATTTACGACATTGCTTTGCCATTCACGCCTATATTTGCTATACACGACACACAGATTGAAACTGGGAAAAAGAGTGTGATAGGGTAAAAAATTACAAGAGGCACAAAAAAGGAAAAGCAAGGAGGAATAATATGAAACGAAACAGAAAACGCCAGGTGACGGCTATGGCAATGGCAGTCATGATGGCAGCAGCAAGTTTTAATGTAAGCGGAATCGCAATGCCGGTGTATGCGGCAGAACAAAGTGACGAGATCCATTTCCCGGATGTCTATGCAAAAGGCCTGGTTCAGCCGATCAAAGATCAGGAAACCATCAATAAGAAAGTGAATGCCCTTCTGAAAACGATGACAACGGAAGAAAAATACACCTTCCTCGGCGGAAACGGAACCGGTGATACGGAAGGAAATGCCGGATATCTGAAAGGTGTGCCAAGACTTGGCGTGCCAATGATCAAGATGTACGACGGACCTGCCGGTCTTCTCTATCCGCAGGATACCACAAACCCGCCGCAGGAGCAGATGCTTGCAGCGACCTGGGATGAGTCCATGGCAGAGATGTACGGAGAAGCTGTCGGAAATGAAAACCTGGCAATCGGCGGATGTATGATGTTGAGTGCACAGCTAGATATTCAGAGACAGCCGCAGTTCCAGAGAACGAAAGACCAGATGGGCGAAGATCCATACCTGTTATCCAGCATGGCAGATGATCTGGTAAACGGCATGACCAAGAATGGCGGTATCGCAGTCCTGAAACATTATGGAGCTTTTGCACAGAATGCATCACCGGGAACAAACACAAACGTAGAAGTTTCCGAGCAGGCACTGCATGAAACCTATCTGGCAGGATTTGAATCAGCAATCAAAACAAATGATTCGATCGGTGTGATGTCATCTTATAATAAACTGTCCGGCACATGGGCTTCTGCAAGTACGGAACTTCAGGAAAATATCCTGCATAACATGTGGGGATTTGATGGGTTTACCATCACAGACTGGGGTGGAAACCACGAGTATACACTGGATAAAGGAACGGACGTTGAAATGCCGTCCTTAAGCAACAACAGCCAGGCAAAAACACAGGCGAAAGTGGATGCCGGTGAGATGACACAGGAAGAGGCAGATGCACTGGTTGACAAGAGCGTAAAACGTGTACTGACTGCTTATGCCAAAGGCGGATATCTGACGCTGGTACAGGTTGATGAAGACGGTTATGCAAAAGAAGAAGCAGGCAGAACGGAGCTGATCAAGCCGGGTACCGATAACCAGGCACTGGCAGATCTGTATGATGCATGCAATGAAGCCGTTGAGAAAGTTGCAGAAGAAGGCGGCGTACTTCTGAAAAATGAAAACAAGACGCTGCCACTTGATACAACAGGTGACAAGAGCGTGGCAGTTGTCGGCGTGAACGGTATGACCCTGATCTCTGGTATCGGTGGTGAACGTTCTTACGGTTCTATTCGTGCGATGACAAGCCCGTACGAAGCACTGACCGATATCCTTGGAACCGATAAAGTAGAAGGACAGGTTTACAACGACAAGATCGGAACGATCATCCCGACCGAAAATCTGTATACAACAGCAGCCGGAAGCGAGCATGGTGCAGTCCGTACCTACGGTACCGGAAAATCAGCAGAGACCGGTGGAAATTATCAGGGACAGTTTGTAAGCAACAGCGTTCCGGAGACCAAGATGGAAGGACACGAAATCGGAGAATTCTGCCAGGTTGACGAAAAGATTGATTTCAATACAAACAGCAAAACTTATCGCAATGCAGAAGGCGGAAATGCTTTTGATTATACACAGAATCCGGCCTATACCTGGACGACTTATCTGGAAGCTCCGGAAGACGGTGAATACAGCATTATCCTGCAGAGCATCGGTGCAAAAGCAGCCATGTCCATTTATGAACTGGATGAAGATGGAAATCCGACGGAAAAAGCGATCGGCAGCGGTTCCGGTGCAAGTACAAATCAGGGTACCCAGTACTATGGAGGCATTATTCCATCTGAAACGGGAGAAAACCTTTCAACTGCAAGCGTTAAACTGGAAGCCGGAAAGAGATATATGATTGGTATTGCTTCCGAAAATGCAGGAGCAGTAAACGGCAAAGATATGCAGGTCGGACTGGCATGGGTAACACCGTCTCAGAAGCAGGCGAACATTGACAATGCGATCAAAGCGGCAGAAAATAATGACACGGTAGTGGTCTTTGCGTATGCACAGGTAAGTGATCCGAAGAGCACAAGAGAAGCAACCACACTGAAACTGGATGCTTATCAGCAGACCATGATCCAGAATGTAGCGAAAGCAGCTCATGAAAAAGGCAACAAAGTAGCCGTTGTTCTGAACAATGACTCCGCTGTTGTTATGGAAGACTGGATTGATGACGTGGATGCAATCCTTGAAATGTACTATCCGGGACAGCGAGGCGGTGTTGCAACAGCAAAACTGCTGACAGGTGAAGTGAACCCGAGCGGAAAACTGGCTTACACCATTCCAAAGAAAGACACCGATACCCTGATCACCATCTCGGATGAAGCATGGAATCGTTTTGAAAAAGAAGATGAAACAGAAGATACTGAAAAACAGAGCGATGTTGCAACTCAGGAAGCCGGAGGCGGATTCCCGGGAGGTGGATTCCCAGGAGGCGGATTCCCAGGAGGTGGATTCCCAGGAGGTGGATTCCCGGGCTTCGGAGGCGGAAAAGCCAATACAACCTATTTTGATGAGGGAATCAATACCGGATATAAATGGTTTGATGAAAATAGCATTGAGCCACAGTTTGATTTCGGATATGGACTTTCCTACACCACGTTCGAATATAGCGATATGAGCGTTGCAGAAAATGCAACCGACGGTGAAGTTGCCGGCTATGATGTAACCTTTACTGTAACCAACACCGGTGATGTAGCCGGAAGTGAAGTCGCTCAGGTATACCTTGGTGAAGCACAGGTACCGGAAGGTATTCAGACATCAAAATATGCACTGGCAGGTTATGAGAAAGTCAAAGATATCCAGCCGGGCGAGACAAGAGAAGTAACGGTTCATGTAAGCGGACGTTCCCTGTCCTACTGGAACAGCAATCAGGAAGAACTGAATGTAAACGCAGACGGCACAAAAGATAAATGGACACTGGCAACCGGCGATAGAAAGATTTATGTCGGATCTTCTTCTGACAAATTGCTCATGGAAAAGACCGTTGATGTTGAGAAACAGACAAACAGCATTGACATGGTAAAACAGGGACTGTCACGCATGATCGCCCTGATCGAGAGTCTCAACAGTTCTGAATATACCAAAGAAAGCTGGGCAGCCGTAGAAGATGCACTTGCTGATGCAAAAGAAGTACAGGCAGATAAAGATGCAACGGAAAGCAAACTCACAGAGGTACAGAATGCTCTGCTGAAGGCATATACAGCACTTGAGTACGGTGTACAGAAGACACATCTGCAGATCCTCGTGGATTCTGCAAACGATATCCTCAAAGAAGCAGCAAATTATGAAAATAATGCAAAAACACTCAAAGATGCCGTAGCAAAAGCAGAAAAAGTGCTGACAAACGAAGACGCAACGCAGGAAGAAGCAGATGCAGTCATGACAGAACTGGTGAAAGCACTGCAGGAACTCTCAGAAAAAGCAAGCGTGAAGTCCTTAAAAGAACTGATCGATGCAGCGAAAGAGATGATCGAGAGCAGTAACTTTACATCAGCAAGCCAGAAGAAATTAGAAGATGCCGTAGCAAAAGCAGAAGATGTGCTTACAGACGGCGAGCATACATCCGCAGAGCTGGAAAAAGCATACAATGATGTGATTGATGCGATCATTAACCTGGAACGCAAAGGTAACAAGGCAGCACTCTCTGCCATGATCGAAAAAGCAGAAGAAGTTTTGGCAGATAAAGATGCCTATGTAGCTTCCACGATCGACGGACTGGATGCAATCCTTGCCAATGCAAAAGCAGTGAATGAAAACGAAGACGCAACACAGAACACCGTAGACAACATGGTGAAGACTCTGACACTGAAAGTGGCAGATGCACGCCTTAAAGGTGACGTGGATGGTGACGGAAGCGTTGGCACAAGCGACAGTGCAAGCCTTCTTCAGTATGCAGCAGAAAAGATCACTTTGGATGATGTATCAACACAGAGTGCAGATGTAAACGGCGATGGTGCTGCAGATACACAGGATGCGGCAATGATCCTTCAGTACGCAGCAGAAGAGATCACTTCCTTCTAAAAGCAGGTTTTTGAAATAAAACCTGAAAAAATTTCCTTCTTTACACAAAAAAATAAAAGGCTGAAAAAACGGATTTTTCAGGCGAAAAGGGCTTCATGCTACACAGGCATGGAGCCTTTTTCTGTGCTTGACAGACGTTTTTAAATATGTTACCAATATAAAACATAGAATAGTTTAGACTAACAAAAGAAAGCTGAAACGTACAAAAGTTACAAGTATACAAATAGATATACCGGAAAAGCTGTGCGGTGTGAGGCTGACAAGGAGGAGAATAAAATGAGACGAAGATTTCTGGCGTTTGTGTGCTGTTTCGGTATGCTGGCATCTTTGCTGCCGTGCAGTGTAAAGGCAAATGGGAGAACAACGAACGTAAATCTGCTGGAAACACCGGAAGAAGTGGCAGAAGTGTTTTACAGGCAGAATGCATCTCTTAGAAAGAGTAAGGGGGTCACGGCACAGGATCAACAAAATGAGATTCGCAAACGTGTGATCGTAGAGAGTGCACAGACTCTGGAAAATACATTACGGAGCAGTAAAGACGTATTACTATACGGTGGGTGGCTACCAGATCTTACTGTATGACAGTGCAGATCAGGCAG
>ENA-OPZZ01001619-OPZZ01001619.1-human-gut-metagenome-genome-assembly--contig:-NODE-1619-length-13153-cov-4.287425_pt1 | contig 13153 bp, 13 predicted proteins | sample MGYA00242487_ERZ504511 | MGnify/ENA primary metagenome ERZ504511 (study PRJEB26092, sample SAMD00036241) | human gut metagenome | host: Homo sapiens | study: EMG produced TPA metagenomics assembly of... | reverse complement strand
ACATGCCGGGCGGATATGCACTTCCTTCGCTCCGCTTCTATATAAAAACTCTGTTGTCTCACGAAGCTGTGTTCCACGAACGATCGAGTCATCGATCAAGAGTAATTTCTTGTCTTCGATCAGAGCCTGTACAGGGATCAGCTTCATTCTTGCGATCAGGTCACGCTGACTTTGGTTGGTCGGCATAAATGACCTCGGCCATGTCGGTGTGTATTTGATAAATGGTCTTGCATACGGAATTCCTGATTCATTTGCATATCCGATTGCATGAGCAATACCTGAATCCGGCACACCTGCTACAATATCCGGATGCACACTATCTCCATCACGCTTTGCCAGCATACTTCCGCAACGGTAACGCATTTCCTCAACATTTACCCCTTCATACGCAGAAGTCGGATATCCATAGTATACCCACAGGAAAGAACAGATCTTCATCTTGCCAGTTCTTGCCGGGCGTATTTCTTCTACTCCCTCCGATGTCACATAGACGACCTCGCAAGGTCCCAGTTCCTTATAATCGGTATAGCCCAAGTTAATATAAGCATGACTTTCAAATGAAAGACAGTAAGAATCATCCTTCTTACCTATCACAAGAGGTGTTCGCCCATACCTGTCCCTTGCACCATAGATTCCTTCTTTTGTCATGACAAGCATCGTCATAGAACCATCTACAACGTCCTGTACATATTTGATTCCTTCTACTATGGATTCTTTCTCACAGATTAGCGCCGCCACAAGCTCTGTCACATTGATCTGCCCGTTAGTCATTTCCTGAAAATGTGAATGATCCTTCTCAAACAAACCTTTTAACAGTTCCTCATAGTTATTAACTTTTCCGACTGTTGTGATTGCAAAGCTTCCAAGGTGTGACTGAATCAAAAGTGGCTGCGGATCATAATCGGAAATACAGCCAATTCCAAGATATCCTTTCATTTCTGACACATCATGATCAAACTTTGTACGGAATGGAGAATTCTCTATATTATGAATGGCACGGTAAAATCCATCCTCTCCATAAACTGCCATTCCTCCTCGTCTTGTACCAAGATGTGAGTGATAGTCTACTCCGTAAAATAATTCCAGGACACAGTCCTGCTTTGATGCTACACCAAAAAATCCTCCCATGGCGACCTCCTTATATACTCTTTTGTTTTTATAACTATTTATTCCGTGCAAAAAAGTAACCCGGCAAAAGCCAGGTCACTCTTTTTACTTTAACATCTCACGAAGCTTCTGGTTGACCAGTCCGGGATTTGCTTTCCCCTTCATTGCTTTCATCGTCTGACCTACCAGTGCTCCAAGTGCCTTCTCTTTTCCACCCTTATAGTCTACTACAGCCTGTGGATTATCTGCAATAACTTTTTCGAGAACTTCTATAAGTGCTCCTTCGTCATTGACCGTTTTAAGCCCGTGTTCTTCAACATACTTTTCTGGATCTACATTTTCCTCGAACACATGATCAAAAACTTCTTTCGCCACCGAGCTGTTGATTGTTCCTGCATCTGCAAGCTCGATTAGTTTCGCAAGGTTCTCCGGTGTAAATGTAATATCTTCTGATTCCATGTTATGTTCTTTTAAGAGCCGCATCGTCTCCACCATGAGCCAGTTGGAAACTTTCTTAGGTTTTCCACATAAAGCAGTTGTTTCTTCAAAGATATCCGCCATATGTTTAGATTCTGTGAGGATTTCTGCATCATATTGTGGAATATCGAACTCTTTCTTGTAACGCTTTAATTTTTCCTCACGAAATTCCGGCTGTCGTTTCTTAACCCGGTCAATCCATTCCTGGCTGATAACAATCGGGACAAGATCCGGTTCCGGGAAATAACGATAATCCTGTGCATCTTCTTTGGAACGCATTGCATGTGATGATTCTTTATTATCATCCCAGCGTCTCGTCTCCTGAACAACTTTCTTTCCGGCTTCCAGAAGCTCGATCTGACGCTCCCGTTCTCCTTCGATGGCTCTTGCAATTGCCTTAAAGGAGTTCAGGTTCTTCATCTCCGTTCTTGTTCCGAATTCACTGGTTCCCATTTCACGAACGGACAGGTTCACGTCCGCTCTCATAGAGCCCTCCTGCAATTTGCAGTCAGAAGCACCAAGATACTGAATCGTTGTACGAAGCTTTTCCAGATATGCAATAACTTCCTCAGAAGAGCGCATATCCGGCTCCGATACAATCTCCACAAGCGGTACACCGCTTCGGTTGTAATCTACCAGTGATGTATCGTCCCACTCGTCATGGATCAGCTTACCGGCATCTTCCTCCATATGCATTTCATGGATCCGTATTTTTTCTTCGTATCTCCAACTTCGATCTCTACATAGCCATTTCTTGCGATCGGTAAATATAACTGGGAAATCTGATAATTCTGTGGGTTATCCGGATAGAAGTAATTCTTACGGTCGAATTTGCATACTCTTGTAATATCACAGTGAGTTGCAAGTCCGATTCCCATTGCATACTCTACTACCTGTCTGTTCAGTACCGGAAGGGAACCTGGCATACCAGTACATACCGGACATGTGTGGGTATTTGGCGCACCTCCGAACTGGGTGCTGCAACCACAGAAAATCTTTGTCTTTGTCGCAAGTTCTACGTGAACCTCAAGTCCAATGACTGTCTCATACTGCTTTGCCATAATTATCTTCCCTCCTTCACAAACTGTGGTGCTTCATAAGTTCTTGTCTGTTCAAATGTGTAGGCTGCCTGGATAATTTTTTTCTCCTGGAAGCAGTCTCCGATAAGCTGCATGCCGACCGGAAGACCTTTGGAATCTTTTCCTACCGGAATACTGATTCCCGGAAGTCCTGCCAGGTTCACGGAGATTGTGTAAATGTCACTCAAATACATTTTCATCGGATCACTTAAGCTCTTTCCAAGCTCTGGTGCCGTTGTCGGAGCCGCCGGAGCCACGATCATATCATATTTTGCAAATGCTTTGTCAAATGCCTGTTTAATCAGTGCCTTTGTACGAAGTGCTTTCAGATAGTAAGCATCATAATATCCAGAGCTTAATACGAAAGATCCAAGCATGATCCTGCGCTTTACTTCTGCTCCGAATCCTTCGGAACGTGTCTTTTTGTACATGTTGTGAAGTCCTCGTATTCTTCTGTGCGGTAACCATATTTTACGCCATCAAAACGTGCCAGGTTAGAACTTGCCTCAGCGTCTGCAATAATGTAGTATGCCGGAATCGCATATTTCACAAGACTTAAGTCAAATTCTTCTACAACTGCGCCTTTTTCTTCCAGGACCTTCACTGCATTTAAAATCTGCTCTTTTACGTCTGCGCTTAATCCATCCCCAAAGTAATCTCTCGGAATACCAATCTTCATACCTTTCACGTCGTCTGCCAATGCCGAAGTAAAGTCATATTCCCGCTCCACGGAAGTACTGTCTTTTACATCATGAGAAGCGATTGTCTCAAGGATAGTCGCACAATCTGTCACATCTTTCGCAATTGGTCCGATCTGATCCAGCGAAGAACCGTAAGCAATCAGTCCGTACCTGGATACCGTTCCATAAGTCGGTTTAATCCCCGTTACACCACAAAATGAACTCGGCTGACGGATCGATCCACCTGTATCAGAACCAAGTGCATAAGCGCACTCACCTGCTGCCACTGCTGCGCAGGAGCCGCCTGAAGAACCGCCTGGCACATGTCCCAGATTCCATGGATTTCTTGTCACTCCATAATAAGAAGTCTCGGTTGTACTTCCCATGGCGAATTCATCCATATTCGTCTTTCCGATTATGACTGCACCGGCTTTTTCCAAGTTCAAAACTGCCTCTGAAGTAAAGGTTGGAACAAAATTTTCCAGAATTTTGGAACTGCAAGTTGTTCTCGTCCCTTTCGTGCACATATTATCCTTGATTGCCACCGGAACACCTGCAAGAGGACTCAGAAGTGTTCCGTCATCAATCATCTTCTGAACTTCTTCGGCACGCTTTAATGCACCCTCTTTATCAATGGTCACATAGCTGTGCACATCATTCTCTACCTTTTCAATCTGATCCAGATACGCCTGCGTGGCTTCCGTAACTGAAATTTCTTTTGCTTTTATTTTCTTTCCGAGTTCTACTGCTGTCAGACCCATAATATCCATAACTCGTCTCCTCCTATCCGATCGTCTTCGGCACCTTGAAGCTCTGATCCTTCATAAGTGGTGCATTTGCCAATGTATCACTGCTGCCATCACCATTTGTCACAACGTCTTCGCGAAATACATTATTCACCGGAAATACATGAGACATCGGTTCCATTCCATCCGTGTCAAGTTCATTTAATACATCAATGTAGTCCAACATTTTTTCCATATCTGCCTTGGCTTCTTCTTTCTCTTTCTCTGAAAGTTCCAGCTTCGCCAGAATACCCACATACTCAATGGTCTCGTCTGAGATTTTGTTTGCCATTTTAAGCACCCTCCTGTCTGCCAGTTATCTTACATCTTAATTCTTATCTTTAATAATTGTAATATTCATAATAATCCGTCGTTGATATATGCTCGCTTGGAGTCAGTCTGAGTTCCATATTGTCATCTAATGTAATCTGCGCATTTTTCGGAAGAACAAGATTCTTATATTCCTTTCCGTCTGTGCAATTCTCGCCCAGATACAGATCTTTTGTCTCCATAGATTCACCATATTCTGTATAAATATCAACGTCCACACTGCCTTCTCCACTGACCAGTATGAGATCATACACCCCTGCCGGAAGGTCAGGACCTACGGTCAGGTCTTTTTTTACTACCAAAGGCTCTTGTCCTGCCAGTGGATTATTTTCATAAAGAATGTTTTCTGTCTGCGCATTATCTGAATAAAGTGTAATCGTTGTCTGTGAAGAAATGTGAACAATCGCTCCATTGTATAATCTTAAGTCATCCAGATAATCACCGTCTGTCCGCCCTGCATATTCATAAAGGTAAAATCCACTGTCCCAGTCATCAACCTGGACCGTATCGTAATCATAAGATACATCCGCCTGATAATTTCCTTCCGGAATGTGCACACCGACCACATAGTCACCACTGGTCAGCTCAAAACTTACACTCTCACCATCTGCCGGAAGTTCTTTTGTCACATTTTCATACGGGTCACTTCTTGTATAGTCTTGTGTATTCTCCTGGTATCCGCTGATTACATCATCTAAAATATCACTGACCATCGGTTGGAAAATACCAAAAAATACATTGAAGATGACAATGACTGCTATAATCTTACTGATGATCCTTCCCGGCTTTTTCTTCTTACCGACTTTCTTACGCCCTGTACTTCCTGTATTTCCAGAGTAAGTAGTTGTACTCCCCTGCCAGGACTGATCCTGCTGCCTGTTGTTATCTTTTTGACTCCCCTGCCAGGACTGTCTCGGTGTATTCGGCTTCGGCTGTTTCTCCGGCTTCTCATTCTTGCCATAATGCACATGAGTCAATGGTTCATGATCACATTCACTTTGGTTTATTCGATAATTTTTATCGGATTTGTTATTGTCTAATCCACACTCCGTACAGATTCCATTACTATTCAGTTTTCCTCCACATAAAGAACATCTCTTTCCAAACATAGCTTCTTCCATCCTTTCTGCTCATTTCGCTCCCGGGTGGTTAAGCAGGTACATTTCCACTTTTATGGGGGAGCATAGATGAGAAGAACTGTCTGAGAATTCTCTATGGCTCCAGTCTGCTTAAGTCTCTTGGGAATAATGTTGTTTCTCTTACATTATCCTCCCCAAGCAGCTGCATCGTCAAGCGTTCCAGTCCAATTCCCAGTCCTCCGTGTGGCGGCATGCCATGTTTAAATGTAGCAAGATACTGATCCATACCTTCTGTCGTCATGCCTCTTGCTTCAATCTTCTTTAGAAGTGTCTGATAATCGTGGATTCTCTGACCTCCGGTCGTAATCTCAAGGCCACGGAAGAGAAGATCAAAGCTCAGTGTATATTTCGGATCCTCCGGATCGTCCATCGCGTAAAATGGACGCTTCTTGGACGGATAGTGCGTAACAAATACAAAATCGCTGCCCCACTCTTCTTTTGCATATTTTCCGATCAGTACTTCTTCCTCTGGCTCCAGATCAAATGGGTTACGCATCTTGTGATTATATTTCTCAGCTGCCAGCTCTTTGATCTCACTGAATTTTACTGCCGGAATCTGATCTACTTTCGGAAGTTCCACATTCAGAATCTTCAGTTCTCTGGCATAATCTTTTTTTAAAAGTTCCATGGCATACTGGAGAAATCCTGTCTCCATTCCCATAATATCCTCAAATCCATCAATATATCCCATCTCGAAGTCCAGACTCGTATATTCATTCAAATGTCTCTTCGTATTATGCTTCTCAGCACGGAACACCGGCGCCGTTTCAAATACCCGGTCAAACACACCAACCATCATCTGTTTGTAGAACTGAGGACTTTGCTGGAGCACTGCCGGACGGTGGAAATATTCCAGCTTAAATAAGTTTGCACCACCTTCTGCACTTTTGGCTCCAATCTTCGGTGTATGAATTTCGGTAAATTCCTGACTATATAAGAAATCACGAAATGCTCTTGTCAATCCTTCCTGAATCCGGAATTTTGCACGCTCCCTGATATTTCTAAGAGAAATGGAACGATAATTTAACTTTGCCTCCAGAGAAGTGTTTAATTTCCACTTGGAAATAGCAAGCGGCATCATCTCATCTTCCGGCTGACTTAAGATTTTAACTTTTTTCATGCGGATTTCGATGCCATTCGGCGCTTTTTCATTCTGCTCAAGCACCCCTTCGACTTCCAGCGTTGATGCTTCTTTGATTTCTTTCAGATCAAATGTGGCACTGCCTTCTTCGTATACACACTGGAGCAGGCCTTCTCTTTTTCTTAAGATTACAAATGCAACTGTACCCATATCACGGATTGTATGCACTGCACCATTGACTTTTACTGCCTCGCCAGTCTTTGCATTTAAAAGTTCTGTAATCTCCAATGTATCTTTTTTCTTTACGCCTGTCTGGTATTCCATGACTGTTTCCCTCCTGTTAAATTTTGTTCCATTTTTATTACTCTTTTAATATTTTTCTTTCAGAAAGTATCTTTCTTAATGCAAAAAGTCCCGGAATACATAATCGTATTCCGGGACGGATTATCTTAATATCCGCGGTACCACCCGCTTTTGAACTCGTCTTTGAATTCATCTCTCGCACATAACGCGTGCCAGCGTACTGCTCTACTTGCAATTGCTGTAAATTTAAACTTAAATTGCTTTCGCTCAGTCTGCTCCAGAGTGTTCCCTATTGTTCCTTTCCCTCAAATGACGCTCTCAGTCGGTGGCGTCATATTCCTGTCAAGTTATCACGAACAGAGTCTCTTTCTCTGCATTTTCTATACTGTCTCTAAAAAGATGCTCTTATGTTAGCACATGTTTTTTTTCTTTGCAAGACATTTTTTCAACTTTTTTATGTTCTTTTTTTGTTCTTTTCCTTTCTTTCAATCTTCTCTTAGACAATTCCTCTCAAAGCTGGCTGTGGATTACTGTTGAATTTCCAGCTGATATAATACACAAGTGCATCAATAAACTGCGCATTTCCAGGACATTTCTTCGCACCAAATCCCATGATCTCCACCATATATTCCCGGTTGTTCTGCCACCCCACTTCTACAACCTTCCGGATTGCCCGCTCTACTTTTCTTGGCGATTCGTCATAGATCTGTCCAATAACAGGATAAATATCAGCCATAATGCACAGCGGCTCTCTCATGTACTGATCCGCCAGTCTGACCGCCACTGGTAAATATGTATACCCTTTATATTTTGGCGTAATATTGCATCTCGATAAAACTTGTAGTGTTGCATCCTCCATGTTACATTCCCCCTGATTCTGTAGTTGATTTGAAAAAATGCACTTGCTATAATACTTACATAAAGTATTATATCCAACTACTAAGCTAATTACTTAACCGAAATTTACGACTTTTTTTCAACATCATTTTATAAATGGTCAGTTTTTTGTCCATTTTTCCAACAAACAAAAAAGAGGGGAATTTAAGACAAATATGACGAAAAATGTATTATTGGACTGTTTTGTCCAGAATTTGGAAAAGGAACGTTTAAATCTTGGAATGACACAGGCAGAATTTGCATCCAAACTGGAAATTTCGGTGTCTACTTACAAAAATATCATTTCTCGGAGGACTGACAAAATTGATATCATGATCGCCATGCAAATCTACAAACTGACAGGGCATTTTCTTTATGAGTTATTTGGAAATGATAATCCGGAAATGGAATGTCTGAAAAAGTTTCGTCTGCTAAATAATCGCCAGAAGGCATACATCAGTGGCAAGATTGATTTCGAACTGGAAATGATGAGTCACGAGCAGGATTCAGAAAATATGCTGGATGTTCTTGTGCTGACCGGCAACATGGAAGATGGTATGGTACTGGATTCTGCGAATGAAGAACGTATCTACTGTCCGGAATATATTAAGAAATATGGTGAACGCCTGCATTGTGGCATTCGCATTACTTCCAACCACCTTAATCCTGTGTATGTCAGAAATGATATCCTGGGGATTTCAAAGAAACCTCCGCGTGACGGTGACACCTGTATCCTGATCCACAAGCCGACCGGCCGCGCATTTATCCGCAAGATGCAACAGGGAAATCCTTGTCATCTGCTCCCGATCAACGGTTATGGCGATATTATCACAGTTGACCCGAACAATCATACCGATATGGTACAATGGTTAAAATTCGGAGTCGTGATTGCAGTCCTGCGACGCTAATTAATTTCAATTGATTGTTTTTTTAGCGAAAGCGCCACACAGATTCAAGGCTTTCTTTCGTCACCTGTCTGTGTGGCATTTTTATTATCTTAAGAGGTCGTATTCCTATCTATGTATTTGTTTTCCGTCTTGGAGTACACAATCTTCTGCGCTTTATAAAGGCTCTGATATCCGGACAGCAGATAACTGACCGCAATCACGGTACAAAAATACGGCATACCCGCAAATCCAAACAGCTCAAATGCGATCAGAAGGGAACTGATCGGACTGTTTGTCACAGCACAGAACACGCCTACCATCCCACACGCTGCACAGATATCTACCGGCAAGCCAAATATCGGTGCCAGTGCGGAGCCGAATGTTGCCCCAATAAACAGTGACGGGACTATCTCACCGCCTTTAAAACCAGAACAAAGTGTGATACATGTAAATAATATTTTCAGCAAAAATACCCACAATTTCTGAGATTCTGCAAAGCTCTGCGCAATCGTACCTCCACCAAGTCCCAGATAGGTATCTGTTCCCGTAATCTTCCACAAAAGAACGACTGTCACACCTCCAACAAACACTCGAAGGTACGGATTCTGAAACCATTTTTTCAACTGCTTTTCAAAAATATGTAACATCACGCAAAACAGTGCTCCGGCAAATGCAAAACAGATTGCCAGAAGAATCGCTTTCCCCCACGCGATTCCATAAAAATTCGGTACTTTTTCTACGGGATACGGCGCAGTCAGTGTCCGAACTCCCATAAAGATTGAAATCCGCTCTCCGATAAATGCGGAGAACACGCACGGAACGAGCGCTGCATAATACATAATCCCGACGCTGATAACCTCCATCGGGAACAATGCTGCTGCCATCGGCGTTCCAAATAGTGCTGCAAAAGCTGCGCTCATACCCGCCAGCGTCATAATACGTTTATCACTCTCATTCAAATGTATCTTACGTCCTAGCCAGTTTCCGAGACTTGCCCCAAACTGAAGTGCCGCACCTTCCCGGCCGGCAGAACCTCCAAACAAATGCGTCAAAGCTGTCGCAATCAAAATCAATGGTGCCACTCTTCCCGGCATCGTATTCTGATCTGACCGTACTACCATAAGCACCATATCTGTTCCGGCATTCTTCTCTTGCCCCGTAACATGATAAAGAAAAACAATCATGAGACCTGCAAAAGGCAGCAGATATACCATCCACATATGCCCCATACGAAAGTCCGTTGCCCACGCGATCAGATTCGCAAATGCACTGGCGATGACACCGATCACACCGCCAATCACCATTGATAATAGAATCCATTTCACCAGACTCCCTAACAATATTCTCCACGCATGAAACATATGCATGAGCTCCTTCTTTACCTTCTCCATTTCCATCTCACTTCCTCTATTCCTGTATTGTTAAAATTATAAACGCACGGATTCAAAACTTGGCTATATGCAAATTTGAATTGCACCTATAATAACCAGTTTTTTATCCGTGCGCCTTATAAATACCTCACCTTATGAGCCTGACGGAATATATGGTCTGAGTGCCCCGGCAACATTACTGATCGGCATTGTCTGAAGCCATACCCTTCCCGGTCCTGTAATCACGGTATTAAACAGCCCTTCGCCTCCAAAAAGCATATTCTTCACGCCCGGCACAGTCTGAATATCCATCTGACAACTGGCTGTCATTGCTGCAAGATGTCCCGTATCAATCACAATCTGCTGTCCCGGCTGCAGTTCATATTCCACTACATGTCCGTCAAATTCCGCAAATGCAACTCCCTGTCCACTGACTTTCTGAAGAACAAATCCTTCTCCTCCAAATAATCCGGAAGCCACTTTCTTATGGAAATGTACAGACAACTGTACTCCCGCTTCACTTGCCAGAAATGCACTCTTCTGGAAGATCATTTCCTGCCCCGGTCTGATGTTAAATGCACGAATCGATCCTGGAAAGCAAGAAGCAAATGCGATCATTCCGTTTCCTCCCTGTGCAGTGTAAATATTCTGGAACATCTTCTCTCCTGAGAACATTCTTCCTACAGCTTTCCCAATCCCTCCATTGGTCGTTGTCTCCATCTTCATGTTCGGAGACATCCAGGACATACCGCCCCCTTCCGTAATCATCCGCTCACCCGCTTCAAGCTGGCAGATCACAACCGGAAGAGTATCTCCCTGAATCTGATACCTCATATTTGTCATCCTCCTTTATATGGTATTTTATATAAGTGCCATTCGGTCTAACTGACACATATATTTGTCAATACGTATCTGGTCTGCCGCTGAAATCTGCTTACCAGAAAAATAATATGTAACCCGATCAGTTTTTAAAAATTCCTCTGCATCATTAGCCCCATTCTTCACACTGATCGTATCACACTCTTTTTCCATTCTACGGATTAATTCCCGAAGTGCTCCTTCATTTCCATCTACAAATTCTATCTTATTCGGGAAAATCTCCTGATAGCTCTCTTTGAAATAATTAAAATGGGTACAGCCAAGGACAAATGCTTTATATTCCTCTAATGGATAATCCTTCAGCGCCTCCTTAAGATACGGCACGATCTGATTCTGATCGAATATTTCCTGCTCTGCAAATCTAACCAGCTTTGGAAGCGCAACCAGATCTACCATATCACGCTTATCCACCCGGTCCACCAAGTGATGAAGCTTGTCTCCTTGAATTGTGATTGGTGTTGCTGCCACCAGGATTCTTCCCGGTCTGTCAGCATATTCTTCTACTGCTTTTTTCACTGCCGGTTCCATGCCCACAATCGGCAGTGGAAACTGACTTCTGTATTCTTTTGTGGCCACACTCGTAGCTGTATTGCAGGCAATCACAATCGCATCTACCTGTTTCTTTATCATAAATGCTATAATTTCGTCAATATATCCCCGGACTTGCTCTCTTGTTTTTTCCCCATATGGGACGTGTTCCTCGTCCGCATAATAGAGAAAATCTGCTTCTGGTATCATGCGAAGTGCACGGTGCAGAACAGACAGCCCACCCATGCCCGAGTCAAAAATACCTATTTTCATGATGTCACTCCTAGAACAATGAATGTGCCTTGGCACAATCAAGCTGTTTCTTCATTATAGCACAGAAAATTCCTTTGCAACTGGCTTTCTTTGATTTTTTAATGTTTTTGAAAAGATAAACGAGCCGAATATTACAACATAACAAATGACTGCCAATGGCGTTGAAAATGTAAAGCTATTCTCTGTTAATTTCCATAATCCTAATAAATTATTATTTAAGAAATGAATCACCACTGCAATCCATATAGTTGATGTCCGCTTATAAATCCAACACATAAAAATTGTATGGCTAATAAGCATAACAGACCGTCCAATAAAAAAAGTAATTGGAAGTTTAGTTATCATATAGTCTATCGGCAAATGAAAAAGCACTTCTATCGTTCCCAGGAAAAATATTGCTTTATAAACTCCATATTCTTTCTCCAGCAATGGAAACAAAAAATATCCCCACCCATATTCCTCGCCCAAGAATATAATAAATGTAAAGATAAACAGTGGCGCAAAACCAACTAGCTGTTTCACATCTGCCAATGGAACCTTTAATTGCGCTACATCTCCTGTTTTTAGATAATCACATACGAATTCCACTCGAACCATAAGGATAAAAATAGCAATATAAAGCAACGCATATTTCAATACTTCCTTAAACGAAACATTATAAGACAGACCTATATTGGCCAAAATATTTTCCCCAATGGATTGTAAAAAGTAAATACTGCATAATGATTCAGCTATCATCAATATTTGAGATATAAAGACACTACTTGGAATAATAACGGATATTACAGTATATATCGTCATTCCTGCAAAACAAATTTTATAAAACCGAAAAAATTTATTGGATTCATTCTGACTTGATGCCCGTTGTTTTGCAAACAAAGTACTCATGGTTGGTAAAAGCATCAAAATATAACCTTCTGAGAACTTTTTTAAATGAAACACCTGATTATATAAAATACCCAAAAAAATAAATAGAATTTCAAAACTAAACATGAATAATAAGAAATACTGTATCATTGACTTTTCTTTTTTATCAGTCATAATATTCCCCCTTCCAACTCTATAAACTCAGTATACCATGGAAAATATTTAAACTACAATTTTATAAAAAGAAAAGCCACAAAACTAACCATATATCAGCTTTGCGACCAATCATAGTCGGAGTGACAAGATTTGAACTTGCGACCTCTACGTCCCGAATCGTAGCGCTCCACCAAGCTGAGCCACACTCCGATACATTCTTTAATTAAGTAACCGGATACTCATTCAAGTATCCGGCGCCCCTGCCAAGGAACTACGGATAGAGGACTCGAACCTCTACTAACAGAGTCAGAGTCTGCTAGTGCATGCCATTACACC
>ENA-OPZZ01001618-OPZZ01001618.1-human-gut-metagenome-genome-assembly--contig:-NODE-1618-length-13155-cov-3.547743_pt1 | contig 13155 bp, 10 predicted proteins | sample MGYA00242487_ERZ504511 | MGnify/ENA primary metagenome ERZ504511 (study PRJEB26092, sample SAMD00036241) | human gut metagenome | host: Homo sapiens | study: EMG produced TPA metagenomics assembly of... | reverse complement strand
AATCTGCGTTTTGACACACTCCGTTATTACCATTCCAATCACCCATCTTGCACCTTATTCGACCACAAAATCTTCCGATTTAAAATTACTATAGAAACGTCCTGAAATAGCAGTAAACTTCAATACACAGTAATCGGGATCCGTCACTCCCTCCGGATAATACATGGTATCTCCCTCCTGCCAGATCATCTCTTTACTGGCACTATCCGTCAAGACATCCATCGTACCGCGTAGCATGACACCTCTAAAGAATCTCGTATCACAGAAGTAGATACACGCATGGTTGTTCTCACGGTATTGCGCCACACGCATGGACGAAGTATTTGTTGTCAGATAAATCGTTTTTATCCCCTTTCTTTTTCTGGGTTGCAGCATTGCTTTGATGGTAGGAAATCCTTCACCGTCTATCGAACCGATAAAAGCTGTTTTCAGCTTATCAATCATGTTGCCTACTGTTTTTTCCGCGTCTCTCATCATTTTACTTTTTATTATTGGTTTATTATCTGATGCGAAAGTAGAGAAATGCCAGGAAAGCAATGCAATAAAAAGAAAGGTAGAAATAGCACTTTTTACGGTTTGTGTACTTTACGATACAATAACGGAGTTTCTCCCGTATGCTGCCGGAAGCTACGGATAAAATAAGAAACCGTTGAAAAACAGAGTTCAAATGCAATATCAGCTATAGGAAAGTCCGTATAAACAAGCAGCCTCTTAGCCTCTTCCATCACCTTGCTCTGAATATATTGTTTTGCGCTGATTCCCATGGTCGAGGTTATCATCTCATTCAGATAATTAGGAGTAATGCAGAGCTTATCCGCATAATATTGAACCGAATGTTGCTCTTTTGCATGTGTAGCAACCAAATTCATGAATTTACTTACATGATTATTGGAAACTTCCCTACTTCTGCCCTCCTCTATCGAAGTCATTTTAAGGTAAGCACGGTCCAGCAACATCAGGACTTCATAAAGCAATGCTCTCAAAACGTGTACATCGCCCTGTTGATACGAATCAATCTCCATCTTTATATCATGCAAGGTTTCAAGTATGCGTGTATAAAGCTCATCAGACAAATGTAGTAGCGATGAAGAACTTTCTATCTGAAAAAACGAAAGATGCTGTACAAACAAAGAATCTTTAAAGAGGAAAGACAAAAATTCTTCTTCGAAAATCAGAGCATACCCATTGGTGATATGATGAGTATCCCAGTTCCGGATTTCCCCCGGTTTAGAGAAAAGGACGTCACATGGAATTGCTTCATAGGTTTGGTTATCGACTGAAAAAGCTCCCTTACCTTCTGTTATAAAAGTAATATCATAATAATTTAGAGTGTGGACAGCACTTTTAGCCAGGAACTTCTTCACATACTTCAGTTCTACTACATCGACCAAAAGTTCACTCCCATACTTATGCTTATAAAAAGTATATCGAGGTATTGAGTTTTTCATTCAGAATACAAAAATAGTATTCCTTACCAAATAATCCAAAGACTTTTCAAATTCGATTCGATTGAATAAGCCATGAACCATCTGATAAGGAATACATAGAAAAATATGTCTAGGTTATATTTCCTATTTAGAACTTCCGGCCAGATATCCCAAACTGGTCACATCTGCCCCCAAGTAATGATTAATGTGCTTCAATGGCACCCTGTACAGAATATCCGGAATTTCCGCCAATAAAGAGAGGTACCTTTCCCTTACTGTCAGCTTGCGGGCATTCATATCCTCTTCCTCTTTAAAGTAAAACTGATACTCCATCAGTTGACGGACCAGATTCGCAAATGAAATTGAAGATGCACACAACTCTTCAATCTCCTCTTCACTGATGTAATAAGCAGCACATTTCGTCAGTGTCTTGATAGAATACTGACTTGAATTATAGCATAACACAGCATCACCCGCAGAGAAAAACCGATTGGTTCTCTCTTCTCCTTCATGAGTGGTATATGTATGCAAAATACCGGAAACAATAATGTACAAGCTCTGTTCTGGCAATGTGGCAGAAGCAATCGTTTCTCCTTTATCCAGATACACCATTTCCATTCGAGCCAACAGCTCTTTCACTTCTCTTTCATCCACCTGATACTCAAAACAGAGTTTCTTCAAATAAGCTTCCATACAAAATAGATTTTAGTTAATATATGTCACTTAAAAACACCTAATTCGACATAGCAGGCATCATTGTGCCTCTCAAATATAATTTCCTTTGGGTATATCGTAAATACCAGATACAGATCAATAATGAAACGACCGTTGAAATGGGTGGAGCAAATCCCATGATAAACAGCGACGAGCTATCTATCTGGCTGAACCAGTATGACAACGGTATACGGAACAGGAAAGTGGCTATCAGACTGTGAATCATCGGGAATAACGAGTTTCCTTGTCCGCTGAAATAAGAATTAATGCAGAACACGAAACTAACCACGATGCAGTCGATGCTATACCCTCGCAAATAATCTGCCGCCATTGCCACCACAGCAGCATCTTTCGTAAAGAAAGCAGTAAGAGTCTCCGGCAGGAATTGCGAATACACGCAAACCGACACACCGAAAACAAGAGCAATCCCAATCCCCGAAGCCAGACATTTATTCATTCTCTTGATAAGTCCCGCTCCATAGTTCTGTGCAGTCATGGTTGCCACAGCCGATGATATAGCCATCGGAGGCAGCATAGCAAACACGATGATTTTCTCAACAACACCCAGGGAAGCAGATGCAATGACTCCCATCTGATTGACAATGACAGTGATAATCAGAAAAGAAACATTGATTAAAGCATCCTGCAAAGCAATAGGTGCTCCTAACACCAAGATCTTTTTAGACAGATTCCGGTTCAATCGAATATCTTTCCGTGAAAAGTCAAAATGGAATCCGTGCCGGTATAAGAACCAGAGCGCTATTCCAAAACTGACTCCTTGTGCAGTTACAGTAGCGATAGCCGCTCCCGTAGCCCCCCAATGGAAATAACCGACCAATATAAAATCGAGCACTATATTTATCACACATGCCAGCCCAACAAAATAAAGTGGTGTTTTAGAATCACCCAATCCACGCAAAATACCACATACAACATTATATCCTACTATAAACAGAATACCCAGAGAGCATACCAAAATATAGTTTTTCGTATCTACCATCGCTTCGACAGGAGTATGCATCAGTTCTGCTATCCGACTATGAAAAAGCACCATGACCAAAGTTAGCACTACGCCGGTTATTGAAAACAACCATACGGAAGACCCGATAGTAAAAGCTACTTTTCGATTGTCTTTAGCTCCGGTAGCAATAGCAATCAGCACTGTTGTCCCGGTAGTAATACCCAGAATAATACCTGTAATTGTCTGCATCACCTGACTACCAATAGCTACGGCTGCCACACTTGCCGAATCATCATATTGTCCGACAACGAAAAGGTCAGCTCCGCCATAAAGTGCCTGGAGCACATTGGCAATCAGAAAAGGTACTGCAAACTGCAACAATACCTTCGGTACGCTTCCTTGTGTCAAATCTAACTCTTTCATAGTTTCTTCGATACTTTTCCTCTTTATCTTATTTTGTTACAACATAAAAAAGTGCCGGACAAGCGAATGATTTGCACCATTCATCTTATCCAGCACTATAATTATTATTATAGCACCCTCCGATGAGGATTTTTATGCCTGTCCCTATTTCAGGGCTGCAAATATGGGCTTTGTTTTCATAATTACCAAATTTTAACCGGTTTTTATTTTCTTATGAAGATGTAACTAGCTATATATCAACTATTATCAGACGAGGTTTGGTCTATAGGATCTCCGTTAGAAAAACGAAAGAAAGCTGCCAACCGATCCGGATTCAGCGTATAACGTGCGCGTTCTTTTAATAAGGGTTCCGCATTCATTACGGCACAAGAATGAGAAACCACGGACATCATCGGCCAGTCCTTTAACGAATTTCCTACAACTAAAGTGTGTTCAGAAGCTAAACCCAAAGCTTTACATAACTGAAGCACCCCCTCTTTTTTACTCGCTTCAGGATGAATGACTGTTATCAGCGGAGCTTTATGAAAGACCTGGCAGGGATTTTCTTTCAACCGGGTAAGAATAGATTCTCTCTGTTCTTTATCACGTACCAATATACTATACTTGTAAACCACTCCTTCATAACTATGAATAGTAACTTTTGCAGATTCTCCATATACCTCCGGATATACTTTCACCGGCAAACACTTAATCTGCCGCGAATAAGATAATAAACCTCCATCTGCAAACACTCCTCCCCTGAATAAATCAAAAAGAGCCTTTCCCAGCTTTTTCTTCGCCTGCTCCAGGACCTTTTCGTGCCGCCCCTTCCTTCCCCGCACCATGGGAGCCAGAAGCTGGATCCGTGTGCGCTCCGGCAGCTCCATGATCTGGTCCACCATCTGGTCCACGGTCTGCTTTTTGATCTCCCGTCCGCATTTTGGACAGTGGGGGATACCGATGCGGGCGTACAAAAGGCGCATGTAATCGTAGATCTCTGTCACTGTTCCCACCGTGGAACGCGGGTTTCTGTTGGTGGATTTCTGGTCGATGGAGATCGCCGGGGAAAGTCCCTCGATGCTCTCCACATCGGGCTTTTCCATCTGCCCCAGGAACTGGCGGGCATAGGACGAAAGGGATTCCATATATCGTCTCTGCCCCTCGGCGTAGATCGTATCAAAGGCCAGAGAGGATTTTCCCGAGCCGGAAAGGCCGGTTAAAACCACCAGCTCGTTCCGCGGGATATCTACGGAAATATTTTTCAGGTTGTGCTCATTGGCACCACGGATCTTGATATATTGCTTTGGCATTGCCATTCTCCTATAAATCCGGGCATCTGGGGTTTTGCAGGAAAACAGATGCCAGATGCGCCATGGTATAATGTCTTTCTAAAGGATTATACCATGATTCTCTCCCGGATTCAAACATTTGTTCGCTGTTTCCAAAAGAAAGGTCCCGTTTCCGGGACCCTTTCTCTTCAAGAGGAAATGATCGTTAATCAGTGATTTCAATCTTGTATGTGCCGTCACTCTGTTTTGTGATTCTGTATTTCACGCCGTCGGCGTCGGTCACGGTACCGCTGGTCTTTACCTTACCCTGCTCGTTTACTACGTAATCCTTGCCGTCAACGCTTACCTTTTCGTACTTCATTCCTTCTTCTGCCCGGATCAGAACGCCTTCCTCATAAAGAGCTCCGTCCTTGATGCCGGTGTAGCCGTCGCCGCGGTTTCCAAGAGAACCTGTGGTCGTGAAGTAGAATACCTCGTTGTCATGGTCATCGTCGTTTACAACTACGCGGCCTGTCATCATTTCGCCGTTATCGGGGTTAAAGTAGAACTTTCTTCCGTCTTCCACTTCTACCATTCCGGTCACCATGCGGCCCTGGGTATCGAAGCAGTAGGTCTCGCCTTTGATCTTCGCCATACCGTAGTGTCCGCCAATGACTGTGGTCTTATACTCGGTGGAGTATGCGCGGCCGTCACGGAAGTAATACCAGCTTTCCTCTGCATCGTCCGGAGAAGCCAGGTACTGCCAGCCGTCCGCCTGCTGTCCGCCGCTTCTGTAATACCGTAAGTGGGCGGTATCCGAGCTGGACAGATCGTCGCGGCCTGTGGAGGTATAGTCTGACGGGTTTACCCATCCGGTCAGCATCCGTCCCTCATGATCAAAGATATAAGCGGTGCCGCCGATGCTCTTTTCTGTCTCCCGCACCATCTTGCCATTGGTGCCGAAATAGAACCAGTACTCACCCCAGTCATCGTTGGGATCCGGAAGCTGCTTCCAGCCGGCTGCCATTGCGCCGGAGCTGCCCAGATAATAGATATCTCCGTCCAGATCCTGCCAGCCGGTGGCCATTACAGAATTGTTGAAATAGTACCATACGTCATGGATCTGCTTCCAGCCGTTCTCATAAGCCTTTCCGTTGGCTCCGAAGTATCTCCAGCCGCCTTCATGATCCCAGTTGTCGCTCAGCTCTCTCCATTCGTTGAGCACCATTTCGCCGCTGCTGTTCACATAGTAGGTGTCGTCGATCAGGCTGTTGGTCCGCATCACGCCGTTGGAATCCATATAGTACCATTTTTCGTTGACCTTCACCCAGTCGTCCTGGACCATTTTTCCTGTGGAATCATTGTAGTAATACCAGTTTCCATTTTTCTGGGACCAGCCTGCAAAGGAAGTCATTGCCATTCCGGCTGTGAACGCCGCTGCAAGTGTCAGAACCATTAAACCTTTTCTCATATCATTTCCTCCTTTATAAAAAATCTGTCAAAATTATTCTTTCTCATCTGTTGTATGGAGTATATCATATTTCTGTATTTTTTTCATCACTTTTTCTTCACGTTTTCATTACAATTCTATGAAGCATTTATGGCAAAAAAGTGGCAGAGGGGGCGGGGCCTGGGGATATCGGGAGCAGGGGGAGGAAGCGGGGAGGGAGGGGGGCAGGATCTATTGGTGGATTGTGTGGTATTTTAGGCCCAGGGCGCTTTTTCTCAGGCAGATCCTTCTTGTGTCTCCGATGGCTGTGTTGTTGTATACGCTTCTGGATGTCTTAAATTTTGTTTGTTCTCCGTGCCAGTTTCCGTATAGATAGTAATCGGTGGTGCTGCCGCTGGTGCTTATGTCTTTGTCTGTAACGGATATGGTTTCATGGGCCGATTTGTCGAAGGTCAGCAGGAAGTTCAGGGGAAATGTGGCCGTGAATGAGATAACAAGGACAGCCAGAATAACTGATAGCTTCCGGGACAGTCTCTGGGGCACCTTTGCTCCTGCTGATCTGATGATGTATGGAACGGACAGCAGGGCGGTTAGGTAAACGGTTATCCTGAGCAGGCTTCCCAGATCGTAATCAAAGCTTTTTGAGACACTCAGGCATAAAAGCATTGCGATCACAGGACCCAGGACCGGCATCTGGAGCGCGTTCTGCTCTCCTTTTTTTGTGGTGGTTTCTATATAGATGTATGGGTAATACCAGAGGTAGATCCCGTAGGCGGCCAGAAGTACAAAAAGAAAGATAGCGACCATGAGCTTACCGCCTGCCAGGAAGGCCGCTGCATTCAGAAGTATCAGGATCCAGCCTGCTGCCTTTAAAAATTTCTTTGCTCCGGCAATGTGAAAGGGCTCGTTTCCTTCTGACAGGCTCTCCATTGTTTTTGTTTCGTCTGCAATGGATCTGTAATGGTTTTTCTCCATGACATTTAATGCATTTATGTATTGGGATACGTTTTCTCCCTTTTCTGTCATTTCGCCAAGATCTACGCTGGGAATGTCGTTTTCCAGGAGAGCTTCAAACAATATTTCCAGATCGGCCAGCGCATAGTCCAGCGTGACGAGCCGGTTATACTGCCGGTCCACAAGTACCATCTGTGTCCGGCTTCCCAGAGGGACCAGGAGCAGGCATCGGATATCGCTGTATTTTACCTGTTTCGGCTGTTTGAATAAATGGAAAAAGGTCAATCGGTCCTCTTCCACGAGGATCCTTTCTTTTTTATAGGCCAGAAGGAGCAGGATCCCCAGCGCCACAAATGGTAAAAAGCAGATGGAAGCCATGATGTTTCCTGTTATGGCAAGGAAAAGGCTGACCAGTGAAAATATGGCTGTGGTGATGATGCCGATGATCTTTACAAATACGCCGCTTCTTATAACTTTCTTTTCCATTTGATCCTCCCTGGTCTGTATGTTTGATCATTTTTGTATGCTTTTTTCTGCCTAAAACAGCAGGTGGTATAATGTCGTTTCATGGACATTATACCATGGAACCATCATGCAGTCATTGTTTTCTGACGTCAGGCTCCACAGAGTTTTTTTGTCACAGGACGCCCTTTCCTATGGCATAAAAAGGGACCGGGAGCTTTTTGGGGGGAGCTTCCGGTCCATAAGAAGGGGTATGTAAATGTAAGGAATCTGTCAATTATCTCCGTATAAGCGGTTGACGGCGCTGAAGATGCCGCGCAGGGAGGCGCGGGTGATGTTGGAGCTGATGCCGATGCCGTAGGTGACGCGCTTCCGGTCCTGGTCCATCATGTGGATGTAGGAGGCCGCCTGGGCTCCGGAACCGGAGGTCAGGGCGTGCTCGCTGTAATCCAGGACCTTGATGTTGATGCCCAGCTCTTCCTCCAGGCCGCGCTGGACGGCGTCGATGGGGCCGTTTCCAACGCCCTCAAACTGTTTTTCCACTCCATGGTCGGTATATGTGACCACGGCCACGGTGGTGAAATCTCCGGCAGACTCGAAATCTGTGATCTTGCACTTTTTGAAGTGGTACGGTTCCTTCCGGTCCAGATAGTTTTTCTGGAATTCCTCCATGATCTGCTCGGGAGCCACCTCTCCCTGCCGCTCGGCGATCTTCTGGATCATGTCGGCAAATTCCTTATGCATGCCGCGGGGCAGCTTGAAGCCGAAGAAGGTATCCATGACAAAGGCCACGCCGCCCTTTCCGGACTGACTGTTGATACGGACGATGGGCTCGTACTCCCGGCCGATATCCGACGGGTCGATGGGGAGATACGGCACCTGCCATACCTTGCTCTGACGCTCTAAAAGTGCATGCATGCCCTTGTTGATGGCGTCCTGGTGGGAACCGGAGAAGGCGGTGAACACCAGCTTTCCGGCATAGGGGTGACGGGGATCGATGTGCATTTTCGTACACCGCTCATACACCTCTGCGATCCGCTTTACATCGGAGATCTCCAGCTCCGGATCGATGCCCTGGGAGAACATATTGTAAGCCAGGGTCAGTATATCCACATTTCCGGTCCGCTCCCCGTTTCCGAACAGGGTGCCCTCCACCCGGTCCGCACCAGCCAGGAGCGCCAGCTCTGTGGCCGCCACTCCGGTCCCCCGGTCGTTATGGGGATGAACGCTTAAGATAATGCTTTCCCGGTTTTCCAGATGCCTGTTCATCCATTCGATCTGGTCTGCATACACGTTGGGAGTCGTCATCTCCACCGTGGACGGCAGATTCATGATCATCTTATGCTCCGGCGTCGGTCCCCAGGCTCTCTGGACCGCGTTGCAGATATCCAGGGCGAAGTCCAGCTCCGTGCCTGTAAAGCTCTCCGGTGAATACTCCAGTACCACCTCTCCGTCATGGTCCTTCATATAGTTCTTTACCATGGCGACGCCGTCTGTGGCGATCTTTTTGATCTCCTCCCGGTCCATGTGGAATACCACATCCCGCTGTAAAGTGGATGTGGAATTGTAAATGTGGACCACAGCCTTTTTGATCCCCTGAATGGCCTCGAAGGTGCGCTTCACCAGGTGTTCCCGGCACTGGGTCAGCACCTGGACCATCACGTCGTCGGGGATCAGGTTCCGCTCCACCAGCTGCCTTAAAAAGTCAAATTCGATCTGGGAGGCGGCAGGAAAGCCGATCTCGATCTCCTTAAAGCCCATTTCCACCAGGAGATTGAACATCTCGATCTTTTCCTCCACCACCATGGGCTCCACCAGGGCCTGGTTTCCGTCCCTTAAATCCACGCTGCACCATGCGGGCGCCTTCTGTATCTCTTTTCCGGGCCATTCCCGCTCCGGGTAATGGACCACCGGTACTCTCTGATATCGTTCCACATTTTTCATGATCTGCTTCCTCCATTCATATTCGGTTCTGGCGTTTTTACTTTCTGAACTCATTAAATCCGGAGTCGGTAAATCACGCTGTATTTCTCTACGATAAACTGTGTTACGCTCTTAGGTCTAACCCCATATCCATCAGTCCTCTGCTCAGATTTTATGTAACACACATTATAGCATCTGATTTCTGTTATATCAACAAAAGCTCCCATATCTTTTGATTATGGGAGCTATGCCGGGACTATTTATGAAGGCCGCCGTTCTATGAAACTGCGTGGCCTTTTTTTCTGAGAGCACCGATCACCTGGTCCACGTACTTCTCGCAGATCTCTGTGGATTCGGCCTCCACCATGACACGGATCAGAGGCTCAGTTCCGCTCTGTCTCAGGAGCAGTCTTCCGTCGCTGCCCAGAGCCTTCTCCACATCAGCCGCCGCCTGCTTCACGTCCTCGTCGCCCAGGGCCGCCGCCTTGTCGGCCACCCGCACATTCTTAAGGACCTGGGGCAGGATGGTCACCTCGGAAGCCAGTCTGGACAGAGTCTCCTTCTTTTCCAGCATCACCTCCATGATCTTTAAGGATGTCAGGATCCCGTCGCCGGTGGTGGCGTACTTGCTGAAGATAATATGGCCGGACTGCTCGCCGCCCAGGCAGTTTCCGGTCTGTGACATGTTTTCATACACATATTTGTCGCCCACGGCCGTCTTTTCGTAGCCGATGCCCTCCCGGTCCAGAGCCTTATAAAGGCCCAGATTGGACATGACTGTGGTGACGATCTTATTATTCCTTAAATTTCCCTGCTCCTTCATATACTTTCCGCAGATATAAAGGATCCGGTCGCCGTCCACCACTTCTCCGTTTGCATCCACCGCCAGGCAGCGGTCTGCGTCGCCGTCGTAGGCAAAGCCCACGTCCAGATGATTTTCCTTCACAAAGGCCTGAAGTCTGCCGATGTGGGTGGAGCCGCAGTCCGTATTGATATTTAAGCCGTCGGGCTCGTTATTGATCACAAAGGTATCGGCTCCCAGGGCATCGAACACGCTCTTTGCCACAGAGGAGGCGCTTCCGTTGGCGCAGTCCAGCCCCACCTTCTTCCCCTTGAAGGAACGGGTGGCAATGGAGATCAGATATCCGATGTAGCGGTTCCTTCCGGCTGCGAAATCCTGGGTGCGGCCGATCTGGTCCCTCTTTGCCAGGGGAAGCTCTCCCATCTCCCCATCCAGGTATTTTTCGATCTCCAGGATCACCGACTCCTCCATTTTCTCTCCGCTGCCGTTCATGACCTTGATGCCGTTGTCATAATAGGGGTTGTGGCTGGCAGAGATCATGATCCCGCAGTCAAAGTCCTCGGTCCGGATCACATGGGACACGCTGGGCGTGGTGGTCACATGCAGCAGATATGCATCTGCGCCGGAAGCCGTGAGGCCGGAAACCAGGGCGTACTCGAACATATAGCTGGACCGTCTCGTATCCTTTCCGATCACGATGCGGCACCGCTCTCCCTTGGCCTTCTGCCCGTAATACCAGCCCAGGAAACGGCCCACCTTATAGGCGTGCTCCACCGTCAGATCCACGTTGGCCTCTCCCCGGAAGCCGTCTGTTCCAAAATATTTTCCCATTTTTCTCATCCTCCTGAAAAAGGTTTCCCCCCGCCTTCCTGATCCCTGTATTATTCTATGACTCAGCTCCCGCAGATGGAAGCCGCCAGGACCTCAGCGGGCAGATCTCTGCCGCAGGTCCTGTCCATATTTTTATCCTACCAGGTGATCTCTTTGAGATAACGGCCCACTGCGTCCTTCCAGTCCGGAAGCCGCTCAAAGCCGTTTTCTGTGAGCTTCTCCTTGCTGATCCGGCTGTTCATGGGCCGCTTCGCCTTGGAGGCCGGGTACCCGCTGGTGGGAACCGGCGTCACCTTTACCTCATCCATCCCCGCCTGGCGGAAGATCTCGCAGGCAAATTCATACCAGGAGCATAAGCCCTCGTTGGTGGCATGATACCGGCCGTATTTCTCGGTCTGGATCATATCCACCAGGAGCCTGGCCAGATCATAGGTATAGGTGGGAGAGCCGATCTGGTCGTCCACCACCGTGGCCGCGCCCCGTTCCTTTCCGATGCGGAGCATGGTCTTAATGAAGTTCTTTCCGTTGACGCCGAACACCCAGGCAATGCGGACGATGAAAAATTTCTTCACCAGCTCCTCCACCGCCAGCTCTCCCTCATATTTGGTCTGGCCGTATACGTTTAAGGGATGGCGCTCGTCATCCGGCTCCCAGGGGCGGGTCCCCTGGCCGTCGAACACATAATCCGTACTGATGTACATCATCTTGATATCCAGGTCGCGGCAGACCTCTGCAATGTTCCTGGTGCCGTCTGCGTTGACCTTTCTGCACACATCCACATTATCCTCGGCCGCATCCACAGCCGTATAAGCGGCGCAGTGGATCACAGCGTCCACCTTCGATTCCGTGATCACCTTCCGGCAGGCCCCGGCGTCGGTGATGTCCATCTCCTCCAGGTCCACGCCCACAGGCTCCAGGCCGCGTTTTACCATTTCATTTACCACGTCATGGCCCAGCTGGCCCTTGACGCCTGTTACTAAGATCCTCATTATTTCTCACCCAGCCTCTTTCCATACATGTTATCGAAATAATTGCTGTACTCGCCGCTTAAGATGTGCTTCCACCAGTCCTCGTTGTCCAGATACCACTGGATGGTCTGCTGGATGCCGGTATCGAAATTGTATTTGGGCTTCCAGCCAAGCTCGGTCTCCAGCTTTGTGGGATCGATGGCATACCGGCGGTCATGGCCCGGACGGTCCGTTACAAATTTGATCAGGCTCTCCGGCTTATCAAGGGCCTTTAAGATGGTCTTTACAACCTCTAAGTTGGTGCGCTCGTTGTGGCCGCCCACATTATATACTTCTCCCACCCGGCCGTTGTGGATGATCAGATCAATAGCCTCGCAGTGGTCGGAAACATGGAGCCAGTCTCTCACATTCTCGCCTGTTCCGTATACCGGAAGGGACTCGTCGGCCAGGGCGCGGCTGATCATCAACGGGATCAGCTTCTCCGGGAACTGGTAGGGGCCGTAGTTGTTGGAGCAGCGGGAAATGGTCACCGGCAGACCAAAGGTCCTGTGATATGCCATAACGAACAGGTCGGCGCTGGCCTTACTGGAGGAATAGGGGCTGGAGGTGTGGAGCGGAGTCTCCTCGGTAAAGAAGAGGTCCGGACGGTCCAGAGGCAGGTCTCCGTATACCTCGTCGGTGGATACCTGGTGATACCGCTTGATCCCGTATTCCTTACATGCGTCTAAGAGCGTGGTGGTACCCATCACGTTGGTGCGCACAAAGCTCTCCGGATCCACCACGGAGCGGTCCACGTGGCTCTCAGCCGCAAAGTTTTACGACCATATCGGGCTTTTCCTTTTCAAACAGATCGAATACGAATTTCCGGTCCGCAATGTCGCCCTTACAAATTTATAGTTGGGCTTTCCCTCCACGGGCTTTAAGGTCTCCAGGTTGCCTGCGTAGGTGAGCAGATCCAGGTTGACGATGTCATACTCCGGATATTTATTTACC
>ENA-OPZZ01001615-OPZZ01001615.1-human-gut-metagenome-genome-assembly--contig:-NODE-1615-length-13184-cov-3.748947_pt1 | contig 13184 bp, 12 predicted proteins | sample MGYA00242487_ERZ504511 | MGnify/ENA primary metagenome ERZ504511 (study PRJEB26092, sample SAMD00036241) | human gut metagenome | host: Homo sapiens | study: EMG produced TPA metagenomics assembly of... | reverse complement strand
TGTAACTTTTCGTTCAACATTTGTTCAACGAGAATATAGCACCATGCCCGGGTATCTGTCAACGGACTTTATATTTTTTTTCATTTTCTTTGCTCTTTTGTTTGTCGCTTTTTGCTGTGTTTGTCACTCTTTACTGGTAAACAACTGAAATTTCTCCATTTTTCCTCACTTTTTTATCTTATGATAGCGTGGTATTTTCTTATGCTTTGTGTTAAAATATCTGCGGATTCCTAATCCTTTACGGCATCTTCTGCCCGCAGCATCATGAGCAGATTTTCCATGATGTCGGAGGCAACAGATGCCCTGTAAATAGTTTCCGAAATTTATTAATTAATAAGAAATGAGGTCTTTTATTATGAAGAAAAAATTGCTATGCTACTGTGTGCCACACTGTTCTGTGCGTCTGCACTGACCGGATGCTCAAATCTTGACAACGCCGGTACAACCGCTTCTTCCCGTTCTGCTGCCAATTCAGTCGTTGCAACTGAAAGTGCCGCAGAATCTGAAACTGCTGCGGATACTGCTGACTATTCCGAGACAGCTGCTGAATCTGAGGCTGCTGATACCGAGGCATCTTCTGAAAATGTGACAGCAACCGAAGCTGCCGCTGATATCTCCGATACCACGGTTGCCGGATGGCAGTTCGTTGTCGAAAAACTGGAAAAGAACAAATCTCTGGAAAACGTCAGCGTTGACCTTGGATACACCGGCGTTGAGACAAACGATTATGTGAAGGAAGCTTCTGACGGAAACGTTTATTATCTGATCAAAATGCAGATCAACAAAGATGGCAGCACGGAAGCCATCGACTGGGCTTCCCTGAAACTGACCGACAGCGACGGAAACGAATACACCCGCATTGATGATGAATTTCTGACCAATCTTGGCATGACACGTATGGCAGGAACCAAACTGAACTTTGGTTCCAACAAAGGATGGATCGCTTTCGAGATCAAGGAAGATGCTTCCGGTCTTACCTTATCTTACCCATTTGAATCCGAAACTTATTCCTGTGAATTACCGGATCTTCAGTAATTGTTTTTCGGAAGTTCAGGCAAGAACCTGAAACTATGATCTCTATGGCATTTTTGCCTCATATATCATGATATAAGGAGTGTTTTTATGAAAAACAAAGTGCTTTTATCCCGTCTTTGCATCTGTACTCTGGCTGTTTCTCTGCTCGCCGGCTGTTCTTCCGCCGGTTCGACTTCTGAAACAACAAACAACAGTGAAACAGAAAGCATTTCTTCGGAAACAGTTTCTGAAAATGAATCTGCAACGACCGCTTCCTTTGCTTCTCTTGAAAAAACGGATCTGTTTGAGCAACAGAACAGCATTGATGAAGCCCTGCAGCAGGAGGCATCCGCCGGATATTCTTTTGAAGAACCAAATGTGATCGTCAATCCTTACGGCAATTCTCCGCTGACTGCTGTCGCTGCCTTCCACACGGACAAAGAGCTTGGCGGCACGGTCACCGTCAAAGGAAAAGATGAAAAAGATGACATTACCGGAACTTTCGAAGCTGCGACGGATCATCTTGTCCCGATCTACGGGCTGTACAATGGCGATACGACAGAAGTAGTCCTGACACTGGAGGATGGCACTTCCACCACCGTAGAAGTTACCACCGAAAAGACTGAGGTCAATGTCGGCACGATCGAGACAACCATGAGTGATGATTCTGCCTATGATTATTCCAATCTGACATTTGTCTGCTCTTCTGCCGGTATGCTCTATGCACTGGACAGTGCCGGTGACATCCGCTGGTACTTCACAGATGGCGGAGTACTTGGCGTTCATCAGCTGAAGAATGGTCATCTGATGATGCCGACTTCTTTTCTTCTGAAGAGTATGTACTACAAAGCAGGCCTTCAGGAAATCGATCTGAGCGGTAAGATTTATCACCAGTACATGATCCCGGGTGGTATGCACCACGATTTCCAGGAGCTGCCGGACGGCAATCTGCTGGTTGCCGGAGACAGTCCGGATCTTTCCACCGTAGAAGATTATGTTGTGGAGATCGACCGTGAAAGCGGCGAGGTTGTCTGGGAATTTAACGCTGCCGATGCGATCGACAAAGAAGACGGACAGTCCGCTTCGATCGCAACCGACGGTTCCGATGAAATCGACTGGTTCCATAATAATTCTCTGTGGTACGATGAGAAAAATGATCTGGTTCTGCTTTCTGCACGCCATAAAGATGCGATCATCGCCATCCATAAATCGGACAAATCCCTTGCCTGGATCCTCGGTGATCCTGCCAACTGGAATGGCGTAGATAAAAAATATTTCTTCACCCCGACCGGTGATGATTTTGAATGGCAGTATGCACAGCATCAGATCACTATGCTTGATAACGGTGATATTATGATGTTTGACAATGGTACTGCAAAAGTAAAATTAAGCGATAATGACAAGCGTGTTTCCGGCGATGATATCTACTCCAGAGCTGTCGTTTACCATATCAACACCGATGATATGACAATCGAACAAGTCTTTGAGTATGGAAAAGAACGCGGACCAGAGTGGTATTCTGACTGGATCTCCGGTGTAATTTCCCTGGATGGCACAAAAGACCAGCTCTGGATCACAGCCGGTGCCAACCTCTATGATGAAGAAAACAACCGCTATGATCACTATCCGACCGACATGATGAAGCAGGGACTGATCAAACGCACCCATATCGACCAGGTATCAAACGGCACACTTGCTTACGAGATTCTGATCTCCGGCGATACTTATGCGTCCCTGACTTACCGTTCTCTCCGCCTGCCGCTCTATACCGAAGGAGCCACACTTGATGTAAATGCAAAAGGCGAGCTGCTTGGAACACTTGGCGAAACTGCCACCGCAGATTACACTGCACCGCTTGATGATGCTACAGCACTTCCGGATGGCTGGGAATTTACCCTGGATGATGCGAAATTCTCTTTGAAAGGTGCGTACACTACAGACAAAGCTTCCGATGCACTGGAAGATGCTTACGTGATCTTAGTAAGCGGAGATGAGACAAAAGCTTACGCACTGACCCAGTATGGCACTGCCGGTGACGATGCAACAAAAGTTACCGTTTCCGGATGGGTTTCCCCGGTTGGTCTGGAAGGCAAGACCTGGGATATTTACCTTTCTGTCGATGGGCAGGTTTATGAAAGCGGACATTCCATCGCATTGTAAAAGATTTGCACAAAACATGAACTATTTGCAGATCATCTCAGGAAGTATGCTTATTTCTGATTGATTCTGTATAAAAGACCGGGGATTTCTCATTGTGTGAGAAATCCCCGGTTCTGTTATTCCCTGTCTTTTGCTAAATGATAATCTTTCAGGCATCGTTTCAGCCCTTCCTTCGCATCACTGAAAAGGATTCCTCTCTCCTTTGCTTTTGTACAGTCCATCCACAGATTATGTGCCGGCGGCACTTCTTCCGATTTCCTGTCACTTTTCAGGAAGTGCAGCATTTCACAGGTGATATCATACATCGTCTGCTTCGTTTCACTTCCAAAATTGTAAACGCCTCCCGGAAGCATAAAAATCTTCGGCATATTTTCTGCAACTTCACGAAGATAGGTGATTCCCCGGTACTGTTTTCCAAAAGTCAGAACCTGCTTTTCGTTTAACAGCATACGAAGATAGTTCGACCGCTTTGTCGGATAATCATACATCCACTCTGCCCGCAGCATCACTGCATCCGGCTTTACATCCAGAACCTGCTGTTCCATCTCCAGCTTATGCCTGCCGTAAACATTACAGGGACTGGCATCTTCCTCCTTATATGGACCTTCACCTGCACATCCGCGGTATACCTGATCCGAACTGAAACAGATCATTTTTTGTTCTTTCGCTGCTTTTGCAAGAAACAACGGCAGACGCACATTTGCTTCATAAGATGCCCCCGGATCTTTTTCACACGTCCCGACATCTGAGATTGCTGCTGTGTGGATGATAACGTCTGCTCTGCTTTTCTCAATCATGTTTCGGATCTGTTCTTCGCTCATACCTCGCATGGACGGTGCCGCAACCGTATCATCCAGATCCTGCATCAGACGATTGCCCACAAAACCATGAGCACCTGTGATTAATATTTTCATGTTATCGCTCGCTTTCTATATTCTGACAACAGCCAGTTTAATCGTTTCAATTCTTATATACACGTATAAAAAATGTTAACCAAACGTCAAAAAGAGCACCCTTTCACAGGATGCTCTTTCTTTTGTTTTTGCCGTATTTTCGGGCTTTTTCTGTCAAGCTGGAAAAGGGACTTGAACCCTCGACCCCTTCATTACGAGTGAGGATGACACTCATCGTTACAGCTTGATTTTATCAGGTTTTCTTTTATCTTTATTGCTTCTGACTACTTTTTTGACTACTTTTTAATCTGCTACTATTCTATATATTTTTTTCTTGTATTGTCAAGCCTTTTCTGACTCTTTATACTCTCTCCACTTTCTTCAAATACACCCATCCTGCACCGCTTTTCAGCTTGCCGAATCCGTTCTTTTCTTCTACGATCTCGTACTTACCTGACTGCAAAAATGTTCTGGCAGCACTGTATGTTTTGGCCGGTCCTGTCCTGATTGGAACATTTGCGGTTTTCGGCCGCACCTTGTATGGGAGTTTTGCGGATGTGTACACCTTTTTACCGGCATCGTTGTAGACATGATAACCGGCATGCTGATCTGCACACTGCTTAGCTTTCTTCAGCGTTTTAAATGCCCCGATCTGGCTTTTCTCATTCTTCCAGGTCTTGCGGACACGGTACCATGGTTTCGTGGTTGCCGGAAGAATGTCGCCTGATCCGGCAATTTTTTTCTTGAACTCGTCCCACGTCCAGCTGGTCCTGTAGTGGTTGTTATGGACATACGGTGCCGGGCACACCTTATTGACGATATCGTAATGCCTCAGGACATGATCGACAGCGATTCCAAGCTGCCCCATCAGATGCTTGACCAGCCATACACAGGCCTCCTGCGTAGCAGTTGTGAAATACCACTTTGGATCAGATGCCAGTGCACTGTTTCCATCACACTTGCAGCACATTTCGATGCTGATCGTGTTGTAGTTGTTGGCCTCCGGGTGCTTCTGTTTGTAATAACCAGCCGTGCCAACCGCCCACGGCACTGCATCCAGACTGCATCGCTGGTAGATGGTGCCATCCCAGTAGATGTAGAAATGTGCACCACACCCATCGGACGACAGGTCATGTGCCTGGCCGACCACGCCCAGATAATGCACTCCAATGTACTTTTTCTGATTTCCCCATGCCGGGACCCTGGACGATGATATAGCATTTGTAATTTTGTAGCTTCCACTCATAATTTTTACCTGCCTTTCTCAGAGGACGCTCATGCGTCCCCTTTTTTCTCTGCTTTCTGTGTCAGTATGTCGATCGCATTGGCGATCACTGCCGGCAGCGGTATGCCCATCAGTCCGGCATTCTCTACGATGCTGATCAGCTCGTTCGCCATAAATCCGATGATCACAGCATTCCTGATGTAATCCACACCGATTGCCAGATCCAGCCGGTATGCCACCAGAACAAACAGCAGCGTCATGCATTTCCTGCACAGACCTTTCCAGCCTGTCCGGCTTTCCAATGTTCCGGATTCCGTCTTCTTGCTGTTATGGAATACCCCGGCAACGATCAGACCGGAGATGTAATCGATCGCCATAAAAATGATCAGCGTCATCAATGCCTGATCCCAGCCGCCAAAAAAAGAAGCAATCGCTCCACCGACTGCTCCAATACCTGTACATAACATTTCTTTTTTCATGTTTCGTTTCCTTTCTTGTTGTTATAATCTTAATTTGCTGATGGCAATATTTCCAGCAACATAATTTTCTGTAGTAACCAGCAACAGATTGTATCCTTGTGGTATAGTCACATAATAATCATGCATTCCCTCTTCCAGAGTTACATCCAATCCCAGGAAATCTGAATAGGAACTGTCCGTTCCGGAACCACTTGCAACAGCAATGATATTTTCTGTGTCCTGTTCAGCATTCATTACATAAACTGTTATTCTGTATGTACTACCAGGTGTTGCACTGATTTTTGTGTTCTGATAATAATATCCCCTACTAGGAGATGCCGGCATAGAGGTAAGCATTGACGTTGTTGGATGTTTATACCATCTGTAATCTTTTAATGCATTTATTGTTGCTGCTTCTACTGTTTCGAAAATACCGGCTGTTACGATTGCGATTTTATCTTCCAAATTTTGGATACTTTTTGTTAACTGATTTTCCAGATCCTGGATTTTGGTACTCGATTCCTTTTCCTTTTTCTCCAGATTCTGTATTTCTGTTGCGAATTCTTGTTCTGCCTTTTCTCGATTGCTGCATTCTGCTTTGATATTCTCATCGCACCCTGCAATCCCATCATGGATCGCCTGCCGGACATCCCGCCCGTAAACTGCCGCCAGTATCTTTTTTAAGTTCTCTGTTATAGCCATTCCTGTTCCCCTTTCCTATGAAAATGTCAGCTTCAATGCCGCATGCACACCACATGGTGCATTGTTGACTGCGTTGGTTGTATTCGGCATCGTTGCGGCAATAGATACCATATTACGGTTGACAACGCCCCGGTAGGACGATGCCGCTACCAGCGTGGATGCATTGCCACCATAAATATAATTCCCATTCTGCCGGATCTGCAGTCCGGTTGCCGATGCTATGCTAACAGAACTGCAGCCGACAATCGGTGTCGATACCGGAATGCAGAACTGCACTTCCTTGCCTGCGGATGTCACATAGCCAGCCGTGAAACATTCAATATTTATGCTGTCGCCCTTGGTCAGGATATTCATATTTCCGACTACAAACCAGTATGATCCGCTGTAGACCAGCTCCAAAACCGTGTACTGATCTATCAGCTCTGCAGGGATGTTGCTGTTCCGGTAATAGATTGGCTTCGCCCCTGTACTATTGACGTTCAGTGTTGGATTTGCAGCGGTGTTGGCATAACTGAAACGCACAAACACCCTTGCACCAGCTACCAGTTTGAAGTTCGTCAGGCTGACCGTTTTGGCAGCGGTCAAGCCTGACGTATAACACACGGCATAATGGGCAATGTCAGCTGTACCATTGAAATTAACGCCATCTATTGCCCGTGTTGTCTGGAGTTTTGTAGCTGTTCCTGCATTTCCTGTAATCGTTGTCGGTGTTCCTCCGCCATTGGCATCCACATAACTTTTCACTTTCTTCCATAACTCAGTAAGCCCCGCCTTATCTAGATATGCCATGTTCCTTCCTCCTTATATCAATTCACTTTACACGCAGATTGCATCAATTTCGGCATTGGTAAGTGCATCGACCACAAACAATCCGCCCAGTGCATCCCATGCCTTGCCGTCCCACGCCACGTTGGTACCTGCCGGGCCGTAGTCAGATGCTGCTTCCAGGTTGTATACGTCACCGGCAACCTGCCCTGTAGTCGGCAGTTTTGTTGCATCTGCCAGGGAACTCTTGTACTTATACACGCCTGTAATGTCGGATTTCTTCGCATAGATACCAGATAAATCTGCCTCTGTTGGCAAATCATTCAGTTTTGAAAACATCGCTGGAGGCATGAGACCCATATTACCAGTAGTTGCAACTGGAATAATTGCTTTTACGGTACTTCCTGCAAAAGTGAGACCAACAGATGCTTGCGTGTAATCTTCCTCAGTATAGGCCATTGTCATGGCTTCCCATGTTCCTTTACCGCTCAGAAGTTTACCCGTATCGCCTTTCGCCGGTGCCGGTACCAGTCCGTGTGTACCTGCCGCATTAGCTGTTGCACCCTTGAAGTCAGAGTAGGTCGTGTTTGATGCCGGGATGCCTAAGCCTGTGATATCTGTCTTAGTAACTGGTGTCGTACTAGATACGTGTCCGGCTGCATCCACGGTCACTTTGTACAGTCCGTTTGTTTTCGCCGTATAACTCGGATGCACATATTTGTTCGCACCGGTTTCGATTCCTGCCAGTTTGTTCTTCTCTGCTGTCGTATAGTCGTTCGTAGACAGTCCTTTACCGCTTACTTTGTCTACCTTCCCTGATAATGCTGTTTTGATCTTGCCCCAAAGATAAGTTAATCCCGCTGTATCCAAAAAATTTGCCATAATGTTTTTCTTCCTTTCTTTTAACTGTAAATGCAGATCTCATCAATCTGCCCATTCGTTATCGCCGTTACTGTTGTATACTTCACACGCCCCTGCCCTGCCTGCAGCTGTTGCTGTGTGTATGTTAATGCCGTACCGCCAAGCGTGACCTTGCTGTTTGCCGGTTTTAACAGGTCTGTCACCTTCTTCGTGATCTGCAGCTGCTGCTGTATGTTGTACGTGGGTGCTGCACAAAAAACCTTTTCACCAATCTTCAGCATATCCACATCATAACCGGCATCCGACAGGTCGATTGCAGATAATTCTGTCACCAGATTTGCTCCGTTGATCTTTTTGAATGCCTTTTCGCCTTCTTCTTTCAGCTTCGTTGGGTCCTGTATTTCGGAAAACTCCACGGTCTTCGTGATGATGCCGTATTCTTTCACGGCTGCCGCGTCTTCCAGGTAATCCTTGCCACCGTTTACATTTGCGATTGTGACCGGCCATTCGTTGTTTGACGTCGATGACCCGATCGGGATCAGACGCGTTGCAAGGTCATCCGTCTTGACGTTCTTGGTAACATCAATTATGTTCTTCCCCTGCCGTATATCCTGGCCGCCTGCCTGTTCATATTCTGCCAGGTAATCAATATAGTGCACACCGCCGACGGTTCGTGTTCGGATATACCCGCCGCTTTCTGTGACGAGTTCATCCAGAATGTCCCTCGTGGTGCTGTAATCGTTCCGCTCCCGGTCTGCCGCTTCCCCGGTAATAGTCACCTGACCGATCAGGAACTGCTTGAAATCATCCACCTGTTCGTTGTGTTTCTTAACCAGCCACTTGAAATAATTTCCTGGCGTTGTCTTTCCCGGTACATCCGTGCCGGTCTTGTGGAATGGACGGATGATGCTGTCCTGGAAGAATACCAGGTCGCCTTCTGTCTGGATCTCCATCTCAATGTTCCTGTCTTCGACGGTGTTCATCACAACGCCCCGGTAGATCGTCTTCTCACTGCCCGTCAGGTCGAACCGGACCACTTCCAGCAGGGACTTTCGCCGCAGGACGGATGCCGCAAGCGGATGGTCCAGGACGATCGAGACATCACAGGAACCGTTTTTGTTGACTTCCTGGGTCAGTGCCCCTTCTGTGATGCAACGGCCTCTTATCCACGGATGGTACAGGTAGGAACCATCCAGCGTGATCTTATACATTAGAACCTGCCCCCTCTGTATTCTACGGAAACCGTGCCGCCATCCCCTTCGAACTGCATGGTATGGCTGCCCTCTGTGATCAGGATATCAGGCACCGTGCTGTGCCCTTTTGGGATCTGGTAGCTTTTTCCGTCATATGTCACTGTGACCGCCGCCGAAGCTTCAAAAACACACCCCGTCGGCATCACATCCCCTACGACCGTGATTTCACCCGGTACCGGGATGTTTTTATAGTCTCTGATGATATCCGTTTCAAAATTGAAGCTGTCCCATTCCCAGTCATCCAGTGACGTTTTCCGTGCCAGCTTGTACGGCTCCGCATCCAGTGTGACCACGATCTGGCTGTAATGCTGGTTGAGCTTGCTGCTGTCCACGCTTACCCTGGCATCGTAATAATAGCCGTCATCCCCGAAGATGACCGGGAGCCGCCTGCCGTGCAGTTTCCCGCGGATGTCACTGGCTTTTGACAGCCAGGTGCTGTAAGTGCCGTCCTTGAAGTCGAACGTCAGCTTATGTGTTGCATTGTCGTACACTGGGAAACCGGTAATGGCTTCCGTCAGATCCAGTGCACCGTTCCTGCCGGGGATGGTCACGGTACTTTTCCGGACGGACGGCGTACCAAGGTCTACACCCAGCAGCTTCAGCCCAAAATCGCCCATTTTATACTTTCCGATCTGTACATCCATCAGCTTCCCCTCCTCTGCCGGTTCCGTATTGTGTTCATGTTTTCATTGACGTAGGGTGTGACCGCCTTGCCCACCGTCCTTCCATCCAGGTCGACCGTGGTATGCAGCTCTGCCTGTAACTGTATTGTCTGGTTGCTTGCCGCTTCTAATAGTTTCCCTATCGATGCATTGCCTGCATTTGAAACGGTTATGGAATTGCCTAATTGATTAACCGTCTGCTCGAACCGGTCCAAGGATGCCAACAGCTTCGGATCCAGCTTTTGTAATGCTGCCTTTTTCTGTTCAGTATCCTCGAATGGTGTCGGGAGTGCTTCCAGTACTTTGCCCACCTCAGACAGTCGTCCTTTTTTTGCCAGCTTCTGTATTTTTTCTTACTTGCCGCATTTGCTTTCAGGGTTTCCAGATCCAGCTCAGAATCATCGGTGCCCTTTGCCTTCTGTTTCTTTGCCGTTGTCTTGCCCGAAGTTGTGGTACCCTTTGCATTTATTGACGTTTTCGTGCTTTTCGCGGATTTATTTGATTTTCCAAGCCCAAACGCTTTTTTAAACGCTTCGATCATATCCTTTGCAATGCCCCGCATGGATTTTTTCAGCGTTTCTTTTTCGCCATTCAGACTCTTGATCAGGCTCTTGGTGATCTTCTTTCCGGCTTCTTCGGCTGCTTCCTGTGCGGTCTTGGCTGCCTCTTCCACTTCTTTTGTCCATCCGGCTTTTGTGTCTGTCAGACGCTGTTCGAAAAATTCCTTGCTGTAGGTTTCGGACGAACCCTGCAGCTGTTCCCATTTCTTCTTGTACGCCTCCAGCTCCTCTTCCGACATCGCATTCAGGTGCTCCACGAAGTTGTCTGCCTCGTTCAGGCCCATGCCAAGGATCTGGTCCATCAGGCTTTCCGGTATCTTGTCCTTAAGCTTTTTCAGACCTTCCTGGTACCGCTCGACTTGTGTCAGCTGGGTGTCCAGGTCGTACATATTGACCGGCTCTGACATCTTCTTTTTCATGTCGTCCCGAAATGAGATGATCTTGTCGTAAGCCTTCTGGTACTTTTCTGCGATCTCGTCCAGCTTCTTGTCTAAGTCGTCTTCGATCTTACTGTAAGCTTTCTCTGTCCCTTCTTTCAGGGCATCCATGAACGTTGATGTGTATTTGTTGGCATAGTTCTTGATCTTTTTGGCGTTCTTCCGGAGCTTTTTTGCTTCTTCCTGGAGCTTTTTCTTCTGCGTTGCATCCGTGGTGTTGCCCGCCTCTGTTTTCTTGTCTTCGGCCAGTTTTTCGTATTTTTTTACAACCTTATCCACATAGCCGTCAATCTTGTTATCCAGCTTGGAAACCAGGAGTTCCTGACGCTTGTCAAGCCCGCTGGTGATGGATTCCATGATCGCAGACGCCGCATCGGAATAACCGCCCTTTGCCGCATCCACTTCACCGGCTGCCTTGACAGCTTCCTCGGACATCTTCTTCATGGTTTTTTTAGCTTCGGGACTTCGGCTTCAATGCCCTTGATCACACCTCCGACGATGTGTTTACCGATCTCGTCCTTGAAAACCTTGGACGGGGAATGGATCCCCAGTTCGTTTTTGGTGGCATCCACAGACACTTTTGCGAGATTTCTGGCACTCTTCTCAACATCTCCTCTACCTTCATCAATACCGACTGCCATACCGGCCGCCAGCATCTCACCGACTTCGTCACGCATGACACGGGATGGGGATTTTATGTTGCCTTCCTTTTTTGCCCCGGCAACTGCATTTCTGACCGCTGCCCTTGCAGCTTCTTCGACTGCCGGGGAATTGGCTGTCATACCGGCAACGGTTCCACGCATCAGGTTCGCACCAACGTTATAGAACCCGTTGTAATATCCCAGTGCTGCGTCTTCCGCTTTCCGGATGGAACTGCTCGCCGCCTGTGACACCTGCCCGGAATTCTGCTGGATTCCGTCCGCGGTTGCTTTCTGCGACTCTTTTCCGGCTTCCTCTCCGCCTTTTTTAGCCGCCTCCGTGACTTCCTTCTGGCCGGATTCGATCCCGCTTTTTGCCTTTTCTGTATGTTCCTTGCCGCTCTTCTCTCCGACTTCGCCTGCTTTCTGGGCAATTTCCTGCCCTGCATTCTCCCAGTTCGCAGATATCGCTGACAGTTCCTCTGTAGATGCCTCCACTGCTTCGCCACTTGTTGCCGAAAAACTCCGTGCATATTCCTCTAACTGTGGTTTTGTCATTTCCGTACATGCTTTGACGAGATTTGCACTCTGCGGCCCCAACTCTAACAAGTGGTCATACAATTCTTTGGTCATACCGTCACCGGCACGGCCTGCGAGGGTTTTCATATTCTGAACCCACTGATTCGCAGCATTTTCTGAGCTGTGCATATGTTTTATTATATCTTCAGCAGAAATTTCTTTGTCGCCTGAAAATTCCTCATACTCATTCACAATGCCTTTCAGGCTGTTCTGGATGGACGTTTTCATGCCCTCATAGGCTTGCTTGACCTCGTCAGACATTTCTGTTGCGGAGTCTGATACGGCTTCATTTGTTTCTTCGGTGGTAACTTTGTATTCTCCGGCTTTTTCGGATGCCTCGCTTAACTTCTCCTGTGCCTCGCTGTAAGTTCCCTCCAAGTCCTCAATTACTTTTTTCTGTTCTTGGAGTCGTTCATTCAGTTCTGTCTGTTTTACCCCATGAGCATCGTAGATATCAGACGTAGATTCAACCATATTGCCAGTGTCCTGCATGGCTTTGTTATATTCCTGCGTCTCGTTTCTCGACTCTACCAGAAACCCATTGTAAACTTTTCGTGCTTCTGACAGCTGCGTTTCTGCCTCTGCAACATCCGTGGCTGCCTGCTTCACTTGTTCCTGGTATGCACTAGCAAGAGCCTGCTGCTTCATGGAATCGATCACGGCATCCACTGCGGATTTTTCTTTATTCAATGCTCCTGTCGTTTCATCAATGGAAAGTCCCAATTCCGGCATGGCTTCATTGAGCTGGTCAACCATTGCACTCATCTGTGCTTTTTCTGCTGCCGTTTTGCTCGTTTTATTTGCTAAGTCGTAGAGCTTATCCGAAAGTGTTTGATAGGTTGCCGCCTCTGTTTCGGCACTCTTGATATTTTCTTTTGCAGTTTCTTCATGTTCTTCTATGCTGTCTTTCAGGTTATTATAGGATTTCCGGCACTGCTCGATCGCTTTCCGGTTCTTTGCAGCATCGGATGTTCTGT
>ENA-OPZZ01001614-OPZZ01001614.1-human-gut-metagenome-genome-assembly--contig:-NODE-1614-length-13211-cov-3.879395_pt1 | contig 13211 bp, 13 predicted proteins | sample MGYA00242487_ERZ504511 | MGnify/ENA primary metagenome ERZ504511 (study PRJEB26092, sample SAMD00036241) | human gut metagenome | host: Homo sapiens | study: EMG produced TPA metagenomics assembly of... | reverse complement strand
CCACACTGGCTGTAAGTAATATTGATAATCAGAAAAAAGTCAGAGATTATCTGAGCAAAATCCTTTCCTCCAGTAAACATCTGCTTTCACTGATCAATGATATCCTGGATATGAGCCGGATTGAGAGCGGAAAGATCCATCTGGAAGAAACAGAGGTCAGTCTGTCGGATGTACTTCATGACCTGAAGACGATCATCAGTGGGCAGATTCATGCAAAGCAGTTGGAACTTTATATGGATGCCATGGATGTGACGAATGAGGATGTCTATTGTGACAAGACGAGACTGAATCAGGTACTGTTGAATCTTTTGTCCAATGCAGTCAAGTTTACTCCTGCAGGAGGAACTGTTTCCGTCCGGATCAGACAGTGTCCCGGAACAAAGAAGGGCAGTGAGCTTTATGAGATCCGGGTAAAGGATAACGGAATCGGCATGAGTCAGGAATTTGTACAGAAGATCTTTTCTCCCTTTGAGAGGGAACGGACTTCCACGGTCAGCAGGACCCAGGGTACAGGGCTTGGCATGGCCATCACCAAGAATATTGTGGACATGATGGGCGGAACCATTGAGGTTCAGACAGAGCAGGGGAAAGGCACAGAATTTATTGTCCGTCTGCCATTCCGGATTCAGTCTGAGCACCAACGGATAGAGAAGATCGTAGAACTGGAAGGACTTAAGGCATTGGTTGTAGATGACGATTTTAATACCTGTGACAGTGTGACAAAAATGCTTGTGAGGGTTGGAATGCGTTCGGAATGGACACTTTCCGGCAAGGAAGCTGTTCTTCGTGCACGACAGTCCATGGAAATGGGAGATGCGTTCCACGCTTATATCATTGACTGGCGTCTGCCGGATATGAATGGCATTGAAGTTACCCGCCAGATCCGCAGCCTCGGTGATGATACGCCGATCATTATCCTGACTGCTTATGACTGGTCAGATATCGAAGTGGAGGCCAGAGCAGCAGGGGTAACTGCTTTCTGTGCAAAACCAATGTTCATGTCAGATATCAGAGATACCCTGATGACTGCTATCGGTCAGAAACAGGCAGAGGAAACAATCCTTCCGCCGGCAGGCCCGGACTTCGGGGACAGATGTATACTGCTTGTGGAAGACAATGAACTGAACCGTGAAATTGCGGTGGAGATCCTTAATGAATATGGATTCCTGGTTGATACTGCCAAAAATGGAGCAGAGGCAGTGGAGAAAGTTAAGAATTCCAAGCCGGGTAATTATGATCTGGTGCTGATGGATGTGCAGATGCCGGTAATGAACGGATATGAGGCTACCAGACAGATCCGCGCACTGACAGATCCGGCACTGGCAGGAATCACCATTCTTGCCATGACTGCCAATGCTTTTGATGAGGACAGAAAGAAAGCGCTGGAAAGCGGTATGGACGGATTCTTATCCAAACCGATTGTCATAGAGGAATTGCTTTCTACATTACAGAAGAATCTGTACGAATATTTGTGACGGGATATCATATCGCAGATAACAGATATAGAAGAGATGAAAGAAAACGGGAATCACCCCTTGACATCCCCAAATCTCATATACTACAATATCTACCGTATGAGCAAAAAAACAATCTGGTTTCTACATATATATAAGCAACCGGACTTCAAATAACAAACCAACAAAACCCAATTCGAAAAATGGAGGAAAACCCCTGTGACAGATTACACAAAAGAAATTCAAAAACGACGAACCTTCGCCATTATATCTCACCCTGATGCCGGAAAAACCACTCTGACGGAAAAATTCCTTCTCTACGGCGGAGCCATCAATCTTGCCGGAAGCGTAAAAGGAAAAGCTACTGCCCGTCATGCGGTATCCGACTGGATGGAAATCGAGAAAGAACGAGGAATCTCAGTAACCTCCTCCGTACTCCAGTTCAATTACGACGGCTACTGCATCAATATCCTGGATACCCCGGGACATCAGGACTTCTCTGAAGATACGTATCGAACCCTGATGGCAGCCGATTCTGCTGTGATGGTCATCGATGCGTCCAAAGGAGTGGAGGCGCAGACCAGAAAACTTTTCAAAGTCTGTGCCATGCGCCACATCCCGATCTTCACCTTCATCAATAAGATGGACCGCGATGCCAATGATACCTTTGAACTTTTAGATGATATTGAAAAAGAGCTCGGTATCCCTACCTGTCCGGTCAACTGGCCGATTGGATCCGGAAAAAAATTCCGCGGTGTCTACGACAGAGATACCAGAAAAGTTCTGACCTTCTCCGATACCATGAAAGGAACCAAAGAAGGCCATATCGAAGAACTTGATGTTGACGATGCAAAAATCGATGAGGTCATGGATCCGGATCAGAAAGAACAGCTGATGGATGAAATCGAACTTTTAGATGGCGCAAGTGCGGAATTTGATATGGAAGCTGTAAGTTGCGGAAAACTTTCCCCGGTATTCTTCGGATCCGCCCTGACAAACTTCGGTGTGGAAACTTTCCTGCAGCATTTCCTGACTATGACCACTTCACCGTTGCCAAGAACGGCTGACTGTGGTGTGATCGATCCGATGACGGAAGATTTCTCTGCATTTGTCTTCAAGATTCAGGCCAATATGAACAAAGCCCACAGAGACCGAATCGCATTCATGCGTATCTGCTCCGGTAAATTTGATGCCGGAATGGAGGTTTATCATGTACAGGGCGATAAAAAAATGCGTCTGTCCCAGCCACAGCAGATGATGGCACAGGATCGGCACATTGTGGAAGAAGCATACGCGGGAGATATCATCGGTGTCTTTGACCCGGGTATCTTCTCGATCGGAGATACTGTATGTACACCGGGCAATAAATTTGCCTATGAAGGTATTCCGACTTTTGCACCGGAACATTTTGCAAGAGTCCGTCTGTTAGACAGCATGAAGCGAAAACAGTTTGTCAAAGGTGTCAACCAGATCGCCCAGGAAGGAGCTATCCAGATCTTTCAGGAATACATGGGAGGAATGGAAGAGATCATTGTCGGAGTTGTCGGTGTGCTGCAGTTCGACGTGTTAAAATACCGCCTGGAAAACGAATACAACGTAGATATCCGTCTGGAAAATCTGCCATATGAACATATTCGCTGGATCGCAAACAAAGAAGAAATCGATGTGGAAAAACTGACCGGAACCTCAGATATGAAGAAAGTAAAAGATATGAAAGGCAATCCACTGCTCCTCTTTGTAAACTCCTGGAGTGTGGGAATGACACTTGATCGAAACGAGAATCTGCAACTGGAAGAATTCAGTAAAAACTAAGGCAATCCCCCTTTCATTTTATGTAAATTTTTGATATAATAGATATAAATAATGGTTCCTGACTGAAAAATCAGAAAACAGCCGGGAAAACTCTTGATTATAAGGAGGGTTTGAAATGACAGATAATAAAAAAGATATGCGTGATACGTATACCATATATGACGATCAGACTATTGGAAAAGTACAGATTGCAGACGAGGTTGTGGCAATTATCGCAGGCCTGGCAGCTACCGAAGTAGAAGGTGTGGCTTCTATGGCAGGAAATATTACCAACGAACTGGTTGGAAAACTGGGTATGAAAAACCTGTCCAAAGGTGTGAAAGTAGATGTTCTGGAGAACGTGGTATGCGTGAATCTGAACCTGAATCTGGAATATGGATACAGTATTCCGGAAACCTGTAAAAAAGTACAGGAAAAGGTAAAAACAGCCATTGAAAATATGACTGGTCTGGAAGTTTCCGATGTAAACATCAGCATTGCCGGTGTGGCACTGGAAGAGGAAAAATAAAATAGAACGCAGGACGGAAGGAAAGGGGGTCTGGATGAAGGCTCCCTTTTTTACTACTGGCGAATACGAGGAGAAAACCATGGGAAGAAGAGAATTAAGAGAAAGCATTTTTCAGCTGCTGTTTATGACAGAATTTAACGACAATCAGGAGATGGCAGAACAGAAACAACTGTATCTGGAAACAATCGAAGATATTCAGGAAAAAGATCAGAGTTATATTCAGGAAAAATATGAAAAGATCCGTGAAAAACTGCCGGAGATCGATGCAGCACTGAACGAGGCAAGTAAAGGATGGAAAACCAGCCGCATGGGTAAAGTAGAACTTTCTATCCTGCGTCTGGCAGTCTATGAACTGCGTTATGATGATGATGTACCCGGAAAAGTGGCAATCAACGAAGCGGTAGAACTGGCGAAAAAGTTCGGCGGCAGCGAAGCCCCGGCATTTATCAACGGTGTACTCGGAAAACTGGCAAAAGAAGCGGATGAGTAACGTATATTCGGTAGAGCAGGTCAACAGATATATTAAGAATATGTTCACCCAGGACTTTATGCTGAGCCGGATCTCGGTAGGCGGTGAGGTGAGCAACTGCAAATATCACAGTTCCGGACATATCTATTTTTCCCTGAAGGATGGCAGTGGTTCTCTGGCCTGTGTGATGTTTGCGGGACAGAGAAAAGGACTGGCATTTGCCATGAAAAATGGCGACCGGGTGGTTGTAACAGGCAGCGTGGATGTATACGAGCGGGATGGCAAATACCAGATGTATGCGAGGAAGATCACACTGGAGGGCGCCGGGATTCTTTATGAACGGTTTCTTGCATTAAAAGAAGAACTGGAAGATATGGGAATGTTCGCACCGGAGTACAAACAGCCGATCCCTTCATTTATCAAAACGCTGGGTGTAGTGACGGCACCAACCGGTGCGGTTATTCAGGATATCCGAAATGTAACAGCCCGGAGGAATCCATATGTGCAGATTATTCTCTATCCTGCAAGGGTGCAGGGAGAGGATGCGGCAGAAAGCATCGTGGAAGGAATCGAAGCGCTGGATCAACTTGGTGTGGATGTGATCATTGTCGGCCGTGGAGGAGGATCCATGGAGGATCTTTGGGCATTTAACGAAGAAATCGTGGCAAGGGCGATTTTTAACTGTTCCACACCGATCATTTCTGCGGTAGGTCATGAGACGGATGTGACGATCGCTGATTATGTAGCAGATCTTCGAGCACCGACACCGTCGGCGGCAGCGGAACTTGCTGTCTTTGATTATCGCGGCTGGCAGGAAGTGCTCGCAGGTTATGTGCGGAGATTGGAGCTGTCTATGGACAGCAAACTGGAGATGACCAGACAGAGACTGACTGAGAAGGCAGCACGTCTGGCGTATCTCAGTCCTGAAAACCAGATCCGGGAGAAACGGATGTATCTGCTGCGGGCGGAAGAGAAACTTACCGAGCGGATGGAAAAGAAGCTGCAGATGGAGAAAACAAGACTGTATCTGTATGCGGAACGGTTGCGCGGCGTATCTCCACTCGAAAAACTGCAGCAGGGACTCGGCTATATGGAACATGAGGACGGAACCCGGATCTCTTCGGTAAACCAGGTTACGGTGGGAGAACGGATGAAAACTTATGTGAAAGATGGTGTGATCTGGTCGAATGTAGAAAAAACAGAGCATTCGGAGGAGTGGAATGCCAGTAGAGACAAAGAACCGGATAACTGTGAATAGCTGTCACTGACAGGTATTAGAAATAGAAAAGAGACAGAGTATATGCCAAGAAAAACAGTAAGCATGGAAGAGGCGTTTCAGGAACTTGATGCGATCCTGGAAAAGCTGGAAGGAAAAGATATTTCGCTGGAAGATTCTTTTGCCTTATATCAGAAAGGTATGGAACTGGTGAAAACGTGTAACAGTAAGATTGACACGGTAGAGAAAAAAATGATAACCATTACAAAATGATGAAAAATCCCGTAAGGTTGGTGAACAGAGTGAATTTTGAAAAAGAATTGCAGGAAAAGAAACTGGAATGCGAAGACATGATTCGAAAGTATCTTCCGAAAGAAGAAGGCTTTGCCGCACAGCTGGCAGAAGCTATGAATTACAGCATGGAAGCCGGTGGAAAACGGCTGCGTCCGATCCTGATGGGAGAGACATATCGGATGTTTGGAGGAACATCGGCTATCATTGAGCCCTTTCAGGCGGCGATGGAGATGATCCACACATCTTCTCTGATTCACGATGATCTCCCGGCAATTGATAACGATTTGTACCGGCGGGGAAAAAAGACTACCCATGCGGTATATGGGGAAGCACTGGGAATCTTAAGCGGAGATGCATTATTGAATTATGCATATGAGACAGCCAGTACGGCATTTTCCATGGAACCGGCGAATCCGGCGATTGGAAAAGCCATGGCATTACTTACGAGAAAGACCGGCATGTATGGAATGCTCGGGGGCCAGAGCGTGGATGTGACCAACGAAGGAAAACCCATGGGGCATAAGATGCTGGATTATATATATGAAAACAAAACATCGGCTCTGATTGAGGCTTCCCTGATGGTGGGAGCGATTCTGGCAGGAGCCACAGAGGAAGAGAACGCGCAGATGGAACAGATCGGCAGTAAAGTAGGGCTGGCGTTCCAGATCCGGGACGATATCCTGGATGTGACAAGCACGGAAGAAGAACTGGGAAAACCGATTCACAGCGATGAAAAGAATCAGAAACAGACCTATGTGACACTTCGCGGACTTGAGGGTGCGGCGAAGGACGTGGAGAGAATTTCAGAGGAAGCACTGAAACTTCTGGATACATTTCCTCAGAAAAATGAATTTCTCCGGGAATTGATAGGATATCTGGTGAACAGGAGAAATTAAAAAGGATGAATGCGTATGATACTGGAAAAGATCAAAGAGGCGAATGATGTAAAACAATTATCTCTTTCGGAATGTGAGCAGCTGGCACAGGAAATCCGTGATTTTTTGATCCGGTCGCTCAGTGAGACCGGCGGACACCTTGCATCGAATCTGGGTGTGGTGGAGCTGACCATTGCTTTGCACCGATTTTTACATTTTCCGGAAGATAAGCTGGTCTGGGATGTAGGTCATCAGGCTTATACACATAAGATTCTGACAGGAAGAAAAGAACAGTTTGCCACCCTTCGAAAGACGGGTGGCTTAAGTGGATTTCCGAAGAGAAAAGAAAGCGACTGTGATGCGTTTGATACCGGGCACAGTTCTACTTCGATATCTGCAGGACTGGGGCTGGTGCAGGCGAGAGACCTGAAAGGGGAGAACTATCAGGTTGTTTCTGTGATCGGTGACGGAGCACTGACCGGCGGCATGGCGTATGAAGCATTGAATAATGCTGCAGAATTAAAGAAGAATTTTATTATTATTCTGAATGATAATGAGATGTCCATTACCCGGAATGTGGGTGGAATGTCCTCCTATCTGGATCATATCCGGATGGCGGCACCGTATACGGAGTTGAAAATGGGCGTAACCAACGCTCTGAAAAAGATTCCCAAAGTGGGAGATGGCATGGTGGATGCACTTCATAAGACCAAAAGCAGCATCAAACAGCTGGTGATTCCGGGAATGCTTTTTGAAAATATGGGACTGACCTATCTTGGCCCGGTGGATGGGCACGATATGCGACAACTGGGAAAAGTGTTGCAGGAAGCAAAACGGAAGCAGGGTCCGGTACTGATTCATGTGCTGACAGAAAAAGGCCGTGGATATGAACCGGCGATGCGCCATCCGGCCAGATTTCATGGGGCAGCACCTTATGAGATCGAGACAGGACTTCCGAAATCGAAAGGAAATCCATCTTATACAGATATTTTTTCAACTGTCATGAGAAAATTCGGTGACCGGGAACCGGATGTGGTAGCCGTATCCGCAGCTATGGTACCGGGAACCGGTTTGAAACGGTTTGGTAATATGTTCCCGGAACGGTTATTCGATGTGGGAATAGCAGAAGAGCATGCGGTGACTTTTGCGGCAGGACTGGCACTTGGTGGTCTTCGTCCGGTGGTGGCTATTTATTCTTCTTTCCTGCAGCGAGCGGTTGATCAGATCCTTCATGATGTATGTATGCAGAATCTGCCGGTTGTATTTGCTGTGGATCGTGCCGGTCTGGTGGGAAGCGATGGAGAGACCCATCACGGCTGCTTTGATCTGAGTTATCTGTCCATGATGCCAAATATGACGGTCATGGCACCGAAAAACAAATGGGAACTGTCTGATATGCTGAAATTTGCCATCCGTCAGAAGAGTCCGGTTGCCATCCGTTATCCGAGAGGAGAAGCCTATACAGGTCTGGAAGATTACCGTGCCCCGATCGAGATGGGAAAAGCGGAATTCTGGAAAAGGAAAAGAAATTGCTATTCTGGCAGTGGGAAATATGGTACGGACAGCCCTACAGGTAACAGAAAATCTTCGAAACTGCGGATATGAACCTACTCTGGTAAACATGCGGTTTGTGAAACCGCTGGATATGGATCTGCTGGAGATACTGAGAGAGGATCACAGCCTGATCGTGACTATGGAGGAAAATGTAAAGTCCGGTGGTTTCGGGGAACAGGTAATGACATATTATGGAAGCAGACTGCACAGTCCGGCAGTTCGGATCGTAGCGATCGAAGACAAATTTGTTCCGCATGGAAGTGTGGAAGATCTGATGCATCAGCAGCAGATGGACAGTGCATCTGTGACAGAGAGAATTCTTCGATGGAAAAAAGAACAACAGAAAAGTACTGAGCAATTACCGGAATAGTTACAATGCAGAAATGAGACAGGAGATACAAGAATGAAAGAACGATTGGATGTACTGGTAGTCAGCCGTGGACTGGCACCGTCAAGAGAAAAAGCGAAAGCGATTATTATGGCGGGAAATGTACTGGTTGACGGACAGAGAGAAGATAAGGCGGGCTCCATGTTTAAAGACACTGTGGAAATCACCGTAAAAGGCCATACGTTACCTTATGTCAGCAGAGGCGGACTGAAACTGGAGAAAGCGATGACACATTTTGGTGTTACCCTGAAAGACAAGGTATGTATGGATGTAGGTGCTTCTACCGGAGGATTTACAGACTGTATGCTGCAAAATGGTGCGGTAAAGATATATTCTATTGATGTGGGGCACGGACAACTGGACTGGAAACTGCGTAACGATGAACGTGTTATCTGCATGGAACGGACAAATATCCGCTATGTCGTGCCGGAAGACATTCAGGAATTATCCCAGTTTACCTCGATCGATGTATCCTTTATCTCTCTGACCAAAGTGCTTCTTCCGGTAAGAAATCTTCTGACCGAAGACGGAGAAGTCGTATGTCTGATCAAACCGCAGTTTGAAGCAGGAAGAGAAAAAGTAGGGAAAAAGGGTGTGGTGAGAGATCCGGCAGTTCACCGGGAAGTGATTGAGATGGTAACCGCCTATGCGCAGAGCATCTCTTTTGCACCGTGCCATCTGGAATTTTCTCCGATCAAAGGACCGGAGGGAAATATCGAGTATCTGCTGCACCTGAAGAAACTTCCGGAAGGAGAACACTGCGAAGAAGTACCGTTTAAGATTGATGAAGTAGTGGAGGCAGCACATAAGGAACTGTCCTCAACAACTCCGCATCCGGCACAGAAACGGTAGGAGACAGAAGAGGCAACTGAAAACAGGAAGAGAATATCATGGATAAATTTACGATCATAGCAAACGGAGCGGAAAACAGAAGAGGGAAAAATCAGGCGGTTGCCAGGAAGATTGCGGATTATCTGGAAAAACATCGGAAGGTATGTGTGATTTTACCTGCTGGTGAGAAAAAAGAAGGACAGTCTTACTCCTATACAGACCCGGAGAGGATTGCCCGGGGGGACAGAGTGCATCATCGTGGCTTGGGGAGACGGAACGCTTCTTCAGGCGGCCAGGGATGTGGTAGATCATGGAGATCCCGCTGTTTGGTATCAATATGGGTACCTTTGGGTTATCTGGCAGAGATCGATCAATATTCCATCTATCCGGCACTGGACCGGCTGATGAGTGACCGTTTTACGATTGAAAAAAGAATGATGCTGTTCGGTACGCTGATTCATGAAGGACAGGCAGAGAACAGTGATATCGCTCTGAATGATATTGTCATCAGCAGAGAAGGCTCGTTGCGTGTGGTACGATTTAATAATTATGTCAATGATACCTATCTGAATACGTACAAGGCAGATGGTATCATTATTTCAACACCTACCGGATCTACCGGCTACAGTCTGTCTGCCGGCGGACCGATCATATCTCCGGCAGCATCCATGATTCTTATGACGCCGCTGGCGCCTCATACCTTGAATACCAGAAGTATAGTATTTGCACCGGAAGATGTGATCGAGGTAGAACTGGGAGAAGGAAAAGAAGGCGGCATCGAAAAGGGAATGGCGTATTTTGACGGGGCAGCTGCGATGCCAATGGTGACAGGCGACCGGATCAGAATTGAGAAGTCGACGAAAGCCACCCGGATCATCAAGATCAATAACATTAGTTTTCTGGAAACTCTTCGGAAGAAGATGCGAAATAATTAGGAGCGAACAATCATGAAGATAGAAAGACATTCCCAGATCATCCGTCTGATCAGTCAGTATGACATCGAGACCCAGGAAGAGCTGGCAGAGAAATTGAATGAAAGTGGATTTCAGGTTACTCAGGCTACAGTATCCAGAGATATCCGGGAGTTGAAACTGACGAAAATATCAAAACCGGGCGGAGGTTCCCGCTATGCGGTGCTGCAGAGCATGGATCAGGAAATGAGCAGAAAATATACCGATGTGCTGCGTACTTCGTTCCAGTCCATGGATCTGGCACAGAATATTCTGGTGGTAAAGACCGTATCCGGTATGGCGATGGCTGCGGCAGCTGCACTGGATGAGATGCAGATTCCTGAGATCGTGGGCAGTATCGCAGGAGACAATACACTGATGTGCGTGGCACGAAGTGTGGATGAAGGCCTGGTACTGATGGAAAAGATTCGAAAAATGATTGTATAGATATAATTTTCAGCAACAGAATGTAACTATGCAGAGGGAAATAACCGGATATTTACCGAAAATAGACAAAAGTTAGGAAAAAGGAGCAGAATGCTAACATATTTACATGTAAAAAACCTGGCTCTCATTGATGAAGCAGAAGTAGAATTCGGGCCGGGATTAAATATTCTTACCGGTGAAACAGGAGCCGGCAAATCCATCCTGATGGGTTCCGTAAACCTTGCGCTGGGACAGAAAATGTCCAGAGAGATGCTGCGCGATGAAGAAAAGCCTGCGCTGGTGGAACTGATTTTTCAGGTAGACAATCCAAGATGTGTGGAACGGTTGAAAGAGAAGGAAATCTCTGTGGAAGAAGGGCAGATTATTATATCCAGAAAACTTACCGGGAACCGGAGTATCAGCAGGTTGAACGGTGAAGTATGTACGGCTGCCCAGATCCGGGAGATATCTTCTCTTCTTTTGGATATACACGGACAGCATGAGCATCAGTCTCTGTTATATCAGGATCAGCAGTTAATAATTTTGGACGCCTACGGAAAAGAAGAGATCCGGGAGAAAAAACAGGAAGTCCGGGAGCGTTTTCAGATCTGGAGTCAGAAAAAGAAGGAACTGGCTTCCTATCAGCTGGATGAGGAAACCAGAAAACGGGAGATTTCTTTTCTGGAATTTGAGCTTCAGGAGATAGAGGAAGCAGGGCTTCGTCCGGGCGAGGACGAAGAACTGGAAAAACAGTATAAAAAAATGTCATCGGGCAGAAATATTCTGGAAGCCATGGCAGCCGTCAAAGGGTATACGGGAAATGATAACGGTGCACAGGATCTGGTGGGCCGGGCGGTACAGGAGACAAACCGGATGCTGGGAGTGGATGAATCTCTGCAACAGATTGCCAGTCTGTTACAGGATGTGGAAAGTCTGCTGTCAGATGTGAACCGGGAAGTCAGTGATTATGTGGAAAGCATGACATTTTCTGAAGAAGAATTCTATGAGACGGAGCAGAGACTGAATCTGCTTAACCGCATGAAGGCAAAATACGGTTCTACGGTAGAAGAGATTCTGGCATGTCAGGAAGAAAAACAAAAAGATCTGGACCGACTGTATCATTTTGAGCAGTATAAAGAAAAACTGGAAAAAGAGATGCAGAAGGCAGAGACAGAACTGGCATCTGTCTGTGAAGAACTGTCCGAACTGCGTAAAGTTTATGGGAAACAGCTGGAAGGCCGGATTATTCAGGGCTTGCAGGATCTGAATTTTCTGGATGTGAAATTTGAGATTGATTTCGAAACGACAGAGCATTACACGGCAAACGGAAATGACAAAATCTGTTTTACTATTTCCACGAATCCCGGAGAACCGCTGCGACCACTGGCGAAAGTGGTATCCGGCGGTGAACTTTCCCGTATTATGCTGGCAATCAAGACGATTCTTGCGGATAAGGATGAGACGGAGACATTGATCTTTGATGAGATCGATACCGGTATCAGCGGAAGAACGGCGCAGAAAGTGTCGGAGAAGATGGCAGTGATCGGAAGAAATCATCAGGTGATCTGTATTACCCATCTTCCGCAGATCGCAGCGATGGCAGATGAGCATTTTGAGATTGCGAAAAAGACAGACCATCAGATAACAAGAACACAGATCCGTCTGTTGAATGAGGAAGATTCAGCGTTAGAGATCGCAAGGATTCTTGGTGGTGCGCAGATTACGGAACACACGATGGAAAGTGCAAAAGAGATGAAAGAACTGGCACGAAAGAAAAGGAAGAAATATAAGAAAAAGAAGAAACAAAAGAAACAAAAGGCAGGGGAGTACCATGAGGGATGCCTTAAAAGAAACACCATATGAAAAGCGGATCCAGCGACTGATGACAGGTGAAGACGGGGATCAGTATGGGTTTTATATTAACATTACCGACAATATTGTCCGGGAAGTGAAAAATCCGGAAAAAGCCTGCTGGGAGGATGAGACAGGACGTCCGGGCGGTGTGACGCACTGGCTGCAAAAACAGATTTATCCCTATATTCTGGATGATGAGGAAGAGAAGAAATTTCGCAGAACATTTTTGAAAGAGGAACTATTGCGTATTTTCCAGACGGGCAGAGGCACATACAGCTTGGATATCGTTTTCGAAAAGGAAAATACATTACCTGTTATACCGTTAATATAGAGATGTTCGAACATCCGGTGGATCACACCGTTGAATGTTGCGCAATCTGGCGAAATGATACGATTCCTTATATTAATCGTGTGATGACTCATATGTTGCTCAGGGATAAATACCGGATGATCGCTGTACTGGATATTCAGGAAAATACAGTATTTGTCCGAAAACATACGTTTGAGAACACGGAAATCCCATGTGACAGCCCGCTGGAGTATGAGGGATTCATCCGTGAACTCAGTGAAAAATGTATAC
>ENA-OPZZ01001612-OPZZ01001612.1-human-gut-metagenome-genome-assembly--contig:-NODE-1612-length-13228-cov-2.770170_pt1 | contig 13228 bp, 10 predicted proteins | sample MGYA00242487_ERZ504511 | MGnify/ENA primary metagenome ERZ504511 (study PRJEB26092, sample SAMD00036241) | human gut metagenome | host: Homo sapiens | study: EMG produced TPA metagenomics assembly of... | reverse complement strand
AATCGATTCTTTCGAAGTACCTTCCGTCACACGATCTGCCAATGTATTTGACAGGAGACTGTTCGGTTTTGGCAGCTACACATCCATGTAGCCCCCAATATAGAATGAATAAAAGACGTGTATTACATAGTTTTTATTTACAGTTTGATCAAATATAATAATTTAAGATGTTCGTATTTTTATCTATTTACTACGTTTTATTCAATGAAATAAGAAGAATTGTGGACGACCATATATATTTTATATCTTTCACCTTTCCTGATAAGAATGAACCTTTTACGAAACTTTCACGCGAAAAGCCGAAACCTTTATAAATTTCTTTCATGTCTATAATAACCCGGTGAGGATGGTTAGACTCCACGGCCGCATTCGTATGCCAGAAAGAAGAGATATCTCCATCAAACAGGTTTTCTGCTATTCCCAAGTTCTTATCAGCTTGTTCGCTGCTTACATAAACGACTTCCCATTTAGTTTTGTCAATCGGCTGTCCCTTATCATCTATCAGTTCCACTTCCGAAATGCAGGCCTGATTATCCTCTGTGTAGGAAGCCAGAGTCTCTATACAGAAGTGGCGAAGAGTAGTCGCAACCGGTAAATCGAATGACTGCCACTCATTAGTCTCCTGCAAAGTAGTTTTTAATGCAAGATCACCATCTTCCAGAATCGGAGTGCCTACCACTGCACGACGCTGGCCTTTCTGATAATTCTTATCAATACCCAAACTATCCAGAATGGGTTGATTCAATCCTTGCAAAACACGCTTACCCGTATCTTCCATTTCAAACACTACAATTTCATTTTCTCCCTCTTTCAGCCATGGAGCGGGCAGATAGAGTGTTTGTTGAGGACCGATATTCCAGAAACGTCCCAGAGATTTGCCATTTACCCAGACAGCACCTTTGCCCCATTGACTCATATCCACAAAGCAGTCACCTTTCTTCTCTACTGTAAACGTTCCTTTATGGAAAGCAGGAACGCCTTTGATGGTTTCGCCAAACTCCATTTCCGAAACTTTTTCTTTATACAGAGGCAATGGAGTAATAGACCATCCGGTCAGCTTTTCATTTCCCCACAAAACTTGGCTGGTGATACCTTTCCGGTTAAACAGTATATCGGGACCATAGTTGACGCGTCCGGTATTTTCTACCAGAATCTCCAGTGTGGCAGGTGTCTTCGACACATTCAAGGTCACACTGTTCTGATTGTAACGACGATCCAGGCTGGCTACTTGCTTACCATCTATGAGGATCACAGCATAGTCACGCAAATCCTGTATGACAAGTTTCTGTTTTCCCGCTTTTTGAAGTGTGGTCTGATAATGAATATATCCGAAATCAACTCCCAAATCCTCCATCGACAGCACATTTTCAGACTGGGTAGTCTGATGAAATGCACTCCTTAATGGAGCACTTTCCTTTAATTCGACTGTTGCAAAAGTGGTAGTCGGATTATCTGCCGGGAAACTTCCCGGCAGTCACTGTTCCCGCAGGCAGGTATTTCTGAATCACTTCCCTGAATGCATGATATTTGGGATAACAATTTCCCCATTCACCCAAGGGAGCGTTATAATCATAGCTTGTGGGCTGGGGCTGATAACCGCCTCCGGTATTGGCTCCATTGGTATACTCAAAGTTTGTACCACCGTGGAACATATACATGCTGACAGAAACACCGTGGCTCAACATCCAGTCCAGCTGTTCGGCGGGACGTTCATAAGCAACAGAGGAATGTCGTCTGCCCCACTCATCAAACCAAGCCGGATAAAACTCCGCTACAAAATAGGGACCGCCCTTTTGATACTTATCTATCACTTTGAATATATCTTCACCAAACACTCCGTTCAATGTAGGCAGTGCGCCCTCAGTATGTCCGGCTTCCACTTGTCCACCACCGTCGCAGGTAAATAGCGGAACATTGAACCCTGCTTCTTTAATCATATCGCGGATAGCGGCAAGATACCCTTTATCCGCTGCATACGATCCATATTCATTCTCCACCTGCACCATAATAATATTACCTCCATTATTGATGGTCAAAGGAGACAGTTGTTTGCCAAGCTCTTTGATATATCGTTCACAATAGGACAGAAAACGCGGATCTTTACTGCGATAAGTCATATCCTTTTCTTTCAGCAGCCACGACGGGTAACCTCCGAAATCCCATTCTGCACATACATACGGACCGGGACGAAGAATCACATACAGTCCCTCTTCCTGTGCCGTACGGATAAATTCCGCAATATCAGCCTGTCCACTGAAGTCAAACTCTCCCGGCTGACGTTCATGGAAGTTCCAGAAGACGTAGGCAGACACCGTATTCAGACCCATCGCACGCGCTCTCTTCAGGCGGTCGCGCCAATACTCGTGCGGAATGCGGGGATAGTGCATTTCTCCACAAATCAACTGAATATCCTTTCCCTCGATAGTAAAAGTACCATTTCCTATTCTAACCTGTTCCTTGGGGGAGGAACAGGATGAAATTAGAAATGATACTATGATGTTAAGTATAACAAGTACGGTTTTATGATTTTTGTTCATCTTCATTCAAATAAGATGTGAGTTTCAAATACTCCGACCGCAACATGAGATCTGTTCTATACGGTCGGAAGTATTCATCAATTTATTTTTAGAATGTAACTGTTCCGAACAGGTTCACGGCATATTTGTCTGCATCATCATACCAATGAGTCACATTCTCTGTTTTAGCAAACTTAATGGCATATACCGAATTGTATTTCCAATCGGCTACTTTTTCGGGCATCCAGATTCCCACTTTATAGGTTCCGCTCACACCGGCTGCCACACTTCCTTTGATAGTGTATTTCGCAGCCTGATTCGGTTCCTGTTCGGTAGCCGGAATCCAGGGTTTTAGGATCCACATCCAGTTTGAATTCTTTCACTACCTGGCCGCTTTCGGAAACCAATACGAGATATACCTCTTTCGGATTAATCACCGTAGCAAAACCGGTATTTGTAATCGTCAGATCGTATTCCAAGTTTCCACCTTTTGCTTCTACTTTCGATTCACTTTGAAGATTCAGACGATAGCCCAAATGGTCGCGTACAAAATCATAGAATGAACGGACAACTTCATTGCCCTCCTCATCTTTGAAGTAACTCTCATCAAACAGAATGTGATTATCATTTAATAAAGCGGGATTTACCTTTACCCGTTTCCAACTCATGATATTCAAATCATAGTTTTGCGTCACATCAAATGCCGAGTAACGGTGTTCGCGCAAAATACGCAGTGATTTTATCGGACTAATCAACTCTGCCAATCCCCATTCTGTATCCTCATTATAAGGGATCTCACCACTCATATAGAAATTGTTCACTTTCACCTCTTCCGTTATCTGCTTGTAATCATCCGTATTAGGAACAAAGTCATTGCCCGGTGCAAGCGGATGTTCGCCGGCTGTAAAATAATCATTCGCATATCCGATGCGTCCACGAGATCCTTCCTGTTCCAGTGTCAACGCTTTCTTATGATTCGGATAACGCATTTCTACACAATAAGGTGCAGGCAAGGCTCTCAATAAAGCACTGACGATTGCATTCTTCGCACTCTGGTCATTCATCAACGGAGAAGTATGCCACTCTCCCCAAGCACCGATAAAACCAACCTGCATGGTAGCAATTTGTCCAATGTATTCATTCAAAAGAGGAGTAAGTTGCTCGATGTGCCGAAGAATCCATTGTTTGGATTCGCCACCGGAAGTATTCAGTCCGACGTGATTGTATGCAAAACGAAGAATAGCTTTATATCCCTGCGCTTTCATCAACTCGAATATCTTGCGGATATTCGACAGAGCTTCAGCATCCAGGTCTTTACTCACCCAGTTAGTTAAGTAGATATATTGCTGTACAAGAGTCAGGTTGTCGTCCTTTGCATCAAATTGCTCTACTTTCTTCGTATACAAATCATTGCCATAAACCTCATAATCATTATATGGACTTTTCATTTGGTCGGCAAGCAAATTACATTCCAAGTGGAATCCCCTATCGGGATTCCTTAGCGACTCGATCGGTACAATATTTCCTGTTACCTCCGGAGTTTCCGGTTCACTCGTTCCGTCTTCTTCTCCATATTGTCCCGCATATACATCTATTGTATCAGAACAAAAGCTACACATAATACCTAATAATAAGGTAGATAATATGGTCATAGTTTTCTTTATATTGATTAACATGATTGATATACTTTTAATTTTCACCCGATTAATTTTCATTGTAGATAAAACGTGCAGGAGCACCGGTTGTCCAAGGACTCCACAATGTTGCCCCTCCATCATGAAGAATACATTGATGAGACATATCATCAGTGACCAACAGATAACAGTACGGTCCGGTATGATTAGTGATTGCATCACCGCTCCATTGACCGGAAGCACACAAATTGAATTTCCAGTCGTTCAAATGCGCCTGTCCTTTTACTGATTCATAATATTCAGGATCTTTCAATACATTCCATTGACCTTCGGCAGTTCCGGCTTCTGCAAACAAATTCTTATATTCCTGTATGGTCGGCAAACGCCATCCCTTAGGTGCTATCTTATCACGAATATCGTAATGATAATGCACTCCATAGGCTTTCACTCTACCTTCTCCGAGCGATGCAGGTGTCTTTTTGAAATTATTCGCTTCAATATCTGTACCATCAGCATATTTAGTTGCGCGCAGGTTATCTGCCAACCAAACCAATGATGTTTTGTCACTATAAAATATACGAACAACACGATAAGTAATCTTTTCATCTCCACGAACATCTATGAAGCGCATCATTTCTGTCATATTCAGTACTCCGGAAGAACGTGACACCCATTGCCCATCATCAGTCTTCACATTCCAATACACAGAATTGGAAGTCCAACGTTTGATAGAAAGTTTATCGAGCAGTGCCTGAAGTTCTTCATGAGTCAATGATGATTTACCATTCACAACTCCCACACTATGTTCGGCAACCGTCTGTTTCATTTCAGGATCCAGTGAGAAACAAAGCGAGTACGAGGTAGATTCAGGCCATTCCTGGGTATCCCATTCAAACTGCACAGCAGTCTCCGGGGCATTTTCAGCCAAAGAAATCTTAGTCAAATCTTCCGGCTGCACTAATTTGCTAGTCATACGTTTCACCCGAATGGTGCGTGCTTCCGAAGCTGCTGCGGTTATATTACCGGTTTCTTTGACTGTCCAATACAGTACCGCTTCCTGCCCCGCTTTAATTCCCAATTGAGAAAAACTCTGATCGGCAGTCAGTGCAGATATCGCAACAGAAGTCGATTTTCCTGCATCAATTATCACCGGTTCTTTGAATTTCCTGTCAGTACAAATAAGTAGCTTTGCTCCATTTTCCAGAGGTTTCTCCCAAGAGAAACTATATTTCTCAATCGATAAATCATTCAAATCAATGATCGCTCCATCTTGAGGCGCGCTCAAGTAAATATCCGACATCGGAATGATTACATTGTACTTGTCTTCCTTACATCCGGCAAGCAACAAGATTCCTAATAGACTATATAATAAATGTTTCATAATGCTATCTATTTTTTAGTAACCGGGATTTTGAATTATAATGCCTTGTCCTTCAGTAATCAGATGAGTAGGCAACGGGAATTTCTCATATTTATATTGTCCATCCACTTTCGTTTCTATTTTACCTGTCGGCTGTCCAGCAAATCTTGCTTTGGCAAGTGCTGCTTCAATAAATTTTCCGTGGCGGATCAAATCCTGACGACGCACTCCTTCAAAATAAAATTCATGTCCACGTTCTTCCAACAATTTATCCAGAAAATCTTCTACAGATGAAAAATCACTCAATTGATAAGCTTTTAGTCCACCATGAGTAACCCGCACCTGATTCAACAGGCCAATCGCCTCTTGAGTGATACTGTTTCCATTGCGAACGATAGCTTCCGAAAGTAAAGTCAATACATCCGCATAACGATAGATGGGCATATCTATTTCGCACTTCTCACCTACTACCCCCTCAATTTTATATTTCACCGGAATTGCACCGTAGAAGAGTATACCTGTCGTACCACCGTCACGGTCAAGCGCCCGGCTATGGTGTACGCCCTCTGTACCTGTATATTCACCAATAATTCTTTCACGTCTCTTGTCTTTAGGATCATAAGATTCGTATGCAGGCCAGGATATTTTAAATCCTCCCCAGGCAGTCACCGACATTCCGGCAGGAAGCGGATAGTCAGAAGTCAGTACGTGAGCGAACCATTTCTGTTCCATCACACCGGCCTCGGCCACACATGAGAATATGACTTCCGAATTCTTTTCACCAGATAAAGAGAACAGAGAGTTATAATCGTCTACCAATTTATAACCGTATTCCGGTTTTGTCAATTCACGTCCTATTTTCTCCGCCTCATCCCATTGCTTGGTCATCATGTAGAATTTCAGCAATAATGTATTGGCCAATCCTTTGGTGAAGCGTCCGTAATTTGTATCTTCATACTTATAGGGCAACACATTAGCTGCATCTTTCAAGTTGGAAACAATGTATTCACGCATAGCTTCTTCCGACAAACGTGGAATAACAATCTCTGCTTCCGGTTTTTGCAAAGTCTCCAGATCGGCGATAGGTATCGGACCATACATATCATACATCAGAAAAGCCAGGAAACCACGTCCGCATTTCAATTCCGCCATATAGCGAGCTTTCAAGGTTTCATCCATATTCACGTCCTTGATGCGATCCATTGTCAAAGTCATGGAAGCCAAATACTGGGAATAGTCATACACACGACGATAGTCACCGTCGATATGCCAGTCATTAGCTTCATACGAATTGTATACGGTAGTCCATCCCCAAGTGTTTTCCACATAATCGGTTACCATTTCCGAAGTCGTCACATAGCCTGCCGCTACTTCAAAAATTTCCCCACGGAGAAAACACATAATAAGCACTCGAATTGACCAAAGCATTTACATCTTCAGCATTTTGGGGAAACATTCCCGGATTAATTTTATTATATACTTCCTGCTCCAGCGTACAAGACGAAATGAGGAACAAGAGAGTTGCTATTGCAGTATAAATTGTCTTTTTCATATTCATCACTTATTAGAAAGATATTGATACACCAAAATTATATGAGGTTACATTCGGATATGCATAGGTTCCATTGTCCGTTTCCGGGTCCAGACCTGTCCAGTTAGTAATCACAAATGGATTATTCACGTCTACATATACACGGAGATTCTTGGCAATCTTCTGGCTGATAGGCACTTTATATCCTAATGTAATGCTTCCACAACGAACGTAATAGATAGATTTCACATAGTAATCCCCCCATCCGCTTCCACCTCTGACAAATGTCGGATCTGTGGCTGTCAGGTTATTGCTATTAAAAGCTTTCAGGGCATAAGTAGAAACATTGATACCATTGTCCATACGTGTCCAGCCCTCATAATAACTGGCTCCTCTCTTTCTGCCGGCTTCTCCATAGAAATAGATATTCAAGTCGAAGTTCTTATATCTGAACGAGTTGTTCAGACCGTAGATAATTTTAGGATCACCATTACCCATATATACTTTATCCTCATCTCCCAATACTCCGTTTCCATCGCGGTCTTTCAACTTCATCATACCCGGAACCAAGTCTTTTTGAGCGTCTGGAACTTTTTCTCCCGGTTGCAGGATGCCAAGCGCTTCATATTCCCACCATGCACGAATCGGATCATTTTCTTTTTCATAAGGTTTGGGTTTCCAGTTCGGGTCACGTGTCAGCCAACGGTCATTGTAATGTGACAAGGTTAATGTCGTATCCCATTCAAAATCTTTAGTAACGATATTCACCGTATTCACAGTGATTTCCACACCCTGACTTTGTGTTGATCCTATATTACCCGCTATTTTATTTATTTCATTATAAAAAGGCAATGGTTTATTTGTCACCAACAAGTCTGTAATCTTACGTTTGAAATATTCGGCTGTCAACTTAAACCGGTTGTTGAGTATACCTAGATCCACACCTACATTAAATTCCGTAGTCGTTTCCCAAGTCAGGCTCCTGTTGCCCAAATCCGAAGCATATACTCCTGTTGATTCTGCACCTCCGATAATGGCACTTCTTCCCACTTCATAATAGTCGTAAATGCGATAACCGACATTAGAGTTACCCGTCTGTCCATAAGAAGTTCTTAACTTCAACATAGACAACCAGTTTGAAGCCCCTTTCATGAAATTTTCTTCACTTATCATCCAACCGGCTGATACGGACGGGAAATAACCCCAACGATTTTCCGGGGCGAAATTGGAAGCAGCATCAGCACGAACTGTAGCTTCCAGTAAATATCTGCCTTTATACGAGTAATTGGCACGGGCAAACAAAGAAGCAATACTGTTAATAGAAGCCCATGAACCTACAGATGGTTTCTTGTAATTTCCTGAACCCAAACTATTATATCCAAAGCCATCTACAAGAAAATCTTCATTTCCGGCACTCAATCCATCATTTTTAAATTTTTGGAACGAATAACCACCAATAGCTTTCACGTTATGATCGCCAAAGCTCTTGGAGTATTGAGCTGTCAGCTCCATCAGATAGGCAGTACTTGTTTCCTGCGAAATATCCGCTCTTCCGTTTTTGGTCTTTCCCTGCAAAGTTGTCTTAGGCAAATAGCTGGAACGTTTCTGGAAACTACGGTCGACACCTAACTGCAACTTCACTTCCAAGTCTTTCAACGGTTTCACGGATACGAATGCAGATCCTATGATCCGGTCTTTTACCGTATTATCCTTAATATCCAACAAAGACACCGGATTCGCAACGAAGGGACGTTTCGGATCAATGAAATAATTTCCTTCAGAGTCATAGATAGGAATTGTAGGATTGGATTGGATAGCACCGGTCAATACGCCGGAATATTCATTGGCATTGTCTCCCAGAGGAACATTGTCATACTTATTCTGCGAGTAAGTAGCAGTCAGTCCGAAAGAAACATATTCACTCAATTCTTGATCCAGATTCAAACGGGCAGAAAAACGACTGACACCATTATTCTTGACAATTCCTTCTTGGTTCATATAGTTGACAGAAGCCAGATAACGAGTTTTCTCCGTACCACCATTCACAGATAGATTGTGCTGTTGCGTATATCCATTGCGCATCACCGCATCCAACCAATCGGTACCGCTAGCAGTCAATATTTCATCATTATTGAAAGTGGGTTTATATTGAGTAGGCGGAGTGTCCTGCTTCTCAACATATCCTTCATAAATACCCATTCCGTTCAACTTTAACCACTCTTCATGCATCTGTTTATTATACATATCCATATACATACGAGTATCAAGCATCTTATAATTCGAACGGGCTACCTGCACAGATCCCATACCGGAATAAGTCACTCTGGGCTTCTGACTCTTACCGCGTTTTGTTGTAATCAGAACAACTCCATGACCGGCACGTGCTCCATAAATAGCCGTAGAAGCGGCATCTTTCAAAACTGAAATTGATTCAATATCATCCGGATTCAAAGACTCCAGCACATTATCAATATTACCGGATTCATAATAGCCGTTCCCCGAACTTAAATTACCGGAAGACGATACCGGAAAACCATCAATAACAAACAAAGGGTCGTTACCTGCTCCTGTAGAAGCCTCACCACGAATACGGAATTTAGCCTCACCGCCAGGTTGCGCAGAGATCTGATTTACACGAAATCCGGCAGCCTTACCTGCCAATGCACGAGATACATTCGGAACAGTATTCATTTCTACATCACCCATATTTACCATAGAAACAGCACCTGTCAATGTCTTTTTACTCTGTGTACCATAACCTACCACTACTACTTCTTCCAATTGTTTGGAATCTTCCTGTAAAATGATTTTTAGATTTTTACCGACTTGCACCGCAACAGTCTGTGACTGATAGCCGATATAGGAAATATCCAATTGTGCTTTCGATGAAGATACGGAAAGTTTGAAGATACCGTCAATGTCTGTAATCGTTCCATTTCCCTGTACGCCTTTCTCCAATACACTAGCTCCGATTACCGGTTCACCATGAGTGTCCAGTACCGTACCCGATACTGTTACTTTCTTTTCCTGCTGTGGTGATTGCGCTTCAACAGACAATATTATTTTCTTATCCAACACCGAATACTTCACATTCGTACCGGCAAAGATTTCCTTCAACACACTGAAAATATTACTTTTATCAGCAGACACAGAAACACGACGATTCAAATCTACATGTTTGTTATTGAAGAAGAAGTCAAAATCCGACTGCGCTTCAATCTCTTTCAAAATATCCTCCACACGCTGGTTGTGAACATCGATACTGATCATAGCTTTCTGAGCGTAACTATCGGCTGCATAACTTAGTCCGATAGAACATACTAAGAACAAAACCAATAGTCTCATAGATAATGGGATTTTTTTTGAGGTTAGCCAAAGTGACTTTACCACCCATAAAAATTGGATGCTAAAATAATTTTGCATAATTTTGTAATGACTTAAAGTTAATAAAAAGTTTATCTAAGCTTGTCGCCAAACAAGCATTAAAAAGATTTACTGGTTTCCATACGGGAAGATACGCCAATATCCTCCCGTATGTTTTTCATTTAAGGGGGTCTGTCTTTCATACAATTACTTTTCGTTTTAAGGTAAATCAATTAATATATTTCTATCTTACTCTTTTCATCTTTTATATTCGGAGAATCAAGATACCGCCAACGAATCTGGGAGGAAAGTTGGAAATACTCTAAGATACGTTCCAGACGTTGATTCGTGAATGTTCCTGTAAACGAGTCTCCTTTCAAGCGGTCATTCTTAATTATAAATTCTACATTATATCGTTTCTCCAACATTCGTAAGCCTTCTTCTAAAGGAGTGTTCCTGAATATAATTTTCCCTTCTTTCCATGCTGTTTCCGATTCACCGGAAGTGGCATAAAGCTGCACTTTACAATCTCTCGAATCATAAACAAGTTTTTGTCCCGGATCCATTAATACCTTTTTCGACACATTATCCTGTGTAAAGATGAATCCTATCTTTCCTTCCACCAGTGTTGCCAGCACTTTATCATCTTTCTCATAGGCTTCTATATTAAAATGTGTACCCAGCACTTCTATCTGCGACTGATGAGAAGTGGAAACGATAAATCTCTTTTCGGGATTCTTGGCAACTTCAAAATAGGCTTCTCCCTGCAAGGTTACGTTTCGTGTATCTCCGTTGAAATGTGAAGGATAAGTCAGGCGTGATTCTGAATTAAGGAAGACTACCGTTCCATCCGATAAAGTTAATGAAGTGGTCATTCCCGGATTGGTCTTTACTTCCAACATTTGTGCCAGTTCCTGTTCGTCTCCTCCCCAATAGTGCACCAACTGAACAACGAGAAGTGGAATGAACAGAACTGCGGCCGCACGTTGTGCCCATTCCCACCACATCGTTTTCTTTCTACCTGTTATCCTGCCTTTTACCCTCGACAACGCTTTTTCCGTATCGACTTTCTTCATTACATGAATGGTATCCGTAGCCAGATAAAGCGAATGAATCTGTTTGGCTACCCGCCGGTTCTCCTCCGATTCGTTCATCCAAGCCTCAACCAGCAGACGTTCTTCTTCTGTCACTTGTCCCTCACAATAGCGGGGAAGTAATTCGTCTATTTTATTTTTATCAAGTTTGTCCATATCCTCTTTTTCTTGTCTTTTATTATAAGACAGGAGACTCCGGATAGATTCCTAAACTAAAATCCATTTTTTTTCAGAAATCTTTGTTTTCTTATAAAAAGCTATATTTGCAGTGAATTTACAAAACTAATACATGAAAGAAACCTATCCGCTCAGAAAAACGATTTCTTATTATCAGCCGTCCGACACGGAGATCAAAAAGCTTTCGACACGCTGTTTCGAAAGTATTATCCGATGCTTTGTGCATACGGTCATCGGTTTGTTGATCTGGAGGATGCGGAAGAAATTGTAGAAGACTCTCTTTTATGGATTTGGGAAAACCGGGAAACTCTTGTCATTGAATCTTCACTGAGTTCCTACCTTTTCAAAATGGTGTACCGCAGGGCTTTAAACAAACTCGCGCATATCGACGCCACCCAACGGGCTGATACCCGTTTTTATGAAGAAATGCAGGAAATGCTGCAAGATACGGACTACTATCAGATGGAAGAACTGACCAAACGAATTGAGGAGGCTATCGCAGCGCTACCCGAAAGCTATCGGGAGTCTTTTGTGATGCACCGTTTCCGGGACATGAGTTACAAAGAGATCGCCGAAACACTGGGAGTATCACCCAAAACAATAGATTACCGTATCCAGCAAGCTTTGAAGCAACTGCGCACGGACTTGAAAGATTATCTTCCGTTACTACTGCCGATTCTATTTCCTTAATACAAAATTTACCCTTTTCGGTAAGGCAACGTAAACCAGAAAGTAGAACCTTTTCCTTCTTCTGAGTTAACGCCTATTTCCCCTTTCAAATGCTCGACAATCATGTGACAAATGGAAAGTCCCAGTCCTGTCCCCTGAATAAACGGGTTATATTTCACAAAACGTTCAAATACGTGCCGGCATTGTTCGGGCGACATACCGCACCCCGTATCCGAAACATAAAAATAGATCGTATTAATATCTTTCATACGGTATCCCATACGGATACTGCCGGATTTGGTAAACTTTATGGCATTAACTATAAAATTAGAAAGTAGCTGCATCAGGCGGTTCTTATCTATATAAAGCATACATTCCGGCAGACGTTCGCAAAAAGTGAAAGTTACCGCATCATTCTTCAAGCGCAGCTGCATACTTTGCTCTATTTCCTCCATTGTCTGATTCACATCAATCAGCGCCGGACAGAAATCGAATGTCCCGGCTTCAATCTTCGACATATCCAGAATGTCATTAATCAGTTGAAGCAACAAGTTAGTGTTTGTTTCAATAATATCTGTGTATTCCCGCATTTCCTCACGATCATCAACTCCGGTAACATATTTGAAAAGCCAACAATAGCATTCAACGGAGTACGTATCTCATGACTCATGTTAGCCAAAAAAGCAGACTTCATTGGTTGGCTTGCTCCGCCTTTTCCATAGCTTCACTTGAACGGCTGTAACGCTTTTCCGAAGATACGGATATAATAGTAATAGCCGTTACCAAATCACCAATATAGCTATGCAGACAAGGATTTCGAACTTTATAGTTGCTGAAGAAACTTTGGGGCTGATTGATATAAACAGCTGCTTTCGGATAACGAT
>ENA-OPZZ01001609-OPZZ01001609.1-human-gut-metagenome-genome-assembly--contig:-NODE-1609-length-13307-cov-3.730501_pt1 | contig 13307 bp, 16 predicted proteins | sample MGYA00242487_ERZ504511 | MGnify/ENA primary metagenome ERZ504511 (study PRJEB26092, sample SAMD00036241) | human gut metagenome | host: Homo sapiens | study: EMG produced TPA metagenomics assembly of... | reverse complement strand
GGATCATGCATGGTGTGAAGTAAAAGTCGGAAAGAAATGGTATATCTGTGATCCGAACATGGATAAATTTGCAGCAAACAGCAAAGGCAAATATTTTATGAAGACGGTTTCCTCCATGAAATCAACGTTCAAAAAATCAAAAACGATCAAAGTAAATTTTTAAGAAAAGGAAGAACAAATGAAGAAAATAAAAACACTGATCGCAGCAGCAGTTCTGGGACTTGGTGTTACCGTAAGCAGCATTTCACCGGCAGCAGTTTCCATGCAGACGGCAGAAGCAGCCACGGTAAAACAGGGACTTGTAAAAGTGAAAAACAAGTATTATTACTATAATGCAAAAGGGAAAAAAGTAAAGAACAAATGGGTTACGGTGAAAGTAAAGGGCAAAAAGCAGAAATATTATTTCAATAAAAAGGGAGCTGCCCTGACCGGGACTGCGGCAGTGAAGAACCGTCTTTACTGTTTCGACAAAAAAGGCAGACTGAATCAGAAGAAGAGCAAAAAACTGGCAGCTTACCGGCAGAATTCCGATTTTGCAGGGCTGAAAGCACTGATTGGCGAGCCGAAAAAGGCAGAATATTTTGACAGCTGTATGGGAGCCGGCATGGACGGCATCTTAAAATATCAGGGATTTACCGTGTATACCTACAAAGAGAACGGCAAAGAGATCATTCAGGGCTTTGAATGATCCGGCGGAGGTAGAAAATGGTATTCAGTTCCCTTGTATTTTTATGTATCTTTTTGCCGATTGTATTTTTAGGACATACGATTCTTCCGGGGATTCGTGCGAAAAATGCCATGCTTCTGCTGGCAAGTCTGGTGTTTTATGCATACGGGGAACCGGTCTATGTAGTGCTGATGGTCGCATCTGCACTGTGTAATTATTTATTTGCACTTTGGATCGAACGGTTTCAAGATCAGAAGAAATGGATCGTCAGTGTGGCGGTGATCCTGAATCTCGCACTTCTGGTGATCTTTAAATATGCAGGCTTTCTTACGGAGAGCGTGAATACGATGTTCGGGACGGGATTTCCGGTTCCAGACATCCGTCTGCCGATCGGTATTTCCTTTTTCACGTTTCAGGCGATGTCCTACGTGATCGATGTGTACCGTGGGGCAAACAAAGCTCAGAAAAATTTTGGAAAAGTGCTTTTGTACATATCCTTTTTCCCACAGCTGATCGCCGGCCCGATCGTCAAATATCACGATGTTGAGCAGGAAATCGAACATCGGACGCAGAGTGCCGATGGCGTAGCAAGAGGTATCCGCCGTTTTATTACCGGTCTGTCAAAGAAAGTCCTGATCTCAAATGTGATGGGCATGACGGCAGATGCACTTTTCGGAGCAGCGGCCGGGACGCTCGGGGCAGCGACCGCATGGGTGGGGGCAATTTCCTATTTATTCCAGATTTATTTTGATTTCAGCGGCTACAGTGATATGGCGATCGGACTTGGATGGATGTTCGGATTTCATTTCAAGGAGAATTTCAACTATCCTTACAGTTCGACCAGCATCCGGGAATTCTGGAGAAGATGGCATATTTCCCTGTCCAGCTGGTTTCTGGAATATCTCTATATTCCGCTTGGCGGCAACCGAAAAGGCAAAGTGCGTACCTGCATCAATAAATTTATCGTATTTTTATGTACCGGTATCTGGCATGGAGCCAACGTAACCTTCCTGTTCTGGGGCATTTATCATGGATGTTTCCTGATGCTGGAAGAATTTGTGCCGTTTTTCCGAAAAGAAGGCGGAAAGATCAAAACCGCAGTGATGCGTATTTATACGTTGCTTGTCGTTTGCATCGGTTTTGTCTTTTTCCGGGCAGATACGATGACACAGGGCATGCAGTGGGTAAAAGCCATGTTTACCGGATTTTCAATGGGAACGGCATCGACAAGCCTAGCACTGCAGCAGCTTACCCCGCTTTATCTTGTAACCTTTACAGTGGCATGCATTGCCTCCTTTCCGGTTTTTGAAAAGTGGAAAAGCGATGGCAGATATCAGGCATTCTATAACAATATGGCTTTTGTATGCAGTATCATCGGACTTGTTTTATGCATGTTAAGTCTTGCGGGCGGTACGTACAATCCGTTCATTTATTTCAGATTTTAGGAGGAACTTATGAAGAAAAAAGGAAACATGATCTATGTCGGATTTTTCTTTGTTCTGTGTCTGATCCCAAGTGTCGGTATGCTGCTTCCGCAGACCCAGGGCAGTGCCACGGAGAACCGCAAACTTGCCCTCTGGCCGCAGCTTCACACGGAAGAAGGATGGAATACCGATTTCCTCTCCGAGGCAGGAGAATATTTCCAGGATCACTTTGGATTCCGTCAGCAGCTTGTCACGGCAAATGCACTGATAAATGGAAAAATATTTGGTGTATCCACAGCCGACGGCGTGATCCAGGGCAAGAACGGCTGGCTGTATTATAAAGATTCCTTAAGCGATTACCTTGGCACAGAGCCGATGAGCGAACGGGCACTTTTCAATGTAGCACATACGCTCAGTATGATGCAGGATTATACAGAAAAAAGCGGAGCGAAATTCCTTTTTACGATTGCTCCGAATAAAAATACGCTGTACGGTGAAAAATATGCCGTACTACGACAGCATGATCGTTTCAGAAGATAAAAACATGGACCGGATCGAAGCGTATCTGGGAAAAGAAAATGTAAATTATGTCAATCTGAAAGAAATCTTGGAAAGTTCGGATGAAGTGCTTTATCACGAACGCGACTCGCACTGGAACAACAAAGGTGCGGCACTGGCAGGGGATGCACTGATGACAGCTCTTGACAAAGAGCATACGGATTATACGCAGGAAAGCTATGAAGAGTGCGTGGACTTTACCGGGGATCTCGATGAGATGCTCTACCCGCTGGCACTGACCGAAGAAAAAGAGATTTATTACGACAAGGCAGATGTCTTTGCCTATGTCGGGGAAGTGGAGAGCAATTTTGATCCGAAGATCACAACGGTAAATCCAGGCAGCACGGGAAGTCTGGTGATGTACCGCGATTCCTTTGGAAATGCGATCCTTCCGTTTTTTGCAAACAGCTATGCAAACGCCTACTTTTCAAGAGGTATCCCTTATCAGATGACCGATCTTGCGGAACATCAGGCAGATACCGTGATCGTGGAGCGTGCAGAGCGATTTCTGCCGGAAATGGCAGAAAATCCGCCGCAGATGGAGGCGCCGCAGCTGACGGTCGGAGCAGTTATGGAGCCGGAAATGGAAGAAAATGCACGGAACACAGTCACCGCAGAAGTGCAGGGAGATCTGGTTAAAGTCAGCGGTCTTATGGATGAGGCGATTCTGGATACGGATTCCAGGATCGCAATTCGCAGAAACGGGGGCGATACCTTTGAAGCATTTCCGCTGACACTTGGGCAGGAAGACGGAAGCAGCTCAGATTATGGATTCCTTGCTTATTTTGCGACAGATAGCTGGATGCAGGATCAGGAACAGATCGAGGTTCTGATCGAAAAAGACGGAACCTGGATCTTGGTCGGAACACAGAGTTTATAAAAGGTAAATGTGAGATGAGTCCCACTTTTGCAGGCAGAAAGTAAGAATGCCCGAGACATTCTTGAAAAGATGTAAAACAGAAGAAAAGGAGAAACACAATGAGAAGAAAATGGATGGCAGCACTTTGCGTAGCATCTCTGTCAATGGCTATGATGACAGGATGTGGAAATGGCAGCACACAGGAAACAGCAAAAGAAACACAGACAGAGACGCAGACACAGGCAGAAACACAGAGCGAAACACAGACAGAGACGGCATCCGAGACGGAAAAAGCCACTGAGACGGAAAGCGAAACAGCCAAAGCAGAAAAAGCAGCCGAGACAGAAGCAAAAGAAAAGACCATGTATGTATCCGGCGATGTGTATATGCGTGAAGCTGCAGACAAGGATGCAAAAGCAATGACCGTTCTGGCAACCGGAAAAGAAATTACCGTTCTCGGAGAAGAAGGCGACTGGTATCAGGTCAAAGTCGATGACAAAGAAGGTTATGTAGTTAAGAAATATATCACCGATTCAAAAGAAGAGGCAGAAGCAGCTGCCAAAGCAAAACAGGAGGCAGAAGCAGCTGCGGCAGCTCAGCAGGCAGCAGAAGCAGCAGCCCAGCAGGCGGCAGAACAGGCAGCCCAGCAGGCAGCTCAGCAGCCTTCACAGTCCGCAGGCGGCAAGACGGAAGTGAGCCGTCAGGCTTATGATGACTGCGACGGAAGCGGTCATGGTTACTACGAGATCACGTATTCTGACGGAAGTACGGCGATCGAAGAGTACTAAAGTGTCTGACGGAAAGCACAGAGCATGATCAGGAAAGGAAAGATAAAGATGAAAAGCGAAAGAAGAAAAGCAGGTTTTATAAAGATGCTGCTTCTGGTGATGACACTGGCAGTATTTATGCCGGTAAGTGCAAATGCGGCACCAAAAACAAATCAGTGGGTAAACAAAGGCGGATATCGCTATTACTACAATCAGAAGGGCAAAAAAGTAAAGAATAAAGTAAAGCAGATCGGAAAATTCAGGTATTCATTTGATAAGAAGGGAAGAATGCAGACCGGCTGGCAGATTTTTGGCAGCAAAAAAGCTTATTTTTCCAAGAAGAGCGGAAGAATGCAGGTCAATAAAAAAGTAAACGGTGTCAAGATCGGAAAAAGTGGCTATGTAAAACGGAGCAAGACGGAGCTGAAGGAACAGAAAGCCCTGGAGAAAGCCAAGCAGATTCTTGCTAAGATCACAACTTCTAAAATGAGTAAGAGCCAGAAGCTTTACGCAGCTTTTCAGTATATGACAAGCCGTGCGAATTTCAGTTACCGTACCTGGAGAGGATTCTCTGTGTATGACGGATGGGAATACGACTATGCCCTGGAAATGTACGAAAAGAGAGCCGGAAACTGCTACAATTTCGCATGTGGATTTGCCATGCTCGCCAAAGCAATCGGCTATCAGCCACAGGTCATTGCCGGCCGTGTCCCGGGCGGCGTAGATGGTGCACCGGATGGGTTTACCAGACATTCTCTGGTCAAGATCAACGGACTTTACTATGATCCGGAGGCACAGTTTGACGGTTGGGCAAGGGGCGTTTACGGACTTGGCTACTATCCGATGTATCTGCAGATTCTTTCTATCCGAACTATCTAAAATAAAAAGTATTTTACACAGACAGACCGAAAAACAGAAAAATAAAAACGACTTTCCGAATGGAAAAACCATAGCGGAAAGTCGTTTTTGTTTTCTTCCTTTTGTTTAAAGAGTTTACGCAAGAAAAGCTTTTACTTTCTTGTAGATGCTCTCTGCATCCAGACCGTATTTTTTCACCAGCTGTACTGCAGGACCGGACTCGCCGTATACATCGTTGACACCGATTTTCAATACCGGAGTCGGATAGTTTGCACAGAGTGTGTCGCATACCGCACTGCCGAGTCCACCGATGATGGAGTGTTCTTCAACGGTAACCACTTTTTTGCATTCTTTTGCGGAAGCGACTACCAGTTCTTCATCGAGCGGTTTGATCGTGTGGATGTTGATGACTTTGGCGTTGATGCCGTCTGCTGCGAGCATTTCTGCGGCCTGCATGCTTTCATAAACTTCCAGACCGGTTGCAAAGATCGCAACATCGCTGCCTTCACGAAGGACAACACCTTTGCCGAGCTCAAATTTATAGCTACTCTCATCATTGAATACCGGGATTGCCAGACGTCCGAAACGCATGTAAACCGGTCCGACATATTCATAAGCAGCTTTTACGGCAGCTCTTGCTTCCACATCATCGGCCGGGTTGATGATCACCATGCCAGGGATCATACGCATCAGAGCGATATCTTCGTTGCACTGATGTGTGGCACCGTCTTCACCGACAGAAATACCGGCATGCGTAGCACCGATCTTGACATTCAGGTGCGGATAACCGATGGAGTTGCGGATCTGTTCAAAAGCACGGCCTGCTGCAAACATGGCAAAAGAGCTTGCAAACGGAACTTTTCCGGTGGTGGCAAGACCGGCTGCAACGCCCATCATATTGCCCTCTGCGATACCGCAGTCGATGTGTCTTTCCGGGAATACTTTCTGGAAAATAGCGGTTTTGGTAGCTCCGGCAAGGTCGGCATCCAGTACAACCAGATCTTCATGTTCTTTTCCGATTTCAACAAGAGCATTTCCGTAGCTCTCTCTTGTAGCGATTTTCTTTACTTCTGACATAATGCTTCACCTGCTTTCTCAAGTTCTTCCATAGCGAGTTTGTACTGTTCATCGTTTGGAGCAACACCATGCCAGGAAGCCTGATCTTCCATGAAGGAGACTCCTTTTCCTTTGATGGTCTTTGCGATGATGGCAGTCGGCTGTCCTTTTACGGTACGAGCCTCATCAAAAGCCTGTTTCAGTGCATCAAAGTCGTGCCCGTCTACGTTGATCACATGGAAACGGAACGCTTCGAATTTTTTGTCGATCGGGTAAGGAGAGTTTACATCGTCGATCTTACCGTCAATCTGCAGACCGTTGTTGTCTACGATCACAACCAGGTTGTCCAGTTTTCTGTGGGCTGCAAGCATGGCTGCCTCCCATACCTGTCCTTCCTGGATCTCGCCGTCACCAAGCAGTGTATATACACGGTAATCATCGCCGGAGAGTTTGGCAGAGATTGCCATACCAACGGCAGCGGAAACACCCTGTCCAAGAGAACCGGTTGACATATCAACACCAGGTATATGTTTCATATCCGGATGGCCCTGAAGATAAGAACCAATGTGACGCAGTGTCTTTAAATCTTCCACCGGGAAATATCCACGGTTTGCAAGAGCTGCGTAATAACCAGGTGCAGCATGTCCTTTGGAAAGGACGAAACGATCGCGATCCGGTTTTTTCGGATCTTTCGGATCTATATTTAATTCTTCAAAAAAAAGATAACTGTAAATGTCTGCTGCGGATAAAGAACCGCCCGGATGACCGGATTTTGCAGAATAAACGCCGGTGATCGCACCTTTGCGGATTTCATTTGCAGTTTTCATAAGCTCTGACTTGTTCATGGTGTCCTCCTAATTCAGTATTTTGTACCAAAAACGCCCTGCGGGCGTAACAATAACCGGACTTCATTATAAACAAGGAAACAGGGTTCGTCAACAATTCTTCACAAGAATGTACACACTTTCCTGCTGTTTTGTTTAGAATGTTTGGAAATGATTTAGAATTTCATAACAATACTTTCACCGTTCGAACACACTTTATTCACAGAATGCCGTTATGATAGTACTTGTACAAAGGTTCATTCCTTTTTTACATATATTTCATTTTTTCTCTTTCCTAATGCCAGACTTGTAACAAGTCTGGCTTCCTTTTTATTTCACAAAAAATAGGGTTTTGCACAGGGCTTTCTTGTGTTATAATAAAAAAAGCGTAAAACAACGATACCGGGAGCACAAAGCACAGAATGATTCACAGGTATCATAACATCAAAAAGCAGGAGGAACAGATATGCAGGTATTATATAAAGATGAAGAAGGATTTCTGGCAGTTATGGAAGTGACCAAAGCTGCCTATATTGAAGATGAAGAACTCATGGAGATCTGCGGCCCGGAGGAAGACATCGCAGTTGCCATCGATGCAAAATCAGCAGAAAAAGCGATCCGTGAGCTGTATGCTAACGGCAAGGCAGATTTAACTGCCTATGAATATCAGGACAGAGACTTTGATGACGACGATTTTGATGATGATGACGAAGACGATGAGGATGACCTGTTTGATCGCATGATCGATATGGATTTCCGTACCCTTGGCAAAGACGGCGTGATCTTCAGAGACGACGAATAATCCGGGGTGATCATTTTGGATAAGAAAAAAAGAGTTCAGGATTCTATGACAGAGCAGACGTATCTTCTGATGCACCGCCATATCAATGGATATGGAAGGCTTTTCGGCGGACAGCTGATGCAGTGGATCGATGAACTGGCAGGGATCGTTTCCATGCGGCATGCGGGAGGACGGATCACGACGGCCAGCATTGACAACCTCAACTTCAAAGCCGGAGCTTATTTAAATGATACGATCGTTCTGATCGGACGTATCACTTATGTGGGACGCACTTCAATGGAGGTACGTGTCGATACTTATGTCGAGGATCTTGAAGGAATGCGTCGCGTGATCAACCGTGCCTATGTGGTGATGGTGGCGATCGACGAGGAGGGACATGCAGTGGAAGTCCCGGGACTGATCGTTGAGAGCGAGAGTGAAAAGGCAGAGTGGGAAGCAGGACAGAAACGCTATGCACTCCGCAAACAGAGACGCAGAGAAGGTTTTTAGAAGAAAAAGGACGGAAGCAGGATTATGAAGACAATCACAGCGAACATAAAAGAAGGGATCGATCAGGAGATCATTACAGAAGCCGGCGGCATCTTAAAAGACGGCGGTCTTGTGGCGTTTCCGACGGAGACGGTATACGGACTTGGCGGCAATGCACTGGATGAACAGGCGGCGGAGAAAATTTACGCTGCGAAGGGAAGACCTTCCGACAATCCTCTTATCGTACATATTGCAGAATTTGAAGCATTAAACAAAATTGCGGCAGAAATTCCAGAAGAAGCAAAAATGCTGGCGGATGCCTTCTGGCCGGGACCGCTTACGATGATTTTTCAAAAGACGGATCTGGTTCCGATGGGGACGACAGGCGGATTGAATACGGTCGCAGTGCGTATGCCGGATCATCCGGTGGCACTGGCATTGATACGGGCAGCGGGCGGTTATATCGCAGCACCGAGTGCCAACACTTCCGGAAGGCCAAGTCCGACCTGTGCGGCACATGTGCAGGAGGATCTGGACGGCAGGATCGAGATGATCCTTGACGGAGGTCCGGTAGGGATCGGGCTGGAGTCTACGATCGTAGATTTGAGCGAGGGCGTTCCGACGATCCTGCGTCCGGGTTATATCAATCAGCAGATGTTAGAAGAAGTGATCGGAAAGACGGAGATCGACCGTGCGATCCTCTCGGATGACAGCGGCATCAAACCAAAGGCACCGGGCATGAAGTACCGTCACTATGCACCGAAGGCAAGCCTGACGATCGTTGAGGGAGAGCAGGAAAAGGTTACGGCAAAGATCAACGAACTGTTAAAAGAAGGAGAAGCGGCAGGCGAGAAGATCGGCGTGATCGCTTCAACGGAGACAGCAGCAGACTACCTGGGCGGAATTGTCCGCACGATCGGCAGCCGCAGCGATGAGCTTAGCATTTCACGCCATCTGTTTGGCATATTAAGAGATTTTGACACGCTTCAGGTGGATCGCATCTATTCAGAGAGTTTTGAGACACCGCAGATGGGGCAGGCGATCATGAACCGTCTGATGAAAGCAGCAGGCCATCAGGTGATGGAGGTATAGCCTATGAAGAAATACGACAGACTGATCTTTGTCAGCAACAGCGATACCTGCAGAGGACCGATGGCGGAAGCGATTCTGAAAAGCAAATTTCTGCTCTCAGAGCTGGAGGTGGAGTCCAGAGGACTTGTCGTGCTCTTTCCGGAGCCGGTCAATCAGAAAGCAGAAGCAATCCTGGCAAGCCATGGGCTGACTATGAAAGATCATACGGCGAAGATGCTGGAACAGGAAGATTTTGATGAGCGGACGCTGATCCTTGTGATGGAAGACGCTCTCAAACAGAGGATTTTTCCAGGAGCATGAGAATGTTCAGAACACCTGGCAGCTTTCCGAATATATAAAAGAAGAAACTGATGTTACAGAACCGGTGGGCGGGAGTCTTGCGGACTACGGAGCCTGCTATGAGCTGCTTGACTGCATGATCAGCAGCCTGGTTGTTGTATTGAATGAGGAGGAACTACTATGTTAGCACTTGGATGTGACCACGGCGGTTACGAACTGATGCAGGAAGTAAAGAAACATCTGGAAAACAGAGGAATTGCATACCACGATTTCGGCTGCAGCAGCACAGAGTCGGTAGATTACCCGATCTACGGCAAAAAAGTGGCAGAGGCTGTTGCAAGAGGAGAATTTGAGAAAGGAATCCTGATCTGCGGAACCGGAATCGGTATTTCCATCGCAGCCAACAAGGTAAAAGGCATCCGTGCTGCACTTTGCACCGACTGCTTCTGTGCAGAGGCAACGAGACTGCACAACGATGCCAACATTCTGGCAATGGGCGGCCGCGTGGTAGGTCCGGGACTTGCCCTGAAGATCGTAGATACGTTCCTTGATACCCCATTTTCCGGGGATGAGCGTCACATCAGACGTATCGAAATGATCGAAGACAAATAAGAGAAAAGACAGGAAGTAAGAATGAGGAGAACGTTATGTCAAAAGTAAAAGTTATGGATCATCCGCTGATCCAGCATAAAATCGGGGTGATCAGAAGAAAAGACACCTGCAGCAAAGATTTCCGTACGATCATCAGTGAGATCGCAATGCTGATGTGCTATGAGGCAACCAGAGAACTGAAACTGACGGACATAGAGATCGAGACGCCGATCTGCACGGCAACCGTAAAAGAATTACAGGGTAAAAAACTGGCTGTTGTGCCGATCCTGAGAGCAGGCCTTGGCATGGTTGACGGTATGCTTTCCATCATTCCGTCCGCAAAGATCGGTCATATCGGTCTGTACCGTGATCCCAAGACACTGGAGCCGGTGGAATATTACTGCAAACTGCCGGCAGATTCTGAAGAGCGTGAAGTTTTTGTCGTAGACCCGATGCTGGCTACCGGAGGATCTGCAACCGCGGCGATCCAGATGCTCAAAGACAAAGGCGTAAAGCACATCCATTTTATGTGCATCATCGCAGCACCGGAAGGTGTAAAGAAGATGCAGGAATGTCATCCGGATGTGGATATGTACATCGGTGCATTGGATGAACAGCTCAATTCCCACGGCTATATCGTACCGGGACTTGGCGATGCAGGAGACCGTATCTTCGGCACAAAATAGACGTTGCCTGAGTCTGACGGAGAACGTCATTTGGAGGAAAGTATGGACAAAAGAACCGACTATATTTCCTGGGACGAGTATTTTATGGGGGTTGCACATCTTGCGGCACTCAGATCCAAAGATCCAAATACACAGGTTGGCTGCTGTATTGTGAGCGAGGATAATAAAATCCTGTCCATTGGATATAATGGATTTCCAAAGGGATGTTCCGATGATGAATTCCCGTGGAGAAGAGAAGGAGATCCGTACGATACCAAGTATTTTTATACAACGCACAGCGAACTCAATGCAATCCTCAATTACCGGGGAGGCAGCCTGGAGGGAGCAAAGCTTTATGTTTCGCTCTTTCCGTGCAACGAGTGTGCCAAAGCGATCATTCAGTGCGGGATCCGAACCGTAGTATACGACTGCGATAAATACGATGGTACGCCGAGCGTGCGTGCATCCAAACGTATGATGAATGCGGCAGGCGTGCGGTATTATAAATATCAGAAAACCGGAAGAAATATTGAAATTTCAGTATAATGTGACAAAAATGCCGCAGGACAATCTCATAGAGAAGAGAGGGTTCTGTGGCATTTTTCAGGAGGAAACTATGTATCTGGTAAATGCATTAAATGTAATTGACGAAGTCAAAAAAGCAGTCATTGGAAAAGATTCCTGCGTGGAAATGGTGATGATGGCCATTCTTGCGAGGGGACACATTCTGATCGAGGATATCCCGGGTGTTGGAAAGACCACGATGGCACTGGCATTTTCAAGGGCATGTGCCATGAGCCAGAACCGTGTGCAGTTCACACCGGATGTGCTGCCGGCAGATATCACAGGATTTTCCATTTACCGCAAGGACACCGGCAAATTCGAGTACCAGCCGGGGGCAGTGATGTGCAACCTGCTTCTGGCAGACGAGATCAACCGTACATCCCCGAAAACACAGTCCGCACTGCTGGAAGTGATGGAAGAAGGAAATGTGACGGTGGATGGCATCACAAGAGAAGTACCGAAGCCGTTCATCGTCATGGCGACACAGAACCCGATCGGCTCATCAGGAACACAGATGCTGCCGGAATCCCAGCTGGACCGCTTTATGATCTGTATTTCCATGGGCTACCCGGATATCCGAAACGAAATTGCCATTTTAAAAGACCACAGAAGCGGCAGTCCGGTAGATCGCATTTCACCGGTGATCCAGATGAACGATCTGCTGACAATGCAGGAAGAAGTCGACAAAATCTTTATCCATGATGTGATCTACAATTATATTGCAGAGCTGATCGCAAAGACCAGACAGCATCCGATGCTGGAGCTTGGTGTAAGCCCACGAGGAACGATCGCCCTGGCGGGGATGATCAAGGCGGCTGCTTATCTGGCAGGAAGAAATTATGTCGTGCCAAACGATGTGGAGAAGGTATTTCTGGCAGTCAACCATCACCGAATCCGTTTAAACTCCAAGGCAAGAGCCAACCATGTGACAGCAGAAGGAGTTCTGGAAGAGATTTTCGCCGGCGTGGCAAAACCATCACCGAAAAAGAATTAGCGGAGGTGGGGTATGATAAGAAAAGTATGGTATATGATATTCGTTCTTATCACGGTATATCTGGAGATCATGTATGACAGCACCTGGATGCTTGCGATGCTGGCATTTGAACTGCTTCTGGCAGCAGTTATGTTTCTGATGTCCTGGTATCTTAAGCTGCATATCCGTGTATGGCTGGATATGAAAGTGCCGGTATCTGCAAAGAAGCAGACGTTTGAGATGGAGCTTCATATAAAAAACAGCGGACTGCTGCCGGTATCTGCTGTATATACCATTCTGGAATGTGAGAACCGCAGCGGCGGATGCAGTGAAAAAAGGATCGTGAATGAGAGTGTGGCGGCAAAAGCGGAAAAAACGATAAAATCAGTGCAAAAGCAGATTACTGCGGCAAAATGGTCTTTTCACTCAAAAATGTGCAGGTGAGTGATTATCTGCATCTTTTGCAAGAAAGGTCAGAGTACGGTCTCAGATAAATGTTAATGTATTGCCTGATATCCACACGTTTCCGGTGGAGGTTTCCATGAAAACCAGAAATTTTCCGGTGGAAGGCGATGAATATGAGAAGGAGCGAAGCGGGGACGATCCGTCCGAGATTTTTCAGATCCGCGAATTCCGACCGGGAGACCGGATGCAGCAGATTCACTGGAAAAGCAGTGCAAGAAGCGGCGAGCTGATGACAAAAGAATACAGTATGCCGTGCGGCTGCAAGGTATTGCTTCTTTTGGAGCTTAGTCAGAAAGAAGGCGGTGCAAAAAGAGCAGATCACTTTTTTGAGCTGGCGGCTTCGCTTTGTTTTTCCATGCTTGAGGCAGAATGTCCACATTTTGTGGCGTGGTACG
>ENA-OPZZ01001606-OPZZ01001606.1-human-gut-metagenome-genome-assembly--contig:-NODE-1606-length-13319-cov-3.645770_pt1 | contig 13319 bp, 14 predicted proteins | sample MGYA00242487_ERZ504511 | MGnify/ENA primary metagenome ERZ504511 (study PRJEB26092, sample SAMD00036241) | human gut metagenome | host: Homo sapiens | study: EMG produced TPA metagenomics assembly of... | reverse complement strand
CAATTTTTTATTTCACAGAAGCGCGGAAATGAGCCTTTTTGGGAAGAAACTTCAGGGTTTCAAAGGCCATGCTCCCTGGGGATCACATGTACGGGCTCCCTGCACAAGGAGCTGTACCTTTTCTGGTGATGCCGGAACCGGTGAACCAGCGGAATCCGCAATATCCCTGTGGTCTGCGCAGACACAGATGACATTCTCCCGGTCAAAGCTGAACTGTTCCGTAATGTCATAAGTAAAGGAAAATATATCCGTTTGGGCCTGTTTCCCCAGGTAATAGCTGTTGCACCATACCTGGCTGTTTTTATATACTCCGTCGAACAGCAGTGAGATTTTCTTCCCCCGGTATTCCGCCAGGTCCGCTCCCCTAAGAGAATGCACATCGGTTTCCCGCATGCGGATCCTGCCTCCTGTGGGCCGGATGACCGTTGCAATGCAGTTAAGCAGCGTGGATTTCCCGGAGCCGCTGCTTCCCATAATCCCCAGAAACTCGCCGGCCATCACCTGAAAGGTAATGCCGTTGAGAGCCTTTGTCTGATTATTTCCTTTTCCCATACGTCTTGCGCAGGGAATCAATTTCAAGAATCTGTGTTGTCATATCGTTCCTCTCCTTTCCTGTCTGTACACATCATAGCACAGGCAGTCCGGTAAGGACACTTACAGTGGATGAAAGGTTTCCCGTTATTGTATTGAACTTATCTGGGGAAAAGCCCCCATTGCTTCAAAACTCTTTCTATAGTAATATAGTATCGATGGAGAAGAGTGGAGAAAATTTCACTTTCATATGCCGGAAGACAGATATCTGTGGCCGGCTGGTTTGTACGCGCGCCAAATGCGCAGAAGGGAGATAGTGTGAGTAATAATGCAAAAAAAGTTCTGTTTTGTCTGGCAGCGGTATTTTTTATCGCTTTCGGGGTGGTTACCTATCGGGGATATGATAAGATGACGAAATATTATAATTCCGGTATAAGCAGTCTCAACAAAAACGCTTATGTTGAGGGAGATGCCTATAATTATATTATTAACGGCACCTATGCGACCGCTTATTTTGTTCTTGGATCAGGCTTCCTGCTTACCAGTGCGGTATGCATGACCGGCGGATTGCTGATTACTGCAATTGACGGAAAAAATGAAAAAGCTGCGGCTGAAGGCCGGGAAGCAGCCGGGGAAGAACTGCCTCCGCTGTAACATAAGGAAGGAAATATGCGGTTATGGGAAGATATAAGACGGTGAAGTACCTGCAGGAAAAGCAGTGGAGTGCCGGATCTCCGGTTATGCTGAATAAAGGCGCTGTTTTAAAGGATACAGTGACCGGTAACCATATATTGCAGCTGCAGTTTATCTGCCTGTCTGAAAAGGAAATAAGGGAGGCAGTCGTTGAGATTGCCTGCCTTGATTTTTTAGGGAAATGCATTGAAACCCTGGACTATACATATACAGACCTGAAGGCGGGGCGGAACGAGCTTTTTGGCGACAGGGTTCCGGTTTTTTTCAGCAATGCAAAAGCAAGAAATTTCGAAATCAATATAAAGGAAATAACTTTTCAGGACGGAACGCGCAGCAGGGCAGAATATAAGCTCAGCGCTGCGGGAGAGCGTCAGGAAAAGAAAAAGGGCAGAAGCATTGAAGAAAATCCTGAAAAAACCGCTCAAAGATCCAGAAAAAGAAAGATAGCGGCAGGCGTGGCCTCTGCTGTCCTTGTCTGTGCCGCTGCTGTGTCGGCAATTATTTTTTTATTGATTCCGAATATGAAGTATATGGAAGCGGTTAAGCAGGCGGAGCTGGGGCAGTATGAAACTGCTATTGAGAGTTTTAAGCAGCTGGGTGATTTTAAGGACAGCCAAAACCAGGTAGTTGAAACTACTTACCTGATGGCTCTGGATAAAAAGGAAAGCGCGGAAAATATACAGGACTATGAAGCTGTGCTTAAGATACTGGATTCCATCCGGAAGGAAAAGGACTGCACGCAGGCCGTAAAAGAGACCCGCTACGCCATGGCAGAAATTTTGATGAAGAATGCCGTGGATGTAAAGGATTATAGAGAGGCGCTGAAGATATATGACAGCTTGCAGGGATTCCTGGACAGCAAAGGAAAAAATCCTTGAATGTAATTATCAAATTGCCTGTATTTACAAGTGATTCGCAGGACAGGGTGTCGGAAGCAAAGGATATGTTCACGGAATTAGGAGACTATAAGGATTCCAGGAAGCAGATTGCAGATATCTTAAAAGAACATGTGGAACTGACGGAGGAATATCTGACAGCTTTGGAATTCTGGGAGTCGTCTGATTTCGATGAAGCGCTGGAAATCCTTGATAAAATGGATCAGGATAACGAATATGTGTTGGAGCTGCGGGGAAAGTGCCTGGAGACAAAATATTTGATTGCTGTTTCAAATTGGAGGTATCAGAGATATGAGCTGGCGCTGAAGCAGTTTGAGTCCATCAGAGAATATAAAGACAGCGAGGATTATATAAAAAGATAAATGATTTGGATAAGCAGCAGGCAGCGGCAAAGGCGGAAGCCCAGAATGCTGTCAGCCTTGCGGAACTGCTGACCTGGCTGAACGGAAACTGGTCAGGAGACGGTATTTACTGGAAGGCTGTTACCTTTACCAAGCTTTCTGATAATACGATGGCGCTGGATGGAACATTTAGCAGGGTTTCAGGATTCGTGGGGAGTGCGAGCAAGCTATCCAATTCGTCATTGCAGCTTGTATTTGTTACAAGCAACTTTGGATTCCAGGACATTTGTATTGTTACCAAAACCGGTGAAAACAGCGCTACGCTCAAGCGGTGGAGCGTTACTGAAAAGGGAATTAAAAGCAAGGAAGATGTCATACATTTGGTCCGGTAAGGAAAATGCAATCAGTTATATAAAAAAAATTTATAAAAAATGAAAGGATTCCGTTTCTCCAATCGTATTAGTATCAGAACAATGAAAAATGGAAGGAACCAAATCATGAAAAAAATCAATCGTAAGCTCTTGCACTTTCTGCGGTTATGCTTACCGAACTATGCCGTTAACCGTATTTGCCCATGGACACAGCCACGGGACGGATTCGTCCGCCGCCTGCAATTCCCTCTGCAGTGTGGAAAACTGTAATGAGACCGGGAACCATCAGCACGACGGCGTTACGTACTCCGGCCACTATATCGGTGACGGCCACGATTACCATCAGGCCTGCACCACCGAGGGATGTACCCGGACCGGCTGCCATGAACACAATGGAACTGTCTGCCTGCCCCACAGCGGGAATGGCTGTAACGGCGCTTCCGGCTCCCATCATAATGGAAGCCATCATGGCGGGAACCATCATTAAAAGTCAGGAGAGCCAATCACTGATTAGCTAACAGGTGATGTCATGCGGAATGAAGCCGAGGTGAACCGTGCCATTGATTTGTATGCGGACACGGTCCGCCGGATCTGTTTTTTATATCTGAAAAATGATGCGGATGTGGATGATATTTTTCAGGAGGTATTTCTTAAATACCTCCTGCATCCCTCCTCTTTTGAAAGCGATGCCCACGAAAAGGCATGGCTTATTCGTGTTTCCATCAACGCCTGTCAGGATCTTCTGAAAAGCTTCTTCCGCAGGAGGGTGCGCTCCATTGAGGAGGTAACTACGGAACCGTTTTACCTGCAGGAGGAGGATAAGGGCCTGTTGGATGCCGTTTTCCGTCTCGCCCCGAAATACAGGAATACCATCTACCTGTTTTATTATGAAGGCTATAAGGTGCGGGAAATATCTGAAATCAAAGGAAAAAATGAAAATACAATCCATACCTGGCTGAAAAGAGGCAGGGAAGCGCTGCGTGAAAAACTGGGAGGTGAGCTTGATGATTTTCGATGAGTTTGACGGCATTCATGCCAGTGATGAATCAAACAGAAAACCCTTCACAACGTCATGAAGCAAAGAAGCAGAAAGAAAAGAACCGGTATGACAGCAGCTCTCACGCTTTGTGTCACCTGCCTTCTGGTTGTTCTGTTTCAGCCCTGGAGGCTGATGGAGGCTTCTCCTGCACCGGCTCCTGCCCCTACTTTGGCAGTATACAGCTATGTGACTCTGGATATCAATCCAAGTATGGAATGGAAGCTGGATGAACAGCAGCGGGTGATTGGCGCTCATGTGTTGGGAAATCCGGCTTCGGAGATTATCACTCTTGCGGGAACTGCCATTGAACTCGGACTGACGGCAGCGCAATGGAAAAAGATTGTTTTCCCACATCCCACGGTAGGAGAAATCTTCCGGGAAGCTCTATAAATGGATTCCGATATCTGGCATCAGTCATTGATGCGGGTATCTTACTTATAAATCGAATATATGATGAGAAAATATATAATCACTCCGGTCTTATTGGCAATAGTTTGTATGGTGATGTGTCGTTGTACATCCAATCGTAAAGCGTCAGTTGCTGCCAATGAATATTTGATTCAGGGCGAACTGGCCAATCTTCCTGACAGCATTGTGATCGGCCTGTACGAGGAAGACGGAAATATTCTCAACTGTGTCTTGAGAGATACGCTTATGAATGGGCAGTTCTCTTTCCGCGACACGGTTTCTACCACACGGAAAATGCTGATTATGTCTGATAACCGGGGCTTCCCGGGTACATGGCTGGAAGTGTGGATCGCACCGGGGGAATACATCGAAATCAAGGGGCAGGATAAACTAGTGAAAACATGGGAAGTAGTAAGCGATGTGCCGGAACAGCAGGAAGAAAATCGCTTTACGGCTTGCGCGATGGCCCAACAGAAAGAATTGATGCAATACATGGCAGCGGAATATGACTGGCAACGGATGATGTTCATAGACCATCCGGGCGACCGGGAGTTTGAAAGTCAGGCGTGGGCCAAGATAGATTCTATCCGGAAACTGTCCATGCCGTTGCAGCAGGAAATCTGGAAAAAGGAAATGGAATACATGGAAGAAGCTCCCGTCTCCCCGGTGTGGATGGATAGATTATTGTTGTTTGCTTCCATGATGAAATATGAAACCATCATGCCTTATAAAGAAGAGGTGAAAAAACTCTATGCCCGAATGTCTGAAGCCGATAAACAAACAGGCGACGGACAGGAGATTACAGCCTATGTTTATCCTCCCGCTACCGTAGGAGTTGGAGATATGATGGTGGATGGAGACCTATATGATGCGAATGATTCTCTCCGTCATATTTCCGAGTTCAAAGGAAAATTCATCTTACTCGATTTCTGGAGTAGCGGGTGTGGTCCTTGCGTGGAGTCGATACCTGAAATGGAGAAGGTGATGGATCTGTACAAGGATAAAATGACTGTGATTAGTATTAGTGAGGACCCGAAAGCACGTTGGAAAGAGTATATCAAGACGAAAGGAATGGGCGGTAACCAGTGGAACGAACTTCGTAAAGGACGTACCGGTCTTGCCCTAAACTATCAGGTACGGGGAATCCCTCATTATGTATTGATTGCCCCTGATGGAAAAATCCAGGATGTATGGTCCGGCTATGGCGCCGGTTCGCTTCTTGGACAGGTAGAGAAAAACTTGAAATAGATAGAGGTAAGATACGATCATTTGTTGATGTCATAAACAGTGTTATATGAAAAAAATGTCTTTTGTTAGTCGCCCTTTCAGTTTGTTTGTTGCCACTTTGGGGACAACAAAATTTCTCCCGGATAGATTCGCTTATCAAGAAGATGCTCCCCGAAGCATCCGAGGTCGGCATATCCGTCTACGATCTGACGGCTAAGAAATCACTTTATAACTATCGTGCGGAGAAACTTTCACGTCCTGCCTCTACCATGAAGCTGTTGACGGCTATTACCGCACTTTCCCGCCCCGAAGCCAACGAGCCTTTCCGCACCGAAGTATGGCACGATGGCGTGATAGAGCATGATACCTTGCAAGGCAACCTGTATGTGGTAGGCGGATTCGATCCGGAATTTGACAGCCAGTCGATGGATTCATTGATAGAAGAGGTAATCACTTTCCCTTTTTCGGTTATTAACGGGCAGGTCTATGGTGACGTTTCAATGAAAGACTCCCTTTATTGGGGCAGCGGATGGGCGTGGGACGATACACCTGCGGGTTATCAGCCTTATCTCTCTCCGCTGATGTTCTGCAAGGGGACTGTACAGGTTTCCGTAGTTCCATCCACGGTGCAGGGCGATACGGCAAGTGTTTCCTGCCAGCCTCTGTCTTCTTATTATACAGTGACGAATCAGACGAAAACACGTACCTCTTCTGCCGGGAAATTCTCTTTCACAAGAGACTGGCTGACGAATGGAAACAACCTCCTTATTTCGGGTAATGTCACTTCGATTCGAAAAGATGATGTCAACATCTATGATTCTCCCCGTTTCTTTATGCACACTTTCCTGGAACGCCTTCGTGGGAAAGGAATCACGACTCCCCAGTCGTATGGCTTTGCCGAATTACCTCGCGACAGTGTGAGAGTAGAGCGTATGGCTTGCTGGAACACTTCTGTGCAGAAAGTGCTGAACCAACTGATGAAAGAGAGTGATAACCTCAATGCGGAAGCATTTCTCTGTCGCCTGGGAGCGCAGGCTACGGGAAAGAAGCAAGTAGCTGCCGAAGATGGTATTGTCGAAATAATGAAGCTGATCCGCCGCCTGGGGCATGACCCGAAAGACTATAAGATTGCCGACGGTTGCGGACTGTCCAATTATAATTACCTCTCTCCTGCCCTGCTGGTGGACTTTCTGAAATATGCGTACTCGCAAACAGAGGTGTTTCAGATGTTATATAAATCTCTTCCCATTGGCGGAGTGGACGGAACATTGAAATTCCGGATGAAAGGTACTCCTGCCTTCCGGAATGTTCATGCCAAAACAGGCTCGTTTACGGCAATAAATGCGCTTGCGGGCTATCTGAAGTGAAAAACGGACATGAAGTAGCTTTTGCCATTATGAACCAGAATGTGCTTTCGGCAGCTAAGGCACGGGCATTTCAGGATAAGGTGTGTGAGGTGATTATCGGGAAATAGATGGTGTCATAATACTCAAATTGAAAGGCTTACCCCTGCTAAAGCTCTGTGCAGCAGAAGCACTTTCCTAAAGAAAAGTGTTTTGACACCCCCCAAAAACAACCCAAGTGGAATTTCGTTGTTGAATCCGATTTCTATGTTGTCATAGGTTAAGTTTCTACTCTTTATGGAGGGCTTATTGATTCTTCTATAACTTATTGATTTTTCTATAAAAAGATAATTGTATTCTCTAATAAGCAAAAATCGTTGGATTTTGTTTACCAGAGAATACAATTATACTTGTTTAGAATCGAATATTGTAAATCCTATATTCTATTTACTTGGCGTATTCAGCCCAATTGGTATTCTTCATATCGCCGCTCTTAGCCAACTCTGCGTGCATACCAAGTGCAGCCTGAATAGCGTGTGGAGTCTGCGCGCGGTTGCCGGCCAGTTTGAGGTAATCCCAAAGAAGCTCTTTGTAGTCAGGATGAGCACAGTTTTCGATGATGGCTTGTGCGCGTTCTTTCGGACTCTTGCCACGAAGATCGGCAACACCTTGCTCGGTGATGACGATATTGACATCGTGCTCCGTGTGGTCGTGGTGGGATACCATCGGTACGATTGCACTGATCTTACCTTCCTTAGCCACAGACGGACAAGTGAAGATAGAGATGTAAGCGTTGCGGGTAAAGTCTCCCGAACCACCGATACCGTTCATCATTTTTGTTCCGCCGATATGGGTAGAGTTTACGTTGCCGTACAGGTCGACTTCGATGGCTGTATTGATAGAAATGATACCGAGACGGCGTACTATTTCCGGGCTGTTTGAGATTTCCGATGGACGGAGAACCAATTTATCGCGGAAGAAATCCATATCGTTGTAAATACCTTCCAGACAGTCGTTTGTAACTGTCAGTGAGCAGGCACTACCAAATTTGATACGTCCTTCGCGAATCAGTCCGATCACGGAGTTCTGTATTACCTCTGTGTACATTTCGAATGGAGGAATCGTTTTATCACGTCCCAATGCACCAAGTACGGCGTTGGCGATGTTTCCTACACCCGATTGCAGGGGTAAGAAAGTAGACGGAATGATACCGCGTTTCATGTCGACAGCGAGGAAGTCGGCAACATTCTGGCCGATTTTGTCGGTCAACGGATCAGCGGCAGCGAAAGAACGCGCTTCGTCCGGCCAGTTGGTTTCCACTACGCCTATAATTTTTTTCGGGTCTACCTGAACGTAAGGCAGTCCGATACGGTCACTCGGTTTATAGATCGGTATTTCGCGGCGGTAAGGCGGGTCGAGCGGTTCGTATACGTCGTGCATACCCATACCGGATTTACTGTGTGCGCTGTTCAACTCCACGATGATCTGGTCGGCAAGACGGCAGATGGTCGGGGCGATGCCGCCGGCGGCAGTCAGATAAATTTTTCCGTCCGGAGTTACTTCGCAGGCTTCGATGATGGCTACGTTCACTTTGCCCATGAACCCGTAGCGCACTTCCTGTGCCATTTGTGAGAGGTGTATGTCGTTGTAGGCAATCTCTCCGTTGTTCACAGCTTTGCGGAAGTCGGCGTTGGTAGTATAAGGAGCGCGGTAGCGGATGGCTTTGGCACGTGACAGTACGCCGTCACAGGATTCCCCTGTCGATGCGCCTGTGAAAATTCCTACTTGAAACGGGTTTCCTTTCGCATGTTCTGCTTCAGCAATTTTTGCGAGTTCGGCTGTTACAGCCTTGGCCGTTCCGGCGGGAGTAAATCCGCTTAGGCCGATGTTGTAGCCATGTTTGATTAGGCTTGCAGCTTCCGCTGCCGAAATACGATTGAGTGACATAAATAGTAAATTTCGTGTTAAATACAGTTGATATTTTTATTGATAATTAATTCTCTGTTTGTACGGCCTTGTACCAATGCTTGGCAATGACTCGTCACATAATGATTCGAAACTCAATGAGTTTACGGGCTCTCTCAATACTTCCGTTGAAGTATCTCTCCCCAGATAATAGCGCGGCGGGCTTCTTCTGCGGAGTGAATCGTGAAATCATGTTCGTTATCAGTTGATTCGGTGTGAGAGTTATAATGAGAACCTTGTTGGGAATTTCGTTTATCTTGCGCGGCACTGTTTGCCAGGGATGCGGAAACGGATATTTCTTCTTTTTTTGCTTTTCTGCTGCGCTGCTGGTTTCGCCGTCTGTTTGGGAGACTGTTGCGGTGGCGTCTGTTTCAGGGGTTTAGGCTGGAATAATTCTTCCAGCGACTTGGGGCCACCCCATGCCTCGGGCATAGGAACTGCATCCGGAGCTACTTCAACGGGGGATGGCATCGGGGAAACGGGGCGTTTATTCTTAGCTTTTTTCGATTTACTATTCTTATTCACCTCTTTGAATATTCCCACAAGAATGACACCTGCTATCAAGAGAAATTTCAAAAAATCTTCCATTGTGTTTCACTGCTAATTAGTTATCTGCCAAAGTTACGTATTTTATCTGGTTCAGGCTAACATTTTATTATGAAAAAAGGGCAGCTTCACAGCTCCCCTTAACTTTTTTTAACCTAAACCTTAACTATGAAAAAATCTAATGTTTCTTTCATTGCACAAATGTGAAAAATAAATTTAAATATGCCAAGCATATCGCCTAAAAATGTTTATTCTCTTAACATAAATTACAAATTTGCTTGCCAAATCATAAGTTTTTGCGTTATTTTGATATCAATTCACTACTTATTGAAAGCGAAGCCGTATCTTTGCATCCGAATTTTTAAACTAAGATTTGAGTATGAACGAATTAACGGGAGCGGACTTTAAATCCGCAACTGAAATGAAGGATGACAACAAAAAGTTGTTTATCGAAACCTATGGCTGCCAGATGAACGTAGCCGACAGTGAGGTGATTGCCTCGGTGATGCAAATGGCGGGTTATTCCGTAGCCGAAACGCTGGAGGAAGCCGATGCCGTGTTTATGAATACCTGTTCCATCCGCGACAATGCGGAGCAGAAGATTCTGAATCGCCTGGAGTTTTTCCACTCGCTGAAGAAAAAGAAAAAGCATCTGATTGTAGGTGTACTGGGCTGTATGGCCGAACGGGTAAAGGATGATCTGATAACGAATCATCATGTAGACCTCGTTGTGGGGCCGGATGCTTACCTGACGTTGCCCGACCTGATTGCGGCCGTAGAAACCGGTGAAAAAGCAATCAATGTGGAACTATCTACTACCGAGACTTATCGGGATGTGATTCCGTCGCGTATCTGCGGCAATCATATTTCGGGTTTTGTATCCATCATGCGTGGCTGCAATAACTTCTGCACCTATTGTATCGTGCCCTATACTCGTGGACGCGAGCGCAGCCGTGACGTAGAAAGCATCCTGAATGAAGTAGCAGACCTCGTGGCGAAAGGCTATAAGGAAGTCACCCTGTTGGGGCAGAACGTCAACTCTTACCGTTTTGAAAGACCGACAGGCGAAGTGGTTACTTTCCCGATGTTGCTCCGAACAGTGGCCGAGGCTGCTCCGGGAGTGCGTATTCGTTTCACGACTTCCCATCCGAAGGATATGAGTGATGAAACGCTGGAAGTGATTGCGCAAGTTCCGAATGTGTGTAAACATATCCATCTGCCTGTGCAGAGCGGCAGTTCGCGTATTCTGAAACTGATGAACCGTAAGTATACCCGTGAGTGGTATCTGGACCGGGTGGCAGCTATCAAACGTATCATCCCCGATTGCGGACTGACTACCGATATTTTCTCCGGTTTTCATTCTGAAACGGAAGAGGATCATGCCTTGTCACTTTCGCTGATGGAAGAATGTGGATATGATGCTGCTTTCATGTTTAAATACTCCGAACGTCCGGGAACGTATGCGTCCAAGCATCTCGAAGATAATGTGCCCGAAGAGGTGAAAGTGCGTCGCCTGAACGAGATTATCGCTTTGCAGAACCGTCTGTCTGCCGAATCCAACCAGCGTTGCATCGGTAAAACCTATGAAGTGCTTGTGGAAGGAGTCTCCAAGCGTTCGCGCGACCAGCTGTTCGGTCGTACGGAGCAGAACCGTGTGGTGGTGTTCGACAGAGGTGCGCACCGTGTCGGTGATTTCGTCAATGTGCGTGTCACGGAGGCCAGCTCGGCTACGCTGAAGGGGGAAGAAATCTGATTTCACCACAGAGGACACGGAGGTCCTTTTTTTCTTCCTTGAAACTCTGTGTCTTCTGCATTCTTTGTGGTAAAACTTACATCATCATATGTCTCCTGATGGAGAACTTCACAATCGCCATCGCATTGATGGACGCGAATGGAATATCCATCGGCTCATGATGAGTATTATAGCTCACGAGCTTGAGATACCCTTCTTTTTCCGAACGATTCACGTACTTCACCGCCAGATACTCGTCTCCGTCAATCATAAACGACACCAGGTATATTTCCCCGTAAATCACGTTGTCGAAACTGCTAATTTCCTTGTATCCGATAATATCTCCCGATTTCAGTATGGGATACATGCTGTCTCCGTTGACGTAGACCGCCCCGTCGCAGACGGAAATATTGGGAATCCATATCTTCCCCAGTGCATATTGCTGTTTGTTGGTGAATAATGTTTTCAGGTTCGCCGCCGCCGTAATATCGTATAATGTCACGCTACGGTCGTCTATTGGTTCGGGCGTTTTCGGATTGTGTATAATTTCGACTTCTCCCTGTACCAGCTCGCTTTGGCAAAATCTCGGCTGATGTTTCGGATTTCCTTTTCCCAATAATAGCCAGTTATAGTCCACCTTGTCTCCGAATTTGTCAAGCAGCAGACGGAAATCAATACTGTTTCGTGCTCCCCAATTGGTAACTGTTGCTCTCGAAACTTCCAGGTATTCAGCTAGTTCGCTGTCTCTCTTTAAGTTCAATACCTGTTTGGCACGCTTGATGATACCTAATACATCCAAATTTGTATCCATTCTGTTTTTTTATTTAAAAGACTAATCTCGGATTTACAAATGGCAGCTATAAAAATGGCTGCCTCAAAAATATGTTTACTATATGTTTATAATCAATGATTTGTGAAATAGTTGAGGTTTAATATTGAAAATTGATATTTTATTTATGAAAAATATTCTATCTTTGTCCCATTGATTAATAGAAAACGTTTCAAAAATATAAATTAAAAACGGATATGCCATGCAATACTTCAAGAAAAACACAAAAAACTTGAAATTTTCTCATCCGCCACCTGCGGAAAGCTTACTGATGCCTGTTAACAGCTATTCTCTCAAGTATTAATAGCTATTTCTCTAACCATTAATATCTGAAACGCCAGATGTTAATACCTGGCAATAGGATAACAAAAGGATAACATATTGTATACGAATACTCCGTATTTGAATGATTACAGACCTGACTGATAAAAACTAGCATTTATAATTTATAATTGGATAACAAAATGAAAAGCTCAAAAGTACAAACACTGTGCGTTTGCGGATGTTGCAAACGCTCTCTTCCGGCAAGTGCCTTTTATATCAATAAGAAAACCGGCCTTCCCGGCAACTACTGTAAGGAATGTCGTAAAACTGTCAGCCGGAACCATCGGAAGAACGAGAAACGCTCCCTTGCATGCGACAGGGAAAGCAATTATCCGGTAATAACCTCTACGGAAAATCCCACGTTGCGACGGGAACTTATTCTGCATGCCCTTGAAACCGTAGCTGCTAGCATTGAACGGAAAAGGCGGAAAGTCCGTGAATCGGAATTTGAATCCGAATCAGGTTCTGAATTCCAATCCGAATCAGTCTTTGAATTGGAATTAGAATCAAAATCAGGATCAAAATTAGAATTGGCAGACTGATTTATAAAAACAATTTATATCATGGGACGAATAAAACAAGGGCTTGACTATTTCCCTTTGAATACCGATTTTATGCACGACCGTGTCGTACGCCGTGTGATGAAGCGTGAAGGCGATTCCGCCTTCACGATCCTGCTCTATACCCTGTCTTATCTATATTCGGGCGAGGGTTATTATATTCATGTCGATGATGACTTCTATGACGAACTCTCCGACCAGCTCTTCAGCACGGATAACGATAGTGTCCGCCGGGTGCTTCGTCTGTTTGTGGAGTACGGTTTCTTCGATTCCTCTCTCTACGAACGTTACGGCATCCTGACTTCCGCCGATATCCAACGGCAGTATCTCTTTATCACCAAGCGGCGTAGCAGTTCGTTGATAAAGCCGGACTACTGCCTGTTGGAAGCGGAGGAACTTGCATCGTACCATTCTTCTCAAAGTAGCAAAAGCTGTGCGGATGATGCTGATAACGAAACAGTCGATGCTGTAACATCAACTGCTGATTCTGTAACATCAAACACCGATTCTGCAA